>Ga0065165_1000016_pt1 | contig 286248 bp, 256 predicted proteins | sample AraplaMF_Cvi_mMF_FD_63813 | JGI IMG/M metagenome (GOLD analysis project Ga0065165, IMG submission 63813) | Arabidopsis root microbial communities from the University of North Carolina, USA - plate scrape MF_Cvi_mMF (version 2) (version 3) | ecosystem: Host-associated > Plants > Roots >...
GCGGGAGAGGGAGCCACCCCAGTACTCCTGCCCCGAATGGCTCGGTGCATTCTCACTCCCTCTCCCGCTTGCGGGAGAGGGCGGGGGTGAGGGCCAGCGGCCGGGGCAGTACGGAAGCCCTCAGACGAGGACGCGTTCGATCCCGCCGTTGTTGGCCTTGGCCACGTACTCCGGCATCCAGTTCTCGCCGAGGATCTTGCGGGCCATCTCGACGACGATGTAGTCCGCCTCCAGCAGGCCGTTCTGCAGGTCGCCGCCGTAGCGGCTCAGGCCCTGCAGGCAGGACGGGCAGCTCGTCAGGATCTTGAGGTTCTCCTCGGCCCCGACCTTGCCCGCGGCGCGCAGCTGCGTCTCGGCCTTGCGCAGTTCCTCTTCCTTGCGGAAGCGCACCTGCGTCGCCACGTCCGGCCGCGTCACGCCCAGCGTGCCGCTCTCGCCGCAGCAGCGCTCGCTCTTCATCACCTCCGGCCCCACCAGCGCCTTGACCGTCTTCATCGGCTCCTGCAGCTTCATCGGCGAGTGGCAGGGGTCGTGATACAGGTAAGCCTGCTTGGCGTCGAGCTGGATGCCTTTCTCCAGCAGGTACTCGTGGATGTCGATGATGCGGCAGCCGGGGAAGATGTCCTCGAACTTGTAGCCCTGGAGCTGGTCGTAGCAGGTGCCGCAGCTGACCACCACCGTCTTGATGTCGAGGTAGTTCAGCGTGTTGGCCACGCGGTGGAACAGCACCCGGTTGTCGGTGATGATCTTCTCGGCCTTGTCGAACTGGCCCGAACCGCGCTGCGGATATCCGCAGCACAGGTAGCCCGGCGGCAGCACGGTCTGCACGCCGGCATGCCAGAGCATCGCCTGCGTCGCCAGGCCGACCTGGCTGAACAGCCGCTCCGAGCCGCAACCCGGGAAGTAGAAGACCGCCTCCGCGTCCGCCGAGGTCTTCTGCGGATTGCGGATGATGGGGACGTAGTCCTTGTCCTCGATGTCGAGCAACGCGCGCGCCGTCTTCTTCGGCAGGCCGCCCGGCAGCTTCTTGTTGATGAAGTGGATGACCTGCTCCTTGATCGGCGCCGGCCCCACCGTCGCCGGCGGCGCGCCGGTCTGCTTGCGCGCGACGCGCTTGAGCAGGCTGTTGGCCACGCGCTGCGCCTTGAAGCCGACACCGACCATCGCCGCGCGCGCGACCTTGATCGTCTCCGGATTCGTCGCGTTGAGCATCAGCATCGCGGCCGCGTTGCCGGGCCGGAAGCTCTTCTTGCCCATCTTGCGCAACAGGTTGCGCATGTTCATCGTGACGTCGCCGAAGTCGATCTTCACCGGGCACGGATTCACGCACTTGTGGCAGACCGTGCAGTGGTCGGCGACGTCCTCGAACTCCTCCCAGTGCTTGATCGACACGCCGCGGCGCGTCTGCTCCTCGTAGAGGAAGGCCTCGACCAGCAGCGAGGTCGCCAGGATCTTGTTGCGCGGGCTGTAGAGCAGGTTGGCGCGCGGCACGTGCGTCGCGCAGACCGGCTTGCACTTGCCGCAGCGCAGGCAGTCCTTGATGGACTCGCTGATCGCGCCGATGTCGCTCTGCTGCATGATCAGCGACTCGTGCCCCATCAGCCCGAAGCTGGGCGTGTAGGCGTTGGTCAGGTCGGCGAAGGTGTGCTGGCTGCCGTGCCCGCCAGTACCGGGCCGCAGCAGCTTGCCCTTGTTGAAGCGCCCTTCCGGGTCGACCCTGGCCTTGTAGCCGGCGAAACCGGCGAGCTCGTCGTCGTTCAGGAACTCGAGCTTGGTGATGCCGATGCCGTGCTCGCCCGAGATCACGCCGTCCAGCGAGCGCGCCAGCGTCATGATGCGCGCGACCGCCTCGTGCGCGGTCTGCAGCATCTCGTAGTTGTCGGAGTTCACCGGGATGTTGGTGTGCACGTTGCCGTCGCCGGCATGCATGTGCAGCGCCACCCAGACGCGGCCGCGCAGCACCTCCTTGTGGATGCGCTTGCACTCGGCCAGGATGGGCGCGAAGGCGCCGCCGGCGAAGACGTCCTGCAAGGGCTTGAGGATCTGCCGCTTCCAGCTCGCGCGCAGCGTGTAGTCCTGCAGCTGCTCGAAGTAGGAGCGCTCGCCCTCGCGCGGCAGGTCGAGCTCCTGCATCCAGGTGCGCCACTGCAGCCCGGTGTCGTCCAGCAGCGCCAGCGCCTGCGCGACGCGGTCCTCGAGCAGCTCGGCGCTCGGGATCTCGCCGGCGTCGTCGCCCTTGCCCAGCGGCAGGTTGCCGTTGGAGAAGAACGCGCGCAGCGCCTCGATCAGCGCCAGCTTGTTGCGCAGCGACAGCTCGATGTTGATGCGTTCGATGCCCAGCGTGTACTCGCCCATGCGGGGCAGCGGGATCACCACGTCCTCGTTCACCTTGAACGCGTTCGTGTGCTTGGAGATCGCCGCGGTGCGCTTGCGGTCCAGCCAGAACTTCTTGCGCGCATCGGCGCTGACGGCCACGAAGCCTTCGCCCGAACGGCCGTTGGCCAGGCGCACCACCTCGCTGGTGGCGCGCGCGACCTCGTCCGCGTCGTCGCCGACGATGTCGCCGATCAGCACCATCTTCGGCAGTCCGCCGCGCTTGCTCTTGGTCGCGTAGCCGACCGCCTTCAGGTAACGGTCGTCCAGATGCTCCAGGCCGGCCAGGATCGCCCCGTTCGGCTTTTTCATCTCGCCGAACATGAAGTCCTTGATGTCGACGATGGACGGCACGCAGTCCTTCGGGTTGCCGAAGAACTCCAGGCAGACCGTGCGCACGTGCGCCGGCATGCGGTGGACGATCCAGCGGGCGCTGGTGATCAGGCCGTCGCAGCCTTCCTTCTGGATGCCGGGCAGGCCGGCGAGGAACTTGTCGGTGACGTCCTTGCCCAGGCCTTCCTTGCGGAAGGTGCGGCCCGGGATGTCCAGGCGCTCGGTGCGCTCCAGCGTCCTGCCGGTGGCGTCGTAGTAGTTCAGGTCGAAGCTCGCGACCTCGACGTCATGGATCTTGCCCAGGTTGTGGTTGACCCGCACGACCTCGAGCCACTTCGCGTCCGGCGTCACCATGCGCCACGAGGCCAGGTTGTCCAGCGCCGTGCCCCACAGCACGGCCTTCTTGCCGCCGGCGTTCATCGCGATGTTGCCGCCGACGCAGGAGGCCTCCGCCGAGGTCGGATCGACGGCAAACACGAAACCGTGCAGCTCGGCCAGGTCGGACACGCGCTGCGTGACAACGCCGGCCTCGGTCCAGATCGTCGCGACGTCGCGGTCCAGGCCCGGCAGGCGCTGCATCTCGACGCCGCGCATGGCCTCGAGCTTCTCGGTGTTGATCACCGCGCTGTTCCACACCAGCGGCACCGCGCCGCCGGTGTAGCCGGTGCCGCCGCCGCGCGGGATCACCGTCAGGCCGAGCTCGAAGCAGCCGGCCACCAGCGCGGCCATCTCGGCCTCGGTGTCGGGCGTGAGCACGACGAAGGGGTACTCGACGCGCCAGTCGGTCGCGTCGGTCACGTGCGAGACGCGCGACAGGCCGTCGAACTTGACGTTGTCCTTGGCGGTGATCTTCGCGAAGACCTTGACCGCGCGCTTGCGCAGCTCGGCCACCTGCTCGAACTGGTGCGAGAACGCGGCGACGGCCGCCTCGGCCGCCGTCAGCAGCTCGCCGACCCAGGCGTCGCGCTTGGCGTCGTCCTCCGGATGCCGGCGGCGCTGCACTTCGCCCAGTCGATGGCGCAGCGCGCCGATCAGCGCCTCGCGGCGCCTGGGGTTGTCCAGCAGGTCGTCCTGCAGGTACGGATTGCGCTGCACCACCCAGATGTCGCCGAGCACCTCGTACAGCATGCGCGCGGAGCGCCCCGTCTGGCGTTCCGTGCGCAACTGGTCCAGCAGCTCCCAGGCCCGGGCGCCGAGCAGGCGAAGGACGATTTCGCGATCGGAGAAGGACGTGTAGTTGTACGGAATCTCGCGCAACCGGGCGGCGGGCGCGTGCGGCTGGCTCGGGTCGCCGGCCATCGCGGGGTCGGCGGGCATCAGCAGATGCGGTGCATTCATGGCGGCCAGGTGCTCGCGCACCGGGGTTGCGGCAGGCCGGCGCCCGGGGAGGGAACGCCGATGCCAGGCTGGAAAGACAGGCGGAGAGAGCAGTGGCCCGTGACCGGACAGCGCCCTGGACTTGTGGTCCCCGCGTCCGTTGGACACGGGCGTGGAAGAGGCGTTCGCGAATGGCCGCGATCGGCGGCCGGCCCGGTCTGGGCAATGTACGGGATCGTACCGCAGCGCCAGAGGGCGATCCCCGGCTAAGGACTCTATGGATTCCCCGTCGAACACGCGGCGGCGGACTGTTCGCCAATGTCACAATCCTTGCATAAGCTCGCCGGCCCGTCGCCCGCACCGTCTCACCCGACGTGTCCAGGCCCGGACCGCAGAACCACCTTCCCCGAGCATCGGAGACCCATGAAGCACCTCCCGACTTCCCTGCTGGCCACGTCCGCCGTCGCGCTCGCCGCGCTGATCTCCCCCGCCGCCGCGTTGGCGCAGACCGAGATCCAGTGGTGGCATTCGATGGGCGGCGCCCTCGGCGACTGGGTCAACGACCTGGCCAAGGACTTCAACGCCAGCCAGAAGGACTACAGGATCGTCCCGACCTACAAGGGCAGCTACGACGAGTCCATGCCCGCGGCCATCGCGGCCTTCCGCGCCGGCAACGCGCCGCACATCCTGCAGGTCTTCGAGGTCGGCACCGCCACGATGATGGCCAGCAAGGGCGCGATCGTGCCGGTGGGCCAGGTCATGCAGCAGGCCGGCGTCAAGTTCGACAACAACGCCTACGTGCCCGCCGTCGCCGGCTACTACACGGCGCCCAACGGCCAGATGCTGAGCTTCCCGTTCAACAGCTCGACCACCGTCTTCTTCTACAACAAGGACGCGTTCAAGGCCGCCGGCCTGAACCCCGACAAGCCGCCCACCTCCTGGCCGGAGGTCGTGTCCGCCGCGGCCAAGCTCAAGGCGGCCGGCTCCAAGTGCCCGTTCACCACCAGCTGGGTGGGCTGGACGCAGCTGGAGAGCTTCTCCGCCTGGCACAACGCCGAGTACGCGTCGAAGAACAACGGCTTCGGCGGCCTGGATGCGCGGCTGGTGTTCAACTCGCCGCTGCACGTGCGCCACATCGAGAACCTGGCCAACATGGCCAAGCAGGGCCTGTTCGTCTACAAGGGCCGCGGCAACAGCGCCGACTCGAGCTACTTCTCGGGCGAGTGCGCCATGACGACCGCGTCCTCCAGCCTGTACGCCAACGTCAAGAAGAACGCCAAGTTCAACTTCGGCATCTCCACGCTGCCCTACTACCCCGACGTGCCCGGCGCGCCGCAGAACACCATCATCGGCGGCGCCAGCCTGTGGGTGATGGCCGGCAAGAAGCCCGCCGAGTACAAGGGCGTGGCCGCCTTCTTCCAGTACCTGGCGCAGGCGCAGGTCGCCTCCGACAGCCACAAGCGCACCGGCTACCTGCCGGTGACCAAGGCGGCCTACGAGCTCACCGAGAAGAGCGGCTACTACCAGCAGAACCCCGGCACCGACGTGCCCGTGCAGCAGATGATCCGCAAGACGACGGACAAGTCTCGCGGCGTGCGCCTGGGCAACCTGCCGCAGATCCGCACCATCGTGGACGAGGAACTGGAACAGGTCTGGGCCGGCAAGAAGCAGCCCAAGGAAGGCCTGGACGCCGCGGTCAAGCGCGGCAACGAACTGCTGGAACGCTTCCAGAAGGCCAACAAGTCCTGACCCCCGGCTGAAGCGCCGGATGCGGAGCGGCCCACGCCGCGCCGGATCCGGCCCTCCCCCATCCCTTCCCTCTTTCGACGCCGACTCCGGATGTCCCAACAGAAACGCGTGGTGTTCCGATCGCGCTGGCTGCCCTGGCTGCTGCTGGCGCCGCAGGCGCTGGTGATCGGCGTGTTCTTCTTCTGGCCCGCCGCCCAGGCGCTGCTGCAGAGCCTGCAGCAGCAGGACGCCTTCGGCCTGTCGACCGAATGGGTCGGCCTGGCCAATTTCCAGACCCTGTTCGACGACGCCAGCTACCTCGCCTCCTTCAAGACGACGGCGGTGTTCTCGCTGCTGGTGGCGGTGCTGGGCCTGGCCGTCTCGCTGCTGCTGGCCACGATGGCCAACCGCGTCGTGCGGGCCGCGCCGGTCTACAAGACGCTGCTGATCTGGCCCTACGCCGTGGCGCCGGCGATCGCGGGCGTGCTGTGGATGTTCATGTTCGCGCCCTCGATCGGCATCGTCTCCTACGGCCTGCAGCGCCTGGGCATCGACTGGAACCACCTGCTGGACGCCGACCAGGCGATGGCGCTGGTGGTCATGGCCGCGGTGTGGAAGCAGGTCTCCTACAACTTCCTGTTCTTCCTGGCCGGGCTGCAGTCCATCCCCAAGTCGCTGCTGGAAGCCGCCGCCATCGACGGCGCCGGCCCGTGGCGCCGCTTCTGGACCATCACCTTCCCGCTGCTGTCGCCGACCTCGTTCTTCCTGCTGGTGATCAACGTGGTCTACGCGTTCTTCGACACCTTCGGCATCATCGACGCGGCCACCCACGGCGGCCCCGGCAAGGACACCGCGATCCTCGTCTACAAGGTCTACTACGACGGCTTCAAGGCGCTGGACCTGGGCGGCTCGGCCGCGCAGAGCGTCGTGCTGATGGCCATCGTGATCACGCTGACCGTCCTCCAATTCCGCTTCGTTGAGAAAAAGGTGCAGTACTGATGGTCGAGCGCCGCCCCGCCCTGACGATGTTGTCGCACCTGATCCTGGTGCTCGGCGTGCTGATCGTCGCCTTCCCGCTGTACATCGCCTTCGTCGCGTCGACGCACACGGCCTCGGAGATCGTGCAGGCCCCGATGCCGCTGCTGCCGGGTTCGCACTTCCTGGAGACCTGGTCGGCCGCGCTGTTCGGCAACAGCGGCGGCGGCTCCAAGGCGCCGGTCGGGCAGATGATGTGGATCAGCTTCGCCTCCGCGATGATCATCGCGGTGGGCAAGATCGCGATCTCGCTGCTGTCGGCCTTCGCGATCGTCTACTTCCGCTTCCCGGCGAGAAACTTCTTCTTCTGGGCCATCTTCGTCACGCTGATGCTGCCGGTGGAAGTCCGCATCGGACCGACCTACCAGGTCGTCTCCGACCTGAAGATGCTCAACAGCTACGCCGGCCTGACCGTCCCGCTGATCGCCTCGGCGACGGCGACCTTCCTGTTCCGGCAGTTCTTCCTGACCGTCCCCGACGAACTGGTCGAGGCCTCGCGCATCGACGGCGCCGGCCCGCTGCGCTTCTTCCGCGACGTGCTGCTGCCCTTGTCGAAGACCAGCATCGCCGCGCTCTTCGTCATCCAGTTCATCTACGGCTGGAACCAGTACCTGTGGCCGCTGCTGGTCACGACCGACGAGAGCATGTATCCCGTGGTCATCGGCATCAAGCGCATGATCAGCGGCGGCGACGCGGCCAACGACTGGAACATCATCATGGCCACGGCCCTGCTCGCGATGATCCCGCCGGCGCTGGTCGTGGTGCTGATGCAGCGCTGGTTCGTCAAGGGCCTGGTGGACGCCGAAAAGTAAAACGAGAGAAGACTCCGATGGCAAGCATTTCCCTGCGCAAGGTCGTCAAGCAATACGGCACCGGTGCCAAGGCCAATCCCGTGATCCATGGCGTCGACGCCGAGATCGCGGACGGCGAGTTCGTCGTCATCGTCGGCCCGTCGGGCTGCGGCAAGTCCACGCTGCTGCGCATGGTCGCCGGCCTGGAGGAGATCAGCGGCGGCGAGATCGCCATCGGCGACCGCGTGGTCAACGAGGTCGAGCCGGCCGACCGCGACATCGCGATGGTGTTCCAGAACTACGCGCTCTATCCGCACATGAGCGTGTTCGAGAACATGGCCTACGGCCTGAAGATCCGCAAGCTGCCGCCCGAGCAGATCCGCGCCCGCGTGGACAAGGCCGCCGGCATCCTGGAGCTGTCGCACCTGCTGCAGCGCAAGCCGCGCGAGCTCTCCGGCGGACAGCGCCAGCGCGTGGCGATGGGCCGCGCGATCGTGCGCGATCCGCAGGTCTTCCTGTTCGACGAGCCGTTGTCCAACCTCGACGCCAAGCTGCGCGTGCAGACCCGGCTGGAAATCCAGAAGCTGCACCGCGAGCTCGGCGTCACCTCGCTCTTCGTCACCCACGACCAGGTCGAGGCGATGACGCTGGCGCAGCGCATCGTCGTGATGAACGGCGGCCGCATGGAGCAGTTCGGCACGCCGGAGGAGGTCTACGGCCGTCCAGCGACGACCTTCGTCGCGAGCTTCATCGGCTCGCCGGCGATGAACCTGCTGAAGGGCCGCGTGGACGGCGCCCGCTTCGTCATCGGCGATACGGCGCTGTCGCTGCCTCAGCCGGCGCCGCGCGAGGGCGAGCTGATCCTCGGCCTCCGGCCGGAACATGCGCTGCCGCACGACGGCCAGGCCGTCGCCGCCGACGCGACCGCCTGGCCGCTGAAGGTGGAGATGGTCGAGATGCTGGGCGCCGAGCGCCTGGTGTACGGCCGCCTCGGCGACGCGCCCTTCACGCTGCGCATCGACGGCACGGACGCGCCGCCGCAGGCGGGCGCGTCGGTGCTGCTGAAGGCACCGGCCGAGCGGCTGCACTGGTTCGACCCGGCCACGGGCAGGCGCGTCGACTGAGCGCCGCCGGCGCGGCCGCCGAAGCCCCCGGCAGGCGGTCCAACGCAAGATCAACGATCGGGAGAACGAGATGACCGTGCGCACGAACCTCCTCGACGACACCGCCACCTGGCCCTGGTCGCTGCCCTTCTGGGTCGCGCACCGCGGCGCCGGCAAGCTGGCGCCGGAGAACACGCTGGCGGCCTTCCGCGAAGGCGCGCGGCACGGCTACCGTGCGTTCGAATGCGACGTGAAGCTGAGCGCCGACGGCGTGCCCTTCCTGCTGCACGACGCGACGCTGGACCGCACGACCCCCTCGCGCGGCCGCGCCGCGGATCGCACCTGGAGCGAGCTCTCGCGCCTGGACGCCGGGCGCTGGCACAGCCGCGCCTTCGCGGGCGAACCGCCGGCCAGCCTGGAAGCCATCGCCGCCTTCGTCCGCCGCAACCAGCATGCCTTGAACATCGAGATCAAGCCCACGCCCGGCGACGAGTTCCGCACCGGCGAGGTCGTCGGCGGCGAGGTGCTGCGCCTGTGGGAAGAGACGGCGCCGGTGTCGGTGCTGTTCAGCAGCTTCCAGCCGGAGGCACTGCGCGGCGCGCGCGAGTCCGCGCCGCAGGTGCCGCGGGGACTGCTGCTCGACAAGCTCGAGGGCGACGGCTGGCTGCAGCTGGCGCAGTCGCTGGGCTGCCGCGCCGTGATCACGCACTACGCGCTGATGGACCAGGCGCTGGTGGCGCGCCTGCACGAGGCGGAGATGAAGGCGCTGGTCTACACCGTGAACGACGCCGCCGCCGCGCAATGGCTGATCGCCAACGGTGTCGACGGCATCATCACCGACGCGGTCGACCGCTTCAGCCCGACCGCCTGACCGGGCGATCGCGCCTGCCGCGGGCGCGAAGCCGCGACACTGTGCGAAGCGGCGTGACGCCATGCGACTCAACGCGACGGATCGATCAACTCGCCCAGCGAGATCACTCCGTAGATGCAGGTGTCGCTGAGCTGGCCGTTGACGTTGAGCGCGTCGTCGCGCAACAGTCCTTCCAGCGAGAAGCCACAGCGCTCGGCGACCGCACGGCTGGCGGCGTTGCGCGAATCGGTACGGATCTCCAGCCGTCTGGCGCGGAGTTGCTCGAAGGCCATGCGCGCGAGCGCAACGACCGCCTCCGACGCCAGGCCGCGCCCGGTGTGCGCCGGACCGAGCCAGTAGCCGATCTCGTAGCGGCGCACCTTCCATTCCAGCGAATGCAGGCCCGCGCCGCCGATCAGCCGGCCGGCCGTGCCGTCGGGCTCGCGCTCATGCACGTAGTACGCGAGGTGCTGCCGCTGCAGGAACTGCGTCTGCATGCGCCGCGCGATCGCCTCGGACTGCTCCACGCTGGGCGTCTCATGCGCCCAGGGCATCCAGGGCTTGAGGTGCTCCTGGGCCTCCAGGACGGCGCGGTTGAGGATGGGCCCCAGGCCCGGACGCGGCGCCAGCAGCAGCAGGCGGGGCGTCTCCAGGCGCTCGGGCACCTCGATGAGGACAGGATCGTCGGCGGGCATGGGTCGCATGGTGAGTGGAGGTCCCATCAGTTGCCGTTGGCCGGCTGCAGGTTCGTGCCGGGCGACTGACTCGCAGGAGGGATTCCCGGCATCGCCTCGACGCCCAGCGGGGGCTCCTCATCCTCCACCTTGGGCAGCACCTTGACCGAGCGGATGGCCTGGACCTGCCAGGCCAGGATCGCCAGCAGCAGCGCGCCCACGCCGGCGAAGGCCAGCGCGGCGCGCAGGCTCACGTGTTCGCCGAGCCAGCCGCCGATCAACGCGCCGGGGCCGGCCGGGATCAGGATCAGCCAACGCATCGTGCTGGTCATGCGGCCCAGCAGCGGCCCGGGCGTCACCGCCTGCCGCAGCGACAGGAAGTTGATGAAGATCAACACCGCGCCGATGCCGAACATGAACAGCGTGAACGCGAACGCGGCGACGCCGACCGCGTTGGCCGGCGCGAAGCACAGCGCCGTCCAGCCGATGCCGCACATCGCGAAGCCGGCGATCAGGCTGGGGCCGGGGCCGACACGCGCGCTGAGGCGATGACCCAGCGCGCTCGCCAGCACGGTGCCCGCGCCCAGCGCGATGTAGGACAGCCCCACGCTCTGCGCCGACAGGCCCAGCACGCGCGTCGCGAACAGGATCTGCACGACCTGCGCCGCCTGGTTGAACATCTGCCAGCCGCCGACCGCGCAGCCGAGCGCGACCAGCATGCGCTTGCCGCGGACGAACGCGATGCCGGCCTTCAGGTCGCGCCAGAAGTCGGCGCCGTCGAGGCGATGCAGGGTCTCGTTGACCTTGACGCCGCGCAGGATGACCGCGGAGACGACGAGCAGCAGCGCGTCGACGGCCAGCGCGAGCGGCGCGCCGACCAGCTTGATCAGCGCCCCGGCGACGCCGGGGCCGGCCACCTCCGCCCCCGAGGACGCCAGCGCGTTCTTCGCATGCGCCTCGACCAGCCGGTCGCGGCTCACCACCTGGGTCAGCACGATCTGCGAGGCGCTGCCGGCGATGGTGTACACGGTGCCGAGCAGGAAGCCGACGAAGTACAGCCAGGGCATGCCCAGCCAGCCCAGCCAATGGGCCACCGGCACGCTGGCGACGGCCGCGGCGAGCGTGAGCTCGCCGACGATGTAGACCGGCAGCTTGCGCACGCGGTCCAGCCAGACGCCCGCGGGCAGGGAGAACAGCACGAAGGGCGCGAGTTCCATCGCCGTCAGCACGCCCATCTGCGTCGGCGAGGCATGCAGCAGCACCGCCGCGGTGAGCGGCAGCGCCAGCAGCGTGATCTGCCCGCCCAGCGAGCTGATCAGGATCGACGTCCACAGACGCCGGTAGACGAGGTTGCGCAGCAGATCGCCGGCGGGCAGCTGGATCACGTCCAGCAAACGGTCGAGCAGACGGTCGACCCACGTGGGTTGCCTCTTGGGCAGCATGATGACACTCCGGATGCGATCCGCGCGGGGCGTCGTGCGCCGGGTACGGATCGGGCGGGCCGGACGCCGTCAGCGTCGCGCCGCGCAAAAGCCTGGGACCTGGAGACCGGCCGCATCGGGCCGGCGGGCGTCGGGTGGACGCCTACGGTCGTCGCGCCCAGCCGGCCTGGCCAAGCGCGCGCACCGACGCCGGGGCGTCCTGTTTCGTGCGGTCTAGCAGCTTGGTCATGGATCGGCTCCGATCGTGGATCGTGGCGTGAGAGCTTCCGGGGAGGAAGAAGGCATCGATGCTATCAGCGGCCTCGTGGCGGCGACAAGTGACGGATGGCAGGGGAACCGCGCCGCGTCGGCGGCACGCGACGCTCATCGCCCGGCGCTGCCGCCCGTCGTCCGCCCCTCGTCCGCCGGGCGCCGCTCACCAGCCGGCGGCCGCGCCGTCGCGCCGCGGATCGCTCGCCGCGACGTAGCCCTCCACCGCCGGATCGCCGAGGCGCCAGATGAACTGCCCGGCGCCGAAGTCCTGGTAGCTGTCGTTGATCTCGGCGATCTGGTGGCCGAGCGCGCGCAGGCCGGCGACGGCCTCGGGGTTCATCGTCGACTCGACGTTGATCGACAGGCCCGCGTTGTAGCGCCAGCGCGGCGCGTCGCAGGCGGCCTGCGGATGCTGGCGATGGTCGACCATCCGGACCAGCGTCTGCAGGTGGCCCTGCGGCTGCATGTTGGCGCCCATCACGCCGTAGCTCATCTGCGGCTGGCCGTCCTTCATCAGGAAGGCCGGGATGATGGTGTGGAACGGCCGCTTGCCCGGCGCGACCACGTTGGCGTGCCCCGCCTCGCGCGTGAAGCCGTGACCGCGGTTCTGCAGCGACAGGCCGTAGCCCGGCACCACGACGCCCGAGCCGAAGCCGTGATAGTTGCTCTGGATGAAGCTGACCATCATGCCGTTCTCGTCGGCGGCGGTCAGGTAGATGGTGCCGCCCTTGACTGGATTGCCGGCCTGGAAGTCCTGGGCCCTGCGGCGGTCGATCAGCTTCGCGCGCTCGGCGAGGTAGCCCGGGTCCAGCAGTTCCGCGGCCTGGACCTTCATCGTCCGCGCGTCGCTGACGTGGCGGTAGGTGTCGGCGAAGGCGAGTTTCATCGCCTCGATCTGCAGGTGATGCGACTCGGCCCCGTCCACCGGCAGCGACGCGATGTCGAACTGCTTGAGGATGCCCAGCGCGATCAGCGCCGCGATGCCCTGCCCGTTCGGCGGGATCTCGTGCAGCGTGTGGCCCGCGTAGTCCATCGAGATCGTCTCCACCCACTCCGGCGCATAGGCGGCGAAGTCGGCGGCGGTGATCGCGCCGCCGGTCTCGCGTGCGAAGGCCGCGGTGGCTTCGGCGATCTCGCCGCGGTAGAAGGCGTCGCCGTTCGTCTCGGCGATCAGGCGCAGCGTGCGCGCGGCCGCGGCGAAGCGGAACACTTCGCCCACCTCCGGCGCGCGGCCCTTGGGCAGGAAGGCTTCGGCGAAGCCCGGCTGCGACACGAGGTCGGCGACCTGGGAGGCCAGCCGCCACTTGCCCTGCACGATCACCGGCACGGCGTAGCCACGCTCGGCGATCTCGATCGCGGGCGCCATCAGGTCGGCGAAGGGCAGCTTGCCGTAGCGTTGGCTCAGGGCGACCCAGCCGCCCACCGCGCCCGGCACCGTCACCGCGTCCCAGCCGCGCAGCGGCAGCGCGGCCCCGGCGCCGTGCCGCTGGTCGAAGTACGCCGGCGTCCATGCCTGCGGGGCGCAGCCGGAGGCGTTCAGGCCCTGCAAGGTCTTGCCGTCCCACACGATGGCGAAGGCATCCGAGCCCAGCCCGTTGCTGCAAGGCTCGAGGAGCGTCATGCACGCTGCGGTCGCGATCGCGGCGTCCACCGCGTTGCCGCCCTGCCCGAGGATGCGCAAGCCCGCCTGCGCCGCTTGAGGATGCGAGGTCGACACGACGTTGCGCGCGAAGACCGGACTGCGCCGGCTCGCGTAGCCGCTGGTCCAGTCGAAGGCGTGATGCGGGGTGGTCATCGATGTCTCCTGTAGGGGTGCGCGGCATCTTGCCCGATGGCCTGGGCGGGCGACAGCGCGCAAGACCTGACGCGTGAAGGACCCGTGCGGATTGCGTAACCCATTGCAAAGCAGCGTCGGGCTGTCAACACAAGGGGGCGCGACCTCGTTGTCTGCTCACCTTGTTCAACCCGCTGGAGAAACCAGATGCAAGCCTTCAAGACCATCAAGACCCTGGCCCTGATCCCCGCCCTGCTGATTGCCGGCGCCGCGATGGCCCAAGGCACCGCCACCCCGGCCGCGCCCGCCACGCAAGCCGCGCCGGCGGCGACTGCCGCGCCGGCCTCCGACGCCAAGGCCGAGCACAAGACCGCGAAGCACCACAAGGCCACCGGCGACAAGACCGCCGCGCACAAGACCCACAAGAAGGCCGAGAAGCCCGCCGAAGGCGCTTCCGCCGCCAAGTAATCCGGCGGGTCGGGCGCCCGTCGCGAGGCCCGCGGCGAGCGCCCGCAACGCTCAAGAAAGAAAACCGCAGCACCGGGTGACCGGTCTGCGGTTTTCTTTCGTCCGGATCGGAGCCGGAGATGGCCGGGACCTGGCCTCCCGGTCGAAGGATCAGGCGGGGATCAGGCGGCGGCCAGTTGCACGATCGGGATCACGCGCGGCGTGCTGGCGCAGGTCACGCCATGGGCCGCGGCGCAGGCGCGCAGCGACTCGTCGAAGACTTCGCGCGCGCAGTCATGGCAGCTGCCGCAGGCCGAAGCCACCTGCGTCTCGTCCTGGAGCACCTCGAAGTTGTGGACGCCGTCGGCGACGCTGCGACGGATGTCGCGGTCGGAAACTCGGTGGCAGAGACAAACGATCATGGGCGGCAAGACAGGATGAACCTGGGATGCCCGGATCCTAACGTAAACGCGAATTCCTCTCAATTAGCTGAACAAGCCCCTGCCCCGCATCGGACAACTGTCGGTGAACTGCGACACGGATGACGGGCCGGCGGACGCAAAAAAAAAAGCCCCGGCTAGCGGGGCTTCGGGGTTCCTGGCGGCGGCTGGGGCCCCGGGATGGGCGGGCTGGCGTTCAGCTGGCTTCGCCCATCTGGCTCTGCAGCCAATTCTGTTCGCCGATCTGCGCGATCAGCTCGATCTGGGTTTCCAGATGGTCGATGTGCTCCTCGGTGTCGGCGAGGATCTCTTCGAGCACCTCGCGCGAGATGTAGTCGCGCACGCTCTCGCAGTAGGCGATGGCTTCCTTCAGCAGCGGATGGCTGCCCATCTCGATCTTCAGGTCGCAATGCTGGGCCTCGACGGCGTTCTCGCCGATGTAGAGCTTGCCCAGGTCCTGCAGGTTAGGCAGGCCTTCCAGCAGCAGGATGCGATCCATCAGCTTGTCGGCGTGCTTCATCTCCTCGATGGACTCGGCGTACTCGTGCTTGGCCAGGCGCTCCAGGCCCCAGCTCTTGTACATCTTGTAGTGCAGGAAGTACTGGTTGATCGCGGTCAGCTCGTTCTTCAGCTGCGCGTTCAAGTACTCGATGACCTTGGCGTCGCCCTTCATGTTCTTCTCCTGGGATTCGATGGCATTCGGTGGGATGGGCGCATTGTCCTCATCCCTACGCCGAATGGGGGCAAGACCCGGCGCCCCCGCTCTGCATGCGAAGTATTCGCAGCCACGTTACGACGACGTTTTCTCCTCTGACGCGACCCGCCCGCATCAAGAAAAACGCAATCGTCGCGATTCCAGGTTGCTATTGCGAATCGTTCTCATTAAGATGCGTCGCATGAATGCCCATCACCACCCCCATCTCGAAGCCCTGCAAGCGGTTGCGCTGGACAGCGCACGGGTCGCCGCAGGTTCGCCGCGCGAAGCGGTTCCGCTCGTCCAGCGCCGCCGCATCAGCAGCCAGGCGCTGATGGGCAGCGACCGCGAGGTCGAGATCGAGCACGCCGGCTCGCTCTACCGGTTGCGCGTGACGTCGCTGGGCAAGCTCATCCTGACCAAGTGATCCGCTGATCTGCTGATCTGCTGATCCGCTGATCCGCTGATCCGCTGATCCGCTGATCCGCTGATCCGCTGATCCGCTGATCCGCTGATCCGCGAACGGCGGTCCGGCCGAGGACCGGCCCGTCCGTTCGCGTCCCTTCCCGCCTTCCTGAACCCCGGCCGTCCGCGAGGACCGCCCGCACCAGCCCGCGTCGTGCCAGCCCGTGCGAGATCCAAGAACGACAAGGATTTCGTCACCATGCCACTGCGCCCGACGCCCGTCGCGCTCGCCCTGTCCCTGGCTTTTCCGCTGGCCTTGCTGCCGGCCTTCGCCCAGACGGCCCCCGCTTCCACGAACGCCCCCGCCGCGGGGAACCCCCAGCAGCTCGGCGAACTGACCGTCTCCGCGACCCGTACCGAACGCTCGGTCGACGCGGTGCCCAACACGGTCACCGTCAAGAACCGCCAGCAGCTCGACCGGCGTGACGCGCGCGACCTGAAGGACCTGCTGTCGGACGAGGTGGACATCGACGTCACCGCGATGAGTGCGCGCTTCACCGCGGCCGGCGCTTCCACGGGCCGCGGCGGCAACGAGGGCATCAACATCCGCGGCCTGGAAGGCAACCGCGTGCTGATGATGATCGACGGCATCCGGCTGCCGCAGCGTTTCGCGTTCGGCGCGTTCGCGAGCGGCCGGGCCGACTTCGTCGACCTGAACAGCCTGTCCAGCGTCGAGGTGCTGCGCGGCCCGACGTCGACGTCCTACGGCAGCGACGGCCTGGCCGGCGCGCTGAGCCTGCGCACGCTGTCGCCGGAGGACCTGCTGGTGAACGGCAAGACCTTCGCCGGCTTCGCGCGGCTGGGCGCGATGAGCGTCGACGATTCGAAGCAGGCGAGCGCCGCGGTGGCCTTCGGTGCCGGCGACTGGAGCAGCCTGGTGCAGGCGTCGGTGCGCCGCGGCCACGAGACCAGGACCCAGGGCGACAACGGCGTCGCCAACGTCAACCGGACCAAGGCCAATCCGGCGGACATCGACAGCAACAGCGTGATGGCCAAGCTGGCTTACCGCGTCAATGCGAACCACCGGCTGATGGGCACGCTCGAATACCGCGAGCGCAAGATCGACACCGACGTGCTGAGCGGGATCGCCGCGCCGCCGGCCAACGGCACGGCCCTGCCGGGGACGGCCGTGATCGGCCTGACCGGCCACGACAAGTCGGACCGCACCCGGTTCTCGATCGAGCATCGCTACGAGGACCTGAACGCGACCTGGCTGCAGCAGGCGACGACGCATGTCTACGTGCAGGACGGCGAGACGCGCCAGTTCTCCTACGAGGACCGCAACACCGCGGCCGACCGCACGCGGCTGGGCACCTACAAGGAGCGGCTGATCGGCGTGAGCTCGCAGGCGCAGACGCAGCTCGCCAACCAGCGCCTGAGCTACGGCGTGGACCTGAGCCGCAACACGATCGAGGGCGTGCGCGACGGCACGGTGCCGCCGGCGGGCGAGACCTTCCCGAGCAAGCCCTTCCCCGACACCAAGTACACCCTCGCCGGCGCTTTCGTGCAGGACGAGATCGAGGCGGGCGACTTCAGCATCATTCCGGCGCTGCGCTTCGAGCATTACAAGCTCGATCCCAAGGCGGCGGGGTACGCCGGGACCATCGTGTCGCTGTCGGACCAGGCGGTCACGCCGCGGCTCGGCCTGATCTGGCGCGCCTCGCCGCTGGTCCAGCCCTATGCGCAGTGGTCCAAGGGCTTCCGCGCGCCGACGCCGGATCAGGTCAACAACGGCTTCAGCAACCCGACGCAGTTCTACCAGTCCATCGGCAATCCGGACCTGAAGGCCGAGCACGCCAACAGCGTCGAAGTCGGCCTGCGCGGCAAGCTGATGGAGACGCTGCGCTGGCAGCTGAGCGCCTACGACAACCGCTACAAGGACTTCATCTCCCAGGAGGTCGTGCGCGGCAGCGGCCGCCCGGGCGACCCGCTGATCTTCCAGTACGTCAACCTCGCCGACGCCCGCATCAAGGGCGTCGAGGCGCGCATCGTCTGGGACCTGATGCCCGGGCTGAACCTGAACGCGGCGGTGGCGAAGTCGCGCGGCCACAGCACCGAGAACGGCGTCGAGACGCCGCTGGACAGCGTGCAGCCGCTGCGCGGCAAGGTCGGCGCGCGTTACGAGACCGGTCCCTGGTCGCTCGACGCCACCTGGGTCCACAGCTCCGGCAAGAAGCCCTCTGACGTCAGCACCGCCGGCTGGTACACGCCGAAGAAGTACGACGTGGTCGACCTCGGCGGCGCCTACCGCTTCGACAAGACGTACTCGATCTCGACCTACGTGACCAACCTCTTCGACAGGAAGTACTGGCGCTGGAGCGACGTCACCGGCATCGCCGCCACCAGCCCGGTGCTCGACAGCTACACCGCCCCCGGCCGCGCGTTCCAGGTCACCTTTCGCGCCGATTTCTGACCAGGAGCTCCCGCCCATGCATGCCAGCTTCACCGCCCTGCGACAGGCCTTGGGCGGGCAGCGTGGGTTCCTCGGAGGCGTCGCCTGCGTCGCGGACAGCGGCGATGGGGAGCGCACGCTCATGAGCACATTCGCCCTGCCCCTGCGTTTCCCGGGCCGCATGCCGTGTTGGAGCGGCTGGGCGGCGACCGGCGCGATCCACGCGGCGATGCTGTTCGCGCTGGCGAGCGCCTTCGCACCCACGCCGTCGACGATGCCCAAGCCGATGAAGATCAGTGCGCGGCTGCTGCCTTCGACAACACCGCCCGCCACGAGCGCGACGCCGGCGTCCTTCCGCATCGAGCTGCCGCGCCCGGCGTTGCAACTCCCTCCGGTTCCCGAGCTTCCGGTGCCCCCGGTGCAGATCGACACCGCGCCGTCGATCGCCGTCGCGACGACCGCCTCACGCGCCGATCCGCCGACGGCATCCGCCGTCGACGCCAAGGCGGCGAATGCCACGGAGGCCCGACCCGTCCCGGCGACGGTAGTCGCGGTGACAGCGGTCGCGGCGACGGTGCCTGCTCCCGCCGTGCCGATGCCCGCGGACAGCCCGGCGACCTGGTCCGCCGATCACCGCGAATGCAGCGAGCATCAGACCACGCGCCACTATCCCGCGATGCTGCGCGACCGCGGCATCCAGGGGCGGGTGGTCCTGCGCGTGAAGGTCGATGCCGAGGGCCATGCGAGCGAAGTCGTCGTCGCGGGCGGCAGCGGCTGGCGGCTGCTGGACGAGGCGGCGCGACGCGTCGCCGAAGCCTGTCCTTTCATTCCGGCGCGACGCGGCGACCAGCGCGTGTCGAGCTGGGTCGAGTACCCGGTGCGCTTCGCGCTCCAGGCGTCCCCCTTCCAGTAAGGAGTGCACCCCATGTGCGACAAGCCGATCTCTTCCTCGATCCTGAACCTGTTGGCGCGCGCCGATGCGGGCGCCTCCGGCGCGATCGAAACGATGAGCGCGACAGGCTCGACAGGCGATGCCCCGCTGCTGGGCGCGACCGCGGGAACGGTGACCGGCGCCGGGGTGTTCCTGCAGGAAGGCGACGCCGTGCCTGCCGCGGTGGCGGGTCTGCCGCTGGCGCAGGCCCTGGCGCGCGGGGACGCCACGCCGTCGGCGTCCGACGACACGCCGGTGCCGCGCGGCTCGCGGCGGCGACGGCTCTGGGAACTGCCCGCGCAGGCGCTGTGCCCGGTGATCGGCGTGTGCCTGCCGATGCCGGTACTGCGGCGCAAGCTGGGCAAGCTGCTCGGCGGCGAGGCGCTGAGCAACGACTACGAGATGCACTGCGGCGCGATCAATGAATGCGCGCGGCGCGGCGCGGTGTCCGAGATGTTGCAGAAGGAGCTGGACCAGCGCTACGCGATCGCGCTGCGGCAGTCGTCGCAGCACAAGACGGCGGAGTCGCTGACGCGCTGGTGGAACGCCGCGCAGCAGGGCAACGATGTCGGCGGCGCGCTGTGGGGGGCGCTGACGCATGCGCGCTGCGACGCGGCGCTGCAGGAGCAGGTGCTGCGCGACATCCACATGCTGCAGCACCAGGTGGGCGCGGCGAACCGCGCGGACCTGCAGCGTCTGGACGAACTGCAGGACGAGCACGCGATCCTGACGCGCGAGCTGGCGCAGGCGCAGTCGCGCAGCACGCGGCTGCTGGCGGAACGCGCGCGGGAGCTCGATCTGTCGCAGGCCGAATGCCTTCGCCTGCGCGGCGAGCTGATGGCGCGCGACACGCTCGCGGCCGGGCTGCGCGACGAGCTGCAGCAGCTCGAGGAGAGCATTCCCGGCCTGCGGCATCGCCATGAGCAGGCGAAGCAGCTGCAATCGCAGCAGGACCGCATCCATCAACTGGAGCGGGCGCTGCTGACCGCGCGGCAGCAGGCGGAGCGGGAGCAGCGCAGGGCGGACGAGCTGCAGCAGGCGCTGGCGCAGTCGGAGCGGCAGCTGGAGATACAGCAGTCGCAGTTCGCGCAGGGCGCCGAGTCACAGCAAGGCGCGGAGGCGACGTTGCCGTCGCTCGACGAGCGGTCGGTGCTGTGTGTCGGCGGACGTCCGGCGGTGGTGCCGATCTACCGCCAGCTGATCGAGCGCACCGGCGGGCGGTTCCTGCACCACGACGGCGGCGAGGAGGACGCGGTGGGCAAGCTCGACGCGAGCCTGGCGGCCGCGGACCTGGTGATCTGCCAGACCGGCTGCATCAGCCACGACGCGTACTGGCGCGTGAAGGACCATTGCAAGCGGCACAACAAGCAATGCGTGTTCGTGGACAAGCCGAGCGCGAGCAGCCTGCGGCGGGCGCTGGGTTCGCTGGACGGCGGCGAGGTCGATGCGGTCGGCGGCGCGCCATGGTCGGCGCGCGAGGCCTGAGGCTCAATGAGGCTGCAGCCCTGCCTCTTCAGTTGCAGACACCGTTGCGCCACGCCTCCGCGGGAATGAGACGGCGCGTCGCGCCTTCTCCCGCCAGACAGAACCGCACCGAGTAGCCGCGAGTCGGATCGGACTTGTCAGTGCCACGCACATTGAGGAAGGCCGAGTACACCTTGCCGTTCTTCAAGGCTTCCACGTTCCCCGACTTGGCCGCGGAAGGCAACTGCCCATACGGATAGCAGGCGGCCGCGGACTGTGGCACCGCTGGATCCGCGTCGAACATCACCCACCAGACGGTGGCCATCGGCTGGGTCGACGTGTCCGTCACGGTAATGGCCTGCAATCTTGCGGTCTTGTCCCGCGCCACGTCCTTCGGCGACAGGTAGAAGCAGGGCTGACCGTCTTGCAACTGGACCTCCGCATCGCCCATCCGGGAATTGGCCAGACAGGCCCCACACGACAGACTCAGCGCGAGAGCGACGAGACGATCAGGGAAGGTTCGCCGGATATGCCGGAACCCCAGGTACCGTTGCCAGCCCGAACGGCAGGAACTCCTCACGCTGCACACCACCGCTCGAATGGTCGATCGAGTCATTGAACAACTCTCGGCACAACACCACCTCGCCCATGGTCAGGCGAGGCGAAAAAATCAGACGTGCAGTCTTCGTTGGCGAACAAGGTCAAGACGTGACCCGAATCGAAGGTCAGCCGCACCCGACGTCGATCCGCGGCGAAGCTCAACGTGACCAGGCACACGCCCAGCAGTTGCCCCAGTCCGCTCCGATTCCCTTCGACAGTCCCTTCCTCCGTCGCCAGCACCTCGTCGCCGAGTACGAGTTCCCAGTCACAGAGGTAGATGCGCAGATGCGCCTGGGATCCGTTCGGCGTCCGCCCGCCCAGCTTGACGAAGCTGCCCCAGTACTGGTCGACCTCCTCCACTCGAAGCGGAAGCTGTGATTCGATCAAGGGTTTCACGGGTCCACCCCGTACGACAGGATCGAAGCACTGTCGACCGGCCTCATCTCACGGCCCCGGCACCATGGTGACCCGACGTCAGCGGTCGATCCACCTCGACCACCAGCGCGCTGGCCTCGCAATCGCCCGGGACACCCACCAGCGTGTAGAGCGCCAGGACTTGCTCTCCGTGGCGATACATCGTGAACCCGCCGTTCTGCCTGTCCGTGTACGCGGTCGCCCTGACGAGATATCGGTGGGCGCGCATCGAGGTCCGGCCGGCATAGGCGGCAAACGCCTCGCGCGACAGGGGCGCGACCGTCCTTCCTGCCAACGCCGTCAACGCGCGCTTCCTCGCCGCGACCGGCACTTCCTTGAAGTCGCGGACCGGATGCTCGAAGAACTCGTGAGCGTCCTTCGGGCTGCCGCTGCCGGTGCAATCCGCGGCGAGACAGGATGCCACGCTCGATACCAGCAGCAACGCCACGAGGCCGTTCTTCATCTTGCGATCCAAAGCTTGGGTGTTCATATCAGTGCACGCCGCACCATCATCGATTGTGAAGATCCCGCCGTCACATTCGGATTCAGCCCGATGGCCGCCGCTCGCACCGAAGGTCGTGCTGTCGCCCAATCTTGCCAGCCGCGTTCACGGTTTTGATAACAATGACGACTCCAGGACGCACGATTCAGCCACGACCATGCCACTCGCCCTTCCCCGCCGCGCCCGACGCCTGCTCGCCCTCCTGTGCCTGGCGGCCGCGCCCGCCGCCCATGCGGACATCGTCGTCGGCCAGGTCGCGCCGTTCACCGGGCCCCAGGCCGTCACCGGCAAGGCCATCCGCGCCGGCGCCAAGCTGTGGATCGACGACGTCAACGCCCGCGGCGGCGTCCGCGGCCAGAAGATCAAGCTGGTCAGCCGCGACGACGCGCAGAAGCCCGAGGAGACCGTGCGCCTGGTCAAGGAAACGATCGAGAAGGACGCCCCCACCGCCTTCATCGGCACCGTGGGCACGTCCAACCTCGAGGCCCTCAAGCAGGACGGCATCCTGGAGAAGTCCCGCGTGGCCATGGTCGGCGCGGTCTCCGGCGCCAACAGCGTGATCACCGCGCGCGGCATGTACCCCGTCAAGGCCAGCTACCGCGAGGAGGTGGACCGCCTCTTCAAGCAGCTCGGCGAGATGGGCCGCACCAAGGTCGCGGTCGTCTACCAGGACGACGGCCTGGGCCGCGACGCGCTCGCCGGCGCGCAGGCCTCGGCGAAGACCTACGGCCTGTCGCTGGTCGGGCAGTCCGGCTACCCGCGCAACACCACCGAGGTGGGCAAGGCGGTGGAGGACATGATCAAGCAGTCGCCCGACGTGATCTTCCTCGCCGCGACGACCGCGGCCGCGATCGAGTTCACCAGCCGCTACCAGACGGCCGGCGGCCGCGCCGGGCTGTACGGCATGTCCATCATCGACGTGCAGGCGTTGCTGGCCAAGCTCGGCCCGGATCGCGCGCGCGGCTTCGCCTTCTCGCTCGTGCTGCCCACCGACGACCGCATCGACCGCGAGGTCGTCCGCGACTACCAGCGGCTGCGCGGCAATGCCAAGGATCCAGACCTGTCCTCGCGTTCGCTCGAAGGCTTCATCGCCGCGCGCGCGCTGGTCAAGGCGCTGGAGCGCACGACGGCGCCCGGCCCCGCGCCCCTGTCCGAGATGCTGGAGCGCGGCTTCGACACCGACGTCGGCGGCCATCGCCTGACCTTCGGCAAGGGCCCGACCTCGCGCTACGTGGACTTCGCCGTCCTGGGCGCGGGCGGCCGGCTGGTGCGCTGAGGCGGCGCCGGCCTTCGTCCGGTTCCGGACACCCCGCGGATGCCCTGCCGAAGCGCCCGCTAGGGCGCTGGCATGTCGCAAGCCTCGACGATGCGCGGCAGCTGGCTCTGGCAGAAGTCCAGGTAGGCCCGGATGACGCTGGACCTTTCCCTGTGGCGTGGATAGAGCAGGTGGATGGGCTGCTCGGGCAGCGGATGGGCTCGCAACAGCGGTACCAGGCGTCCCTGCCGGACAAGATCCGCCGCAATGAACGGCGGAAGCTCCGTCACGATGTCGCCCGTCAGCGCGCGGTGGCACAGCTGTCGATAGTCGTTGACCTGCAGGATCGCTCGAGGCGCGATCTTGATGCCTCCCAGATCCCAGCGGGTCGAACCCTCGATACCCGACGCCCACGCGCCGCATGGGAACCGGAGGATCTCCGCGGGATCGGCCGGCACGCCGATCCGTTCGACCAGCGTCGGGCTCGCGACGAGCACATGGCGATAGCTCAGGACGTGCCGCGCCACCAGTGATTCGTGGAAGATCGCGCCGACGCGCAGCGCGACATCGATGCCCTCGCAGGCGCCGCGACGGCCACCCCGTCGGACGCCCCCGTCCGGCCGGTCACCTTCGAGAACTACAACCGCGCCCAGAGCGACGTGTTCTTCGCGGGCGTCGTCAAGAGCGGCGGCCTTGGCAGGTTCCAGCATGGGCGGCAGCTCGCCGCGCCAGTCCAGCAAGGCATTCCCCGCCCCAATCGCGATACCTTGTATTCGTTCGTCGTCATCGACCTCGATGCCGGTCCGGCCACCATCACCTTGCCGGACGCGGGCCCGCGCTACATGGGCATCCAGGTCGCCAACCAGGATCAATTCACCCGTGCCAACTTCTATCGCCCTGGCAGCTACACCCTGACCCGGGAGATGGCGGGCACTCGATATGCGATCGCCGTGGTTCGATTCCTCGTCGACATCTCGAGCCAGACGGATGTCGACAAGGTCCATGCGTTGCAAGACGCCCTGCGGTTCAGTCAGGCACAGACAGGCTCGTTCGAGGTCCCCCGCTGGGATCCCGTCAGCCTCGGCGGCGTACGGACGGCCCTGCTGGCGCTGGGCACGGGCGTCACCGACTCGCGCCGCATGTTCGGCGCCAGCGAGGCCGAAGTGGACCCGGTCAAGCACCTGATCGGCAGCGCCATGCTGTGGGGAGGCAACGTCGACAGGGAGGCCCTGTATCTCCCGACGACGCCGGCACGCAATGACGGTCGCACCGTCTACCGCCTGACGGTGGGCGACGTCCCCGTGGACGGCTTCTGGTCCTTGACCGTCTACAACCGCGCCGGCTACCTCGAACCGAATCCCGCGAACGTCTATTCGGTGAACGGGCTGACGGCAAGAAGGGACGCGGACGGCAAGGTCAGCATCCAGTTCGGCGGCTGCGACGCGACGACGGTCAACTGCCTCCCGATCACGGAAGGCTGGAACTACACGGTCCGCATGTTCCGCCCACGTCCGGAGATCCTCGATGGCCATTGGAAGTTCCCTGAAGCGACGACCCCGGAGTGACCAGGATGTTCCTGAAAGGAACTCGCCAGGTCGGGACCGCAGGCGGACTGGTCCCGTCGCGAGTCTCTCGCCCTCAGCCGAAGTGCTCCGCATCCACCGGCGGCACCACCCAGCCGTGCATGCGGTCCTCGTAGACCGAGACCGTCGGCGCCGGGAAGGCCGGATCGGCGAAGGCGCCCACCGGCACGGCGATGAAGTCCGGCAGCGCGTCCATCTCGTAGTAGACGGTCGCGCCGCAGCGCGGGCAGAAGTGGAAGGTCGCGGTCGTGCCTTCGTCGCCGGTGCGCGCGTATCGCAGCGACTCGCCCGACGGCGTCACGTCCTCGCGGCGGAATCGCGCCTGCTGGCCGAAGACGCTGCCCGTCCTGCGCTGGCAGCACAGGCAGTGGCAGATGGAAATGCGGACCGGCTCGCCGACGACACGCGCCGTGAGCTGGCCGCAACTGCAGGAGGCATGGCGTTCAGTCATCGCGCCAGCCTACACCCGTCGCGGCCGTCTCGCATCTCGGCTCGATGTCGATCAGGCCGGTCCCGGCATGAAGGTGCCGATCAGCGCCATGACGATGAACAAGCTGCCCAGCACGATGGCGATCCAGTTCCAGACGCTGAAGCGGTCGTTGCGCGGCTGGCCCGGCGAGACCGCGTCGTTGACCGCGTTCATCGCGGCCTGCACCGGCATCAGGAACAACGACGCAAGCAGCGCGACCCACCACACCGGGTCCGGCGCCTTCCACATCAGCGTGAAGACAATCCAGGCGGCCGCGATGCCGCCGGCATTGAGCGCGTCCTTCGCGGCCACGCCCGCGGCCAGCTGCGAGCTGCGCACGCGGTCGCACAAGGCCCAGAAGAAGATCACGCCGAAGATCGCGCGCATCGCCGGCATGAGGGAACTCTTCTCGCGGTCGCGCACCAGCTTCCACTGCCGGTACAGCCAGTAGATGCCGTAGAACTGCAAGGTCACGGTGCACATCACCGCCAGCTTGAGCGGCGACACCTGGAACCACATCGCCTGGCCCTGGGCCTGGGTGTGCTCGGGCGCGATCGCCTCCACCCGGGCTTCGGGCGGCGCGAAACGCGCGGCGATGTCAGATGTGGCGTCGGTCGGCACGGCGGCGGCCGACGGCGGTTGCTGGGTCATGGGGTTCCTCCCTCGGATCGGACAGATGAATCGCTCTGCCGGGGCGCGAGTCTGGAGCTCGCTGCGTCGCCGGCGCGCAGGGCGGCATGATGCCCGCCCTCGCCGGCGCTCCGGCCCCCGACTAACCCTCCCGCCGGTCGTTGGCGTGACCGATTGCGGACCGGATCGAACCTTGTGCCGTCCCGCGCGGCGGACGTGCCGGCTCAGTGGTCCTTGTCTCGAGACAGCTCGCGGATGAACGCCTCCACCATCCCGTTGAAACGCGGCGCGTCCTCCAGGAACGGCGCATGTCCGACCCCGTCGAGAAACTCGGTACGGATCGCCGGGTACAGCGCGCTTGCGCGCCCGGCCGATGCCCGTCCGCGCACGAGCGCGTCCTGCTCGCCGTAGATCTGCAGCATCGGCTTGTGCATGCGCCGCAGCCCGCCGACCGCGTCGACGCTCATGCGGTGCACCACGCGCTGCATGTCCAAGGACGCCATCGACGCATTCGCCAGCAGCCGCTGGAAGACGGCGGACTGCGGCGGCCGATCGAAACACAGCGCGAGGAAGGCGCGTTCGGCATCGAGCCGGACGCGCAGGTCCGGCGACGTCATGTCGCGATAGACCTCGGGGTGCGGCACGATCTGCGCGGGATCCAGTTCGACGACCCCGCCGACATGCACGACACCAGCGACGGTGTCAACGCCCGCGCGCTTCGGCATTACGACGGCATGACGCCCGACCGGGCGCCCGCACGCGACGGCGACCACGGCATCCTGCCGTCCAGCGCGTAGGCGCCACCGCCGCGCACGGCCATGTAGGCGGCCAGCGCCGCCATCAGCGCCGGGTACTCGATGCCGCGGTCGATCCACGGCCAGGTCGGCCCCAGCGCGACGCAGATGCCGATCATCTCGGCGGTGAACGCCACCGCCACCCACCGCGTGCCCAGGCCCAGCGCCAGCGCCGCGGCGCCGACGGTCTCCAGCAACATGACGAGCACGGCCAGCTGCGGCGCGAAGGGCAGCCCCATCACCTGGTCGATGAGCCGGATGGAGCCCGCCATCGGGTCCGCCATCGACCCATGCGAGCGCCCCAGCGCCTTTGGCAGGCCGTGCGTGAACAGGATCGCGCCGAAGGCCACGCGCAACAGCGCATACGCCGCCGGCTCCAGGCGCGCGAGCACGTCGTGCGCGCGCGCCCTCCGCCCTGCGATCGATGGGGAAACCTGGGTCATCGCGTGCCTCTCCGAGTTGCTGGTCCGCCCGCATTCTTCGGATCTCCGCCACACGGGTCGAGACGCCGCCGCGAGCATGTGAATTCAACGGCGCCCAACAATGCGCCAGACGTGACGCGCGCCAACACCTCGACACCGCACCACCGCCGCGGTCGCGCGGGGCAACCGCTTGTCACCAACGAAGCGAAGTTTTCAGGGTTTACCCGAGAGACGAGGTGAAAGCGCTTTCAGATAGTGGAGTCCGAGAGGCGGCGGCGTGTCGAGCACATGCCAGCAGCCCCGCTTGGTTGTTTCCGACTCGGGCGTCGACACCGGTCCTTCGCGGCCGGCCACCATGGAGACGCCGTCATCCGCGCGCGTCTCCTTCCACCACTGGTTCTGAGGAGATTCCATGACACGCTGGATCCGATCGCTCGCCGCGGTCGCGCTCGCCCTGACGGGCGTCGCGGCGCAGGCACAAAACTGGCAACTCGTCTGGCAGGACGAATTCACCAACGGCATCGGCCCGCAATGGCGGTTCGAGACCGGCACCGGCTCGGGCGGCTGGGGCAACAACGAGCTGCAGTACTACCGGCGCGAGAACGCCACCGTCGAGAACGGCCAACTGGTCATCACCGCCAAGCGCGAGGACTTCGGCGGCATGCGCTACACCTCCGCGCGGATGACGACGCAGGGCATGGCCACCTTCAAGTACGGCCGCATCGAGGCGCGCATCAAGGCGCCGTCGAGCTCGGGCATGTGGCCCGCGTTCTGGATGCTGGGCAGCAACATCACCTCGGTGGGCTGGCCCGCCTCGGGCGAGATCGACATCATGGAACACGTGAATGCCGACGCCGACATCCACGGCACCATCCACTGGCAGGGTCCGGACGGCGGCCATGCCTCCTACGGCGGCCACACAGGCACCAATGTCGCGGACTACCACGTGTACGCGGTCGAATGGGACGAGCGCTTCATCCGCTGGTTCGTCGACGGGCGCGAGTACCACGTCGCCGACATCACCAACAGCGTCAACAGCACCGAAGAATTCCATCGCGACTTCTTCCTGCTGCTGAACCTGGCGGTGGGCGGCAACTGGCCGCAGTGGAACATCGACGAGAGCAAGCTGCCCGCGAAGATGTACGTCGACTACGTGCGCGTCTACAAGAAGGACGGCGGCACGCCGGCCTTCACGACGACGCTGCAGGCGGCCAACTTCGCGCTGCAGTCGGGCATGCAGCTGGAGGCCTCCAGCGAAGGCGGCCAGAACCTGGGCTGGATCGAGACCGGCGACTGGGCGGTGTGGAACCTCAACCTGCCGCAGGGCGGGACCTACACGGTCGAGTACCGCGTCGCCAGCCTGAACGGCGGCGGCAGCCTGCAGCTGGAGATGGCCGGCGGCACGCCGGTGTACGGCGCGGTCAACGTGCCCTCGACGGGCGGCTGGCAGAACTGGACGACGGTCTCGCACCGCGTCACGCTGCCGGCCGGCCAGCAGCAGATCGCGGTCAAGGCCAACGGGCCGGGCTGGAACCTGCGGTACGTGAAGATCACGAAGTCGTGATCGAATGCGGCGGATGTCCAACGTCCGCCGCATCCTTCCTCCCGCCGGCAGCCGGCTCGCGCCGAGCTACGCCGGCGCGAACCTCGCCGACGCCTTCGCCATCACGCTGTCGGACGACGCGCCCGACGACGCGATGGCGCTGGCGCGCGCGGCGCTGGCGCATCCGCCGCGCTGGTTCCGGGTGTTGCTCGGGATCCGCGACGCCGCGGTGAAGCCCCTGGGGCTGAAGACCTCGGCGGCGATGCGCCGCCACCTCGACGAGACCGGGGTCGAGCACGTCGACATCTTCCGGGTGCTCGAGTCCTCGCCGCATGAGGCGATCTTCGGCGAGCAGGACCGGCACCTCGACTTCAAGCTGTCGATCCTGATCCGTCGCGTCGAGGGCTCGACGCGGCGCGAGGCCGTCGCGACCACGGTCGTGCACTGCCACAACCGGCTCGGGCGTTTCTATCTCGCGTTGATCCTGCCCGGACACGTGCTGGTGGTGCGCTCGCACCTGGCGGCCGCCGCGCGGCGCTTCGGCCAGCCCGCCACGGGTCGCGACGGTTGATCGGTGAGAATCGCCGGACACGAGACCAGCGAAAGCGGGGGCACGATGGACTGGCGATGGAAAGTGGGACGGCAGGCCGTCCTCGCACGACTGCCGTTTGGTCGAGGGTTGCGCCGCCTGAAACGCAGGATGGTCGGCTACCGGCCCGATCCGGGCAACCTCCGTGACACCTTGCAGAACTGGTCGCAGATGCGCGCGGCGCTGTCGCACGCGGGCGGTTCGATCGAGGGCGCCACGGTGCTGGAGATCGGCACCGGCTGGTTCCCCACCATTCCCGTCCTGCAATGCCTGCAGGGCGCGAAGCACGTCTACATGTCTGACCTCAACGTGCACCTGGACGACGTCAGCTTCGCCGCGACGCTGGCCTTCCTGCGCGGCGTCTTCCCCGAGGACGAACGACTGCGCGCGATCCGGTCGCGATCCGACCTGCCGCTGACCTACCTCGCGCCGTTCGACGTGGATGCCCTCGCGGACGGCTCGATCGACCTGGTGACGTCCCGGACCGTGCTGGAGCACATCCCGCCGGACGTCCTGGTGCAGTTGCTCAAGGCGTTGCGCCCGAAGCTCTCGCCGCGCGGACGCATGGTGCATCTGGTGGATCACTCGGACCACCTGGAGCACTCGGACAAGTCGATCAGCAAGATCAACTTCCTGACGTGGCCGGAGCGCAAGCACGCGTGGGTCAATCGACTCACACGCGAAGGCGAGAACCGCCTGCGCCATCACGAGTACCCGGCGCTCTTCGCCGAGGCCGGCTACCGCGTCACGCTCGAGCAGGACAAGGTCCATGAGCCCACGCGTCGGCTGGCGAAGTCGCTGCCGCTGCAGCCGCACTACGCGGCGATGACGGCGGAACAGCTGGCGACGATGGCGTCGCTGTACGTGCTGGAGCCCTGAAGGACCTGTCGACCGCACGCGGCGGCGCCGGAGCTCGCGCTATCGCAGCTCGAAGAGCACGTCCGGACACCGCTCCTCGTTGCCGCTCCCGTCGCCCAGCGGAATGACTTCGAAGCCGTGCTGCTCGTAGAAGCGGCGCGCGTCCGCATTGGCCTGGAAGGTGTACAGCCGCACGGGCCGAGGCAGCGTCGACAGCGCATGCGCCAGGAGCCGCGTCCCGAGCCCCTGTCCGGTCCATCCCGGCAGCAAGTAGAGCTGCTCGATCCAGGCGATGCCTTCCTCGCGCGCCGTCGCGAGCACGCCGACGATCCGTTCGCCTTCGCAGGCCACGGTCACATTGCCCGACGGCAACAGCACGTCCCTCACCCAGGCCCGGACCTCGGGTGCCGTGTGCGCGATCGGCGCATACGGCAGATGCGACTCGCGAGAGGCCATGAGCAACGTGGCAACGTCGATGGCATCCGCGGCGGTCGCGGGTCGCAGCAGGATGTCCATGCAAGGGCGCTCCTGATCTCAGGCGGCCTGCGCCGCCTTCTCCTGATCCCGCCGCCCGGCCGTGAGCCACAGGATCACCGCGAACACCGCGCCGCCGACGCTGGCCATGCCGAAGAACAGCATCATCGATTCATAACCGGCGGGGTTCTGCGCGCTCGCGCCGGCGCGGTCGTTCAGCCAGCCCGCGACGAGGTTGGCGCCGGCGATGCCGGCGTTCTGCGCGACCCACATCAAGCCGATGGCCGTGCCGAAGCGCTGCGGCGCGACCAGCTTGCTGGCCAGCGGCCACATCACCGCGGGCACCAGCGAGAAGCTCACGCCGATCAGCGCGGTGGCGATCCACAGGCTCGCCGTGGTCAGCGCCATCGTCGCCATCGCGATCGGCAGCAGCACCGCGCCGAAGGCGAGGAACGGCGCGTAGCGGCCCACGCGGTCGCACAACCAGCCGAAGGCCGGCGTGGCGAAGACCGCGGCGAGGAAGACATAGCTGTTCATCGCGCCCGCCGACGCCAGGTCCAGGCCGTGCGCATGCTGGAAATACTTGATCGAGAAGGTGCTGCGGAAGGCCAGGATCACCGAGTACCAGAGCACGCACAGCGTCAGCAGGAACCAGTAGGCCTTGCCGAAGTGCAGCAGGTCGCGCCACGCGAAGGGCTGCGCTTGCCGCTCGACCTCGCCCTTGGCGGACGCGGCGATGCGGCGATCGAGGCCCCAGTACAGCAGCGCCGCGCCGAACGAGGCGGCGGCCATGGCGGCGGCGATCATCAGCGGCGGCTGCCAGCCTTGCGCGTAGGCATGAGGGAACCAGGTCGGCGACATGTCCGAGGAGAACGAGCCGAGGCGGCCGATCGACAGCGCCAGGCCCATCGAGAACGCGACGTTGCCGCCGACGAAGTACTGCGCCAGCGCTGCGAGCGTGGCGATGCCGAAGGTCTCCGCGCCGATGCCGAAGAGCAGCCGTCCCGCGGCCATGCCGGCGAAGTTGGGACTCAGCGCGGTGAGCAACGCGCCGAGGAAGCAGACGGCGGCGGTCCAGAGCGTCATCCGCGCGGCGCCGAAGCGGTCGACGAGCACGCCGCCGACGAGGATGAGCACGACGTTGGGCAGGCTGTAGATCGCGTTGAGCAGGCCGATCTGCTGGTCGCTGAAACCGCGCTGGCCCTGCAGCGCGTCGGCGACGGGACCGATGGAGTCGTAGACGTAGTAGTTGCCGTACAGCGCCGCGGCCACCAGGGCGCACACCAGCCACGCGACGGCGCGGCTCGGGGACTTGTCGTTCATGAGGAAAGCCTCGGGGATCCTGTGCGGTCGCGGAGGACCGAAGGGGCGGATTCTCGCCTCCTCCCGGTAACCGCCCGTAAAGCTGCCGTCACGACGCGACATTCAGCGACGTCACCACCCATCGGTGGGGGCTGCCCCCGCCCGCATTTGCGATAAGGTCCGGGCCGTTTCCGGCATTCGCCGCTGTTGCGTCCAGGAGATCCCCATGGCATTCGCGCGTTCCCTCGCCTCCACCGGCCCTTCCCTGCCCCGCGTGGGCGGCGTGATCGCCGCTTGCGTCGCCATGGCGATGCTCGCCGGCTGCGGCAAGCAAGGCGCGACGCTGGGCGACGGCAGCTCGGAGATCACCGGCTCCGCCGGCCCCGCCGGCGCCAGCAAGGCCAACCGCGAGCTGATGAAATGCGACGCGCCGGTCGCCACGCTCTCGCTGATGGAGAACCCCAACGGCTACACGATCAGCGCGCCCAACGGCCTGCCGAATTCGCCGCTGCCGCTGGTGCGGCTGCTCGCGCAGCAGAGCGGCTGCTTCCGCGTCGTCGACCGCAACTCGGGCCTCAAGGCCACGATCCGGGAACAGGAGCTGAAGGACTCCGGCATCCTGCGCAAGGAAGGCAGCACCGTCCAGAAGGGCAAGGGCTATGAAGCCCAGTACACGCTGATCCCCAGCCTCACCTTCAGCGAGCAGGACGCGGGCCGTCAGGTCGGCGGCATCCTCGGCATGATCCCGGTGCTCAACAAGTTCGTCGGCGCGGCCGAGCACATCAAGCTCAAGGAAGCGCAGGTCGCGCTGCTGCTCACCGACAACGAGACCACCGAACAGGTCGCCGCCGCCACCGGCTCGGTGCGCGTCACCGACCTCGGCATGGGCGGCCTGGTGCTGGGCAAGCTCGGCGGCGCCGCCGGCGCGGGCTGGGCCAACAGCAACGAAGGCAAGGTCATCGCCGCCGCCTTCCTCGACGCGCACAACCAGCTCGTCGTCCAGGCCCGCATGCTGCAGGCCAAGGACCTGCCGGAGCCGGTGCCGATGAAGAAGGCCGGCGACACCGCCAAGAAGGCCGCCACCGGCGCTTGAGGTCCGACGCGGGACGTCCAACGCCGGGCGTTCGAGGCCCGCGTCGCCATCGACGGTCCGGACGCATCCGCAAGGGACACGGTCCCCGGCTGGGTGCGGGCGGACACACTCGGGAGAGGTAGCGACGCCGTCGGCGCTTACCGCTGATTGCAGCTCTTGCGTCTGACTGTTGGAACCGCTTTCAGGCGATCGGAAGAATGGCCGTCGACTCCAACGAGAGACGACCCCATGCACCACCTTCTGTCCCGCACGAGTTCCGATTCCTTCCAGGCCGCGCCGACCGCGATCACGCTGGCCGTCAGCCTGCTGCTCAGCGCCTGCGGCGGGGCCGATTCATCGGACCCTGCGGCCAGCCCGTCGGCCGCCGATCCGTCGAGCGCGCAGGCGCTGGCCGTCCGCGCGTCGGCGCTCCTGCCGACGGGCCAGTACACGCTGCGCGCGGTGCAATCGGGGCTGTGCCTCGACATCGAGGGCGCCAGCCAGGCCGACGGCGCGAAGACGCTGCAGGCGGCCTGCAGCACGGCGCCCAGCCAGCGCTTCGAGGTCAGCGTCACGGCCGACGGCAGCTATGCGTTCCGCAACGTCAACAGCGGCAAGGCCCTGGACGTCAGCGACATCTCCACCGCCAACGGCGCGCTGATCCAGCAATGGGGCTACGGCGGCGGCGCGAACCAGCGCTTCGCCGTCACCGCCAAGGGCAACGCCTTCCACATCATCGCGATGCACACCGGCAAGTGCGTCGACGTGAAGGACTTCAGCCTCGCCGCCGGCGGCCGCATCCAGCAGTGGGACTGCGGCAACAACGACAACCAGCGCTGGATCCTGCAGGCCGTGAATGCGCCGGCCCCGGCTCCTTCCCCTGCACCCGCTCCGTCTCCCGCGCCCTCGCCGGCCCCATCGCCATCGCCATCGCCCGCGCCTTCTCCGGCGCCTTCTCCCGCGCCGTCGCCAGCCCCCTCTCCCTCCCCTTCACCGTCACCGGCGCCGTCTCCCTCCCCCGCGCCTTCTCCGGCCCCCTCACCCGCTCCCGCTCCCGCGCCGGGGCCTGCACCGGCGCCCTCGCCGCTGCCCGCCCGCGGCGCCAAGGTGCCGTGGGTCGAGTACCAGGCCGAGGACGGCCAGACCAATGCGCAGATCCTCGGCCCAAGCCGTCAGAAGTGGGACGCGAACCACATCGAGGCCGAGGCCATCGGCCGCAAGGCGGTGCGCCTGAACCGCACCGGCGACTACATGTCCTTCAAGACCACCGCGGCGGGCAACGGCGTGGTGGTGCGCTACTCGATCCCCGACGCGCCCAACGGCGGCGGCATCGATGCCACGCTGGGCCTCTACGTGAACGGCGTGCGCGTGAAGTCGCTGCCGCTGACCTCGCGCTACAGCTGGTCCTATCAAGGCGGGCTGATCGGCGATCCGATCGTCGACAAGCCGGCGGGCCAGCCGCACACCTTCTTCGACGAGGTGCGCACGCTGCTGCCCGACAACATCCCGGCCGGCGCGACCGTCATGCTGCGACGCGACGCGCAGGACACGGCGAACTTCTACGTGATCGACCTGGTCGACATCGAGCCGGTCGCGCCGCCGCTGACGATGCCGGCGGGCTTCACCTCGGTGACGGCCTTCGGCATCCAGCCCAATGACGGCAGGGACCACGCGAACGACGTGCTGCGCGCATTGCGCTCCACCAGCAAGCTGTGGTTCCCGCCGGGCGACTACCTGCTGCAGAAGATCGACGGCGGCAACGTCGGCCTGGACAACCCCGGCATCGAGGTGCGCGGCGCCGGCATGTGGCACACCAACCTGCGCGGTCCGAAGTCGATGTTCTTCTGCTACGGCGCGAGCGCCCGCTGCGTGTTCGGCGACTTCTCGATCCTGGGCGAATCCAAGGCGCGGGCCGAGGAGACCGAAGGCGTGCAGAAGGCCTTCGCCGGGCCGATGGGCGCGAACAGCCTGATCGAGAACGTGTGGATCGAGCACGTGGTCGGCGCGATCTGGGTCGGCAACGATCCGCCGTACCAGACGCAGCCGACGCAGAACCTGACGATCCGCAACTGCCGCATCCGCAACACCTATGCGGACGGGATCAACCTCGACAACGGCACGTCGAATTCGCTGGTGGAGAACTGCCACCTGCGCAACACCGGCGACGACGCGCTGGTCGTGTGGTCGATCAAGTGGACCGACTGGGTGAAGGACAAGACCTGGCAGCTCGGCGACGGCTTCATCTCGCCAGCGGGGAAGAACGCGCCGGACCAGGGACAGGGCGTCAACAACGTGTTCCGCAACAACACGGTGCAGATGCCGTGGCGGGCGAACTGCTTCGCGGCCTACGGCGGCGCGGGCAACGTGTTCAAGGACAGCGTCTGCGAAGACGTGCTGACCTACCCCGGCATCCTGATCGACAACGAGTTCAGTCCTTATCCGTTCGGGCCGGGCACGACGACCTTCAGCAACATCTCGCTGATCCGCGCGGGCGGGCCGATGTTCAATGAGAACACGGGCAATCCGTGGCAACACGGCGCGCTGAAGTTCTACCTGCGCGAAGGCGACGTGAACGACATCCTGGTGGAGAACGTCGACATCATCGACCCGACCTACTCGGGCATCGAGTTCCGCGGCTTCGGCACGGCATTCGTGCCGCCGGGCGAGAAGTTCCACCCGGACCTGCTGCGCGACGCGGACAACGCGAAGTTCCGCAACGTGAGGTTGAAGAACATCAAGGTCATCAACCCCGGGCGGTACGGCATCGAGGTGCTGGACAACGGCGGCCGCGGCGCGGTGAACTTCGACGGTGTCGTGGTGACCAATCCCGCACTCGGCGGGTTGAAGCAGGACAACGCGCCGGGGAGCTTCTTCATTCGAGGGACAGGAAACGCAGGGTGGTGACCCCGCGCTCTTGAGCTCTTCCACCGCCGCTGGCCCTCACCCCTGCCCTCTCCCGCAAGCGGGAGAGGGAGTCGTCAGGTCAGCGCGGTGCATTCTCACTCCCTCTCCCGCTTGCGGGAGAGGGCGGGGGTGAGGGCCAACCCCTGTTGGCACACCACCCTAGGCGTCGAGTCGCAACTGCCCGAACGCCCCCGGCACATGGAAGTTGGGCCGTTCGCTGCCCGTCGGGTTCCACGCGCTGAACTGGCGCGATGCCTTGTTCCCTTCAATGCGGAACAGGTTGATCCGCCAGCCCTCTAACGACTGCGCGCCGCGCGGCATCGGCACGGCCAGCTCCGCGGTCCACATGCGGTGGACCTCGTCCACCGCCGTGCGCGCCTTGCTCTCGCCGATGAAGCGCTTGCGCCCCTGCCCCCGCACCTCGAGGTCCATCACCAGCCCGTTCGGCGCGACCTCGACCTCGCGGTAGCGATCCGTCCCCGCGTCCTGCGGCGCCTGCAGGAAGACCTCGACGACATCGCGCTCCCACAGCGGCCAGATCTCCGTCGCGGACACCTCGCGCTCATACGTCGTCAGCGCGTTGTAGCGGCTGCTGTATCGCAGGTGCAGCGCACCGTCCGCATGCAGCAACTGCACCCGCGTCGACTGCGTGCCGGTCAGCGGCCGGCCGCGCCAGTCGTGCGCGAAGAACAGCGCCGGCGCGTCCTCCCACGCCGAGGCCAGCGCGAAGCCATCGCGCCCGATCAGCCGCACCGGCAACCGGCCGGCGCGCGCCAGCGGACGCTCGACCGCCGAGCTCAGCACCGCCTCGATCAGCAGGTTGTCCTTGAAGCTGACCTTCAGCGTCGGCTTCGCCGCGTCGACCTGCCCCAGGTCCTGCCCGTTCACGTAGTCGCGGATCTTCCAGACGCCCGGCCCGAGGCCGCGCAAGGTCACCGTCCCGTCGAAGCTCGGCGCGTAGAACGCGTAGTGCATCACCCCGTTCTTCTCGACGACGTGCGTCTCCGGCTTGTCGAAGGCGATGTCGTAGAGCTCGCCGCGGTAGGCGCCGTCGGACAGGCCCTTCGCGTTGTGCGCGGTGATCCACTTGCGCCAGTGCGTCTCGCGCTCCGGCGTCAGCAGGAAGGAGTCCTTGGGCTTCGGATCCTCCGGCCACGTGAACTTCGTCGACACCACCGCGCCGACGCCGACCGAGGACGCGAAGTCCATGCCACCGGTCGACAGCTCGACGTGGTCGCCGGCGTAGGCCGACCAGCGCCCCATCTGCGCCTTCAGCGCCTTGCCCTTGTGCCGCACCTGCCAGCTCGACAAGGGATCCGACGCCGGCGCCTGGTCGATCCACGGCATGTTGTGGAAGGCGTAGCTGGTGCCGCAGGGGCAGACCTCGACCACCGCTTCCGGATTCACCGAATGGCAGGCCTCGAACATCACGCGGTAGAAGTCCGCCATGTGCTCGTAGGAGTCCTCCGGCTTCGCATGCCCGTGCTTCGGGTTGAAGCACGGCGCGACGCCGTTCAGGTGCTGGCCGTCGACCTTCACGCCGTCGAAGCCCCAATCCTGGATGATCTTGCGGAACATCGCCGCCGTGCGCTCCTGCGTGCCGGTCGCGCCCGGGCACAGGTAGAGGCAGTTCCACCACGTGATCATCTGCGGCGCGCCGTTCTGGTCGAGCAGCAGCAGGTCCGCATGCCCGTGCAGCTCGTCGCTGCCCGGCGCCACCGCCAGCGGCGCGATCCACAGCCGCGCTTTCATCCCGCGCGCATGGATGTCGGCGACCAGCGCCTTCATGTCTTCCTCGCCGCGCGGGAACTTCTTGAGATCGATGTCGAACCAGTCGCCCGTCTGGCGCTGCCAGCCGTCGTCCAGCACCGCCCACTTCAGGCCGAGTTCCTGCGCCTTCGGCAGCGTCGCGCGGACGCGCTCCAGCGAGAAGTCGCGCTCGTAGCCCCACGCGCACCAGACCGAGTCGTGCGCGCTGCGCGGCGGCTCCGGCGCGGCCAGCCCCTGCGCGTTCATCAGGCGCCGGTAGCGGTCCAGCGGCACGAAGCAGTCGCCCTCGTGCACCGCGATGAAGGCCAGCGGCAGCGCGAGCGTCTCGCCCGGCTTCAGCGTGCGCGGCTCGTCGCCGCGCAGCGCGATGTCGACCTGGTCGCCCACCGCCTTCACCGGCAGCGAGACCAGCCGAGGCAGCTTGTCCAGATGGCCGATCGCGACGCCCAGGTCGCGCCGCCACACGTCCACGAGCGGCGTGCCGCCGCCGTAGTCCGACGAATCCATGCCGAGGAAGTTGCGCTGCTCGAAGCCGCGCTTGACCGGCTGCATCCAGTCGCGCCGGTCCGTGTGCGTCGAGCCCGAATAGGTCCACCAGCCACCCGAATGGCGCGGCGCGGCCAGCAGCCGATGCGCGCCGACCGTCCAGCCTTGGACCGTCAGCGGCTTGTCCGAGCGGTTGATGAAGGCCACCTCGATCAGCGCCACGCCGGGGTGCTCGTCGAGCAAGGTCACGCTCACCGTCTTCTCGACGGCGGCGCCCTCGGCCCTGCCCGTCAGCGTCAGCCGCTGACCGGCGCCAAAGGGCGTCGCGCCGCTGCTCGGCACCGCGCTCGCGAGCGCGAAGCGCTCGAGCGTCCTGGCCTTGCCGGCCGGAGGACCCGGGACGACCTCGGCACCGGCCCCAGCCACGGCACCAGGCGAAGCGCCGTCCGGACCGCCCTTCGGCTCGAAGACCACGAGCTGCTCGCCCGCGTCGAAGCCGGTCAGCGCCAGCGGCCGCGTGCCGCCCAGGCGCACGATCCGGCTGCGCATGCGTTCATCGAATTGCAGCGAGAGCCGCTCGTCCTGCAGCCGCACGTGGCCGCGACCGGGATCGGCCGCCCGCGCCGCCGCGGCAGCGCCGGGCGAGGCGACGGTGGCGGCCAGCGCCAGCTTCGGCGTGATCGTGGCGACCGGAGCCGCCCCCAGCCATTGGAGGAACGCGCGGCGCCCGGTCATTGAGTCGCCTTCCAGGCGGTGGGGTAGCTCCGCTCGGCGTTGAGGTGGTACAGCTTGTCGACGACGACCTTCGGCAGGCCCAGGCCCTTCACCGGCTTCTCGAGATCACTCACCTTGAACGACTCCTCCGTGTTGAAGTAGCGCCAGTGCATGCGCCACACCGGCTCGACTTCCTTCAGCAGCTCGGCCCCCGATTGTTGCGGCGGTTGCGAGACGTCGGTGCCGTACATCAGGCGGTCCTGGTACTTGATCATGAAGGCCCGCACCTTGGCGCGGTCCCGCTGGCTCTGGTACTGCAGCTGCCCGATGCGCGCGGCCAGGTCGACCTTGGCCAAGGGGAAGCGGTCCAGGAAGGCGGCCAGCTCGTCGACATTGCGCTCCAGCGAGGCCATGTGCATGCCGACGAACTTCAGCTTCGGATGCGCCGCGACCATGCGGTCGCGCGCGGCCATCTGCTCTTCCCAGCTCGGCATCTCCGGATGCAACGCCATGTGGTACTGCGGATGGTGCGCGAAGTACTCGCGGTCGTTGATGACCGTCATCTTGTCCAGCGGCAGCCAGCAGTTGTGCGGCTCGCCCTGGTGACCCAGCATCGTGATGCCCTTGTCCTCGAAGTCGCTGAACAGCGGCGCGAAGCGCGCGTCATCGATCATGACGAGCTTGCCCTGCTTGTCGCGCAGACTCATGCCGATGTTCTTCCACACCTTCACGCCGACCGCGCCGGCGCGCAGGCCGGCATCGACGCGACGCTTCGTCGCGGCTAGCCAGCCCGGCTGGTCCGAGGTGTCCGACGAGAAACTCACCGCCCACGCCACGTCCGCCGGACGCGCCTTGCGCAGCTCGATCGCCGCCTGCTGCTGCTCGTCCAGCGGCGGGAAGTCCGGGTAGTCGACGTTGATCGTCAGCACCTTGAAGCCGAGCTTGCGCGCGGCGTCGATGAACGCCGGATCGGCGTTGTGCAGGTGGACGTGCGAATCGATCTTCGGGACCTTCGCGAAGTCCGCCATCGTGTAGCGGGCTCCGTCGCTGTCCCTGGACTTCGGTGCCGCCAGGACGCCAGGAGCGGCGACCATCGCGACGGCCGTCAATGCGGCGCTCAGCAGGGCCGGCAGCGCGGCGCGGGCGGGAGTTCTCGTCATGGGGGTCATCGGATCAACAACAGTGGAGGGAGGTCAGTCGCAGCTGTAGCGGTAGGCGTCGTTCAGGTCCAGCGGCAGCACCAGCGTGCGGATCTTCGCGGCCTTCATCTTCGTGCACAGCTTGTCGCGCGCGCCGTTGGTGTTCTTCTTGTACTTGGACGCGTACTCGGCATTGAACACGGGCTTGTTCTTGCTCGTGAACACCGAGTAGCCGCCGCACTCGTCGTACTGGTTGCACTGCTCGTTGACCGCCATGTCGAAATACGGCTCCAGCTGCGCGAGCTGGTCGACGTCGTTCTTCAGCGCGATCGCCAGGCCGCGGCCGTGGGCGGCGTTGGCCAGGTACTTGTTGTAGTCGAGCTGCGTCGCGGCCGTCAGCGGGAAGCCGGTGCCGTTGGTGTAGCCGTCGACGTTGTCCGGCTCGACGCCGTCGCAGCCCTTGGACACCGCCAGGTCCAGCCGGCTCAGCATCACCGCGCGCACGTTGGCCGAGCGCGTGTCCAGCCACTTCTCGCCTTCCCAGCCGTCCAGCGCGTTGCCCATGTCGGCGGCGTTGAAGCGGTTGAAGTCGGTGCGCCAGTTCTCCGAGCTGCCGGCCGAGAAGTAGCAGACGACCTTGCGGCCCTGCGCCTTCAGCTGGGCGATGGTCTGCGCGGAGGTGTCGAACAGGTCGATGTCGTACACGGCCACGTTGTAGCCGGTGTTGAGCGTGCCGCTCAGCTGCCACTGCCAGGTGGTGTTGACGCCGGGCTTCCACCACGTCTGCGCTTGCGCGCCGGTCGCGGCGGTGAGTCCCAGGGCCAGCGTGGCGGCGGCGGCCAGGCCGGTGGCCATCGAGCGGATCAGCGATCTTTTCATGAGTTCTCCTGTGATGGGCCGGCTCGCGGCCCCCTTGTTGTGGAACCCCCAACGTCCTCTTCCCGGACATCCCGATGGAATATCCCGGTCGGCGGCATCAGAACTTGATGCTCGCCCCGATCGTGAACGCCCGGCCCCAGCGGTTGTAGCCCTGGGGGAGCGTGATGTTGCCGTCGCCCAGCGTGTACTCCTGCTTGGCGTCGGTGAGGTTGCGGCCCTCGATGGAAATCCGCAGCCATGGGTTGACCTCGTAGGCGGCCTGCGCGGTCAGCCAGGTGATCGCCTTGGCGCGCTCGTTGAAGCCCGGGCCGATCACGTTGATCGCGGACACGAAGTCATCCGTGTGGTCGGCCGTGGCGCTGATGCTCCACGGCCCCTTCTCGTACAGCAGGCCCAGCGAGGAGGTCGCCGGCGCGATGCCTTCGAGCGGTCGCTTCTCGCCGCCCACCCAGCTGTCGGAGCGGTTGCGGGTGTACTGCGCCCGCACGCCGAAGCCGTTGTCCCACAGGTGCTGGAAGCCGATCTCCATGCCGCGCACCTTGGCCTTGTCGCCGTTGATGGGCTTCATCACGTTGAACAGGTGGCCCGGCACGCCGATGTCGACGCCGGTCTCCCAGCTGGTGGTGATCTGGTTCTTGATGTCCTTCTGGAACACCGCGAAGGTCAGCGCCGAGTTGCGTGCGTAGTACCACTCCAGCGAGGCGTCGTACTGCTTGGCGCTGTAGGGCTTGAGGTCGGCGTTGCCGCCGAAGACCTGGGTGAAGTCGCCCCAGGCGACGCTGGCCGTGGTGCTGGTCGGCGCGAGCTGCTCGACCGACGGGCGCGCCATCGTCTTGGCCGCGCCCAGGCGCAGCTGCAGCTGGTCGGTGAAGTGCCAGACGAAGTTGGCCGAGGGCAGCCCGTAGGTGTAGCTCGCGTCCTGGCCGATCTCGGTCGGGTCGGCATACACCGCCGTGTAGTTGAACGGGCCGTTCTCGGTCAGGCTCTCGATCTTCGCGTCCCAGGCCTTGGCCGAGGTCTTGGTCTTGACCAGGCGCACGCCGATGTCGGCGTTCCACTTGTCGCCGGAGAGGTCGGCCTCGACGAAGAAGGAGGTCGTCTTCTCCCGCACGCGGTAGCTCTGCAGCGGGTTCCAGACCGGCGCGGCCTGGCTGAAGTCGTAGGTGCCGCCGTCCGGGCGCGGCTTGCCGTTGTAGGCCGCCAGCGCCGCCAGGTAGTTGGGCACGTCGAAGCCGAGGAAGGAGCGCGGGAAGCTGCCGCTGACGCCGTTCATGAAGTTGGGCGGGCTCAGGTGCTCGTTGAGCACGTTGCCCCCGAGCTGGCCGACGTTGATCGCGTTGCTGCCGGAGTAGTAGTTCTCGCCGCCGTTGATCGCGTTGTCGACCAGGTCGCGGTTCTTGTCGCGCCGCGTGGCCTGCACGCCGAACTGGATCTGGTCGACGTTGAAGCGCTCCACCGACCAGGCGCCGTTCAGCGTCAGGCCGCGGATCTTGTCGTCGATGTTGTCGCCGCTCAGGCCCAGGTAGTGGGTGTTGAAGTCGTTCGGACCGAAGGCGCCGCTGGCCAGCCCGGAGATCAGGTCGCGGCCGTCGGAGAAGGTCGTCTTGATGTCGGGCACCTGCGAGCCGGTGAGGTTCACCGTCGTCACGTTGGGCTGGTTCATCCGCAGCACCGTGTAGGTGTCCTGGCCGCCGGAATGCCGCTTGGAGGTCGACTGGTAGATGTCGCCGTTGAACTTCAGCGTCTCGGTCGCCTTCCACTCGGCGTTGAGGCCGTAGACCGCGCTGTCGACGACGCGGTGCGTGGTCAGGTTCAGCAGCTCCGGATTCAGCATCAGCTCCGGATCGGTGCTGTCCATCGTGAAGCCGGTGACGACGCCGTTCTGGGTCTTGATGTTGGACCAGCGGCCCGGCGAGAACAGCGTGTAGAAGGACTGCTGGTAACCGACCTGCGGCGAGTTCAGCCGCGTCTTGATGCCGTCGACGACCAGCTTGAGCGAGTCGCTCGGACGCCACTCGACCTTGCCGGAGAACGCGGTGCGCTTCTTCTGTTCCTGGATGGTGCCGACGCGGAACTGGCCCGGGCCGATCAGGCCCTCCTCGTCCTTGTCCAGCACGCCGTTGCCGTTCGGATCGATGTTGCCGCCCCAGGCGTTGCCGGTCCAGTTGGCGGCCGGGTCGGAGATCGGGTTGCGCGTCCAGCCGCCGTCGTTGCCGGCCGTGTCGGTGCGCACCTTGCGGTCGGCGTAGACCACGCCGAACAGCACGCCCAGCTCCTTGCCGAAGGTGTTGCTGTAGGTCGCCGAGACCTTGCCGCCGTTCAGCTTGGACATCGTGTTGCGGTCGCCTTCGACGCGCAGCAGGCCGTGCTGGCCGGGCTGGTCGAAGGGGCTGGCCGAGCGCAGGTTCACCAGGCCGCCGATCGCGCCTTCCATCACCGAGGCCTGCGCGGACTTGACGACGTCGGCGCCGCTGATGATGTCCGAGGGCAGCACGTCGAAGGCGAAGTCGCGGCCCTCGCCGTCGGTGGCCAGGATGCGGTTGTTGAAGGTCGTCAGCGTGTACTCGGGACCGAGGCCGCGCACGCTGACCTTCTGGCCCTCGCCGCCGGCGGTGCGCGAGATCGACACGCCGGTGATGTGGCTCAGCGAGTCGGCGACGTTGTCGTCGGGGAAGCGGCCGAGCTCGGTCGCGCTGATGCTGTCCTGCACGCCCGAGGCGTTGCGCTTGAGGTTCAGCGAGCGCTGCAGGCTGGCGCGGGTGCCGGTGACCTCGACGCGCTCCAGGGTCTGGTCGGCGTCCTTGGCCTTTGCATCGACCTTCGCATCAGCCTTCGCATCAGCCTTGGCGTCGGCGGGCGCCGACGCGGCGGCCGCCGCCGGCTGCACCTGCGCGTGGGCCGCGCCCACGGCGCCCATCGCGGTCAGCACGGCCACCGCCGCCGCGATGGCGACGGGCCGCGGCGCCAGTCCGGCATTCAGCAGCCCGGCGTTCAGAAGGGAGGACAGGGGAGCTCGCATCTCAGGTTCCTTGTGTTGGCTTGTCCGCTGCCAGTCCTGGACCTCGACCGGCTTGGCGCAAGTCTACGTAGTCTTTCGATTAATTTCGCATATCGTTTTTACCGACATTTATTCTTTCGAATTGATGAACGGCGAAAGAATTCGAGCCAAATAGATACGTGGCAGCCGCCCGATAGTCGCCAGAGCATCCGGGTTTTCCCGCGAAATCAGCCTGTTTGAGGCGCTCAACGGTTTCTTCCGTTGTGTTTCCGGTTTCCTTCCCCTATTCTTTCGTTCGAAAGCTACAAGAGAAAGCGACCCATGCAACGACATTGGCTGACCTACGCGCTGATCACGACCCTGTTCTGGGGCGCGTGGGGCGCGCTCACCGGCTTGTCCGCCGGACGCGGTTTCCCGGACACGCTGGTCTACGTCGTGTGGGCGCTGACGATGATCCCGCCGGCCGTGATCGTGCTGGCCCGCGCCGGCTGGCAGCTGCAGCGCGACCGCCGCGCCGTGATCCAGGGGCTGACGGTCGGGCTGCTCGGCGCCGGGGGTCAGATGTTGCTGTTCCGCGCGGTCGAGTCCGGACCGGCCTACCTGATCTTCCCGATCGTGTCGCTGTCGCCGGGCGTGACGATCGCGCTGTCCTTCGGCCTGCTGCGCGAGCGCACCGGCAAGCTCGGCGTCGCCGGCATCGTGCTGGCCCTGTGCGCGCTGCCGCTCTTCGACTACCAGCCCGGCCAGCAGAGCCAGGCGCTGGGCCTGTGGTTCGCGCTGGCGCTGGTCGTGATGGCCGCCTGGGGCCTGCAGGCGTATTTCCTGAAGACGGCCAACAACGCCGCCAGTGCCGAGAGCGTCTTCTTCTACATGACCGTCAGCGCGCTGCTGTGCATCCCGGCCGCGCTGTGGATGACGGACTTCTCCCAGCCCATCCCCTGGGGCTGGGACGGCCCCGGCCTGGCCGCGGTGATCCAGGTGCTCAACGCGATCGGCGCGCTGACCCTGGTCTACGCCTTCCGCTACGGCAAGGCGCTGGTCGTCTCGCCGCTGGTCAACGCCGGCGCGCCGCTGCTGACCGCGCTCGCGTCGATGGCGATGAGCGGCGCCGCCCCCGGCGGTTTCAAGCTGGCCGGCGTCGCGCTGGCCCTGCTGGCGGCGCTGCTGCTGGCCCTGCAACCCGAGGGCGACGCCAAGGCCTGAGGCGCGCGTTCGCGTTCTCACCGCCCCCGCCGCCATCGCCCTCCGCCCCCCGAATTCCACAGGAAGGATTCCCCGTGAAGCTCATGCTCGACATCGTGCGGCGCCACAAGCAGTCGGCGCCCGGAACCCCGGCCGGCCAGGCCGTCGGCATCGCCTCGATGTGCTCGGCCCATCCGGTCGTCATCGCGGCGACGCTGCGCGAATGCGCCGCCCATGGCCGCCCGGCGCTGATCGAGGCCACCTCCAACCAGGTGAACCAGGACGGCGGCTACACCGGCATGACGCCGGTGGACTTCCGCCGCTTCGTCGAGGCGATCGCCCGGGCCGAAGGCGTGGATCCCGACCTGCTGGTCCTGGGCGGCGACCACCTCGGCCCGAACGCCTGGCGCAAGCAGCCCGCCGCCGTGGCGATGGCCAAGGCGGAAGTGATGGTGGCGCAGTACGTCGCGGCGGGCTTCCGCAAGATCCACCTCGATTGCTCGATGTCCTGCGCCGACGATCCGGTGCCGCTGTCCGAAGCCGAGATCGCCGCGCGCGCGGTGCGCCTGTGCCTGGCGGCCGAGGCCGCGTGGCGCAATGCGCCCGACCGCGGCGAGCCGCCGGTCTACGTGATCGGCACCGAGGTGCCGGTGCCGGGCGGCGCGCACGAGGACCTGGACGAGCTGGCGGTGACCTCGCCCGAAGCGGCCGGCGCGACGCTGGCGCTGCACCGCGAGGCCTTCGCCGGCGCGGGCCTGGAGGCCGCCTGGGAGCGCGTGGTCGCGATGGTCGTGCAGCCCGGCGTCGAGTTCGACCACCACAAGGTGATCGACTACCAGCCCGAGAAGGCGCGCGCGCTGAGCGCCTTCATCGAATCGCAGCCGGGACTGGTCTTCGAGGCGCACTCGACCGACTACCAGACGCCCGAGCGCCTGGCGCAGCTCGCGCGCGACCACTTCGCGATCCTGAAGGTCGGCCCCGGCGCGACCTTCGCGCTGCGCGAGACGCTGTGGGCGCTGGCCGCCGTCGAACGCGAATGGCTGGGCCCGCAGGCCGACGGCCGCGGCCTCGTCGACACGGTGCTCGGCGTGATGCGCGCCGAGCCCGGCCACTGGGCGCCGTACTACCAGGACCCGTCGCGGCTGCAGGTCGACCTGGCCTACAGCCTGAGCGACCGCATCCGCTACTACTGGGCGCATCCGAAGGTGCAGACCGCGTGCGCGTCGCTGCTGGACCGGCTGGAGCATTCGCCGCCGCCGCTGACGCTGCTGAGCCAGTTCCTGCCGCGCCAGTACGACGCGGTGCGCGAAGGCCGCCTGCGCAACCGTCCGGCGGAACTGCTGCGCGACGGCGCCGCGCAGTCGCTGCGCCCCTACCTCGCCGCCTGCGCCGCCTGAAGCGCGGCCCGGCGTCCCTTCCCACGGAACAAGACCTGCCACGATGAGCCTGCTCAACATTGACACCGCCGACCTCGAACGCCGGGGCGCGCCGCACACCGCGCGCGAGATCGCCCAGCAACCCGAGGTCTGGCGCAGCGTCCACGCGCTGGTGCAGTCGCGGCGCGCGGCGCTGGACGCCTTCCTGCAACCGCTGCTCGCGCGGCCCGACCTGCGCATCGTGCTGACCGGCGCAGGCAGCTCCGCCTTCATCGGGCAATGCCTGGCCCCGGCGCTGCTGCAGCAGCTGGGCGCGAAGCCGGGCCTGCGCGTCGAGGCGATCGCCACCACCGACATCGTCTCCAATCCCGCGCAGTGCCTGCAGCCGGGCGTGCCGACGCTGCTGGTGTCCTTCGCCCGCTCGGGCAACAGCCCGGAGAGCCTGGCGGCGGTGGACCTGGCCGACGCCACGGTCGGCGAGTGCCACCACCTCGCGGTGACCTGCGCGTCGGAAGGCACGCTGGCCCGCCGCCTGGGCGGGCGCGAGCGCGCGCACGTGCTGCTGCTGCCCGACGAGACCCATGACCGCGCCTTTGCGATGACCTCGAGCTTCACCGGCATGCTGCTGGCCGCGGCCTGGGCCTTCGGCCTCGCGCTGCCGTCGGCCGAGGCGCTCGGCGACGCGGCGCGCCAGCTGCTCGCCACCGAGGCGGCCCGCCTCGACGCGCTGATCGCGCAGCCCTTCGAGCGCGTCGTCGTGCTGGGCAGCAACGGCCTGCAGGGGTTGGCGAAGGAAGCGGCGCTGAAGATCCTCGAACTGACCGACGGCCGGCTGGTCGCGCTGGCCGATTCGCCGCTGGGCTTCCGCCACGGCCCGAAGACCGTGCTGAACGACCGCACGCTGGTGCTGGTCGTGCTGTCCAACGACAGCTATACGCGGCGCTACGACCTGGACCTGCTGCGCGAGCTGCGCCGCCAGGGCCGCGGACGCGTCGTCGCGCTCAGCACCTCGGCCCTGAACGGCGAGGACGCGCTGGCCGCCGACGACGTGCTGCTGGCACTGCCGGTGAACGCGCCGGACCTGGCCCTGGCGCCGGTGGCCCTGGTCTTCGCGCAATGCCTGGCGCTGCTGGCTTCGCTCAAGCTCGGCATCACGCCGGACAATCCCAGCGCCTCGGGCACCGTGACGCGCGTCGTCAGCGGCGTCATCATCCATCCGCTGGCCGACTCGGCGCGCTGACCCGCGACCGGCCCGCTCCTCGATCCCTCATCGACCCGCCCATGATTCCCGGCACCCACGACCGCGCCGACCGCCAGGCCTTCCTCGGCATCGACGGTGGCGGCACCAAGACCTCGTTCCTGCTGCTGGACGGCAACGGCCGGCTGCTGGCGCGGCACGTCGCCACGACGAGCTACTACCTCGAGATCGGCTTCGACGCGCTGCGCTCGCTCTTGCGCGACGGCGTCGAGCAGGTGCTGACGCTGGGGGGGATCGCGCCGTGGCAGGTCGCCTCGGCCTTCGCGGGCCTGCCGGCGCACGGCGAGGACAGCGCGCTGCTGGCCGATTTCGACGGCCTGCTCGTCGGCGCGCTGCCGCGCGTGCGCATCGGCAACGACATGGTCTGCAGCTGGGCCGGCTCGCTGGGCGGCGGCGACGGCATCAGCCTGGTCGCCGGCACCGGCTCGATCGCCTACGGCGAGTGGGCCGGCCGCGGCGCGCGCAGCGGCGGCTGGGGCGAAGTCTTCGGCGACGAAGGCTCGGCGTACTGGCTCGCGCGGGAAGGGCTCGCGCTGTTCTCGCGGATGGCGGACGGCCGTGCCGCGCCGGGGCCGCTGCTCGGACGCGTGCGCGAGCACTTCCAGCTCGCCCACGACCTGGACCTGTGCGCCGCGATCAACGGCGACGCGGCACGCAGCCGGCTCGCGCAGTTCGCGCGGCTGGTGTCCGCGGCGGCCGCCGACGGCGACGAGCAGGCGACCGCCCTGCTCGGCCGCGCCGGCACGGAACTGGCGGCGCTGGCCGGCGCGATCGCCCGTCAGTTGGAGCTGCCCGCCGGCGCGAAGGTGCCGGTCTCGTACACCGGCGGCGTCTTCGAAGCCGGCACCGCCGTCACCGACGCGCTGCGGCAGGCGCTCGCGCGCGAGGTGCCGGGCGCCGAGCTGATCGCGCCGAGATTCGGGCCGGAGCTCGGCGCGGCCATGTATGCGGCACGGCTGGTCGGCGTGCAGCTGCGGCCTGCCACGGACGCTGGCCCTCACCCCTCCCCTCTCCCGCAAGCGGGAGAGGGAGTTCTCCGTTCACCGGTGTGAGGATCGGACCGATGGCCCCCTCCCGCGAGCAGGGATGGGCGTCGCCGGCGTGAGGATAGGGCCGGCGCTTGCGAACGTTGCCGGCTCGATATCATTCGAAAGTTCATCGCTTCCGCTTCCCATGACCACCATCACCACCGCCGCCGCCGACAAGGCCGAGAAGCCCGATGCCTCGCTGCTGATCGACGAGCGCCGGCGGCTGATCCGCGAACAGGTGCAGGCGCAGGGCAAGGTGACGGTGGAAGAACTCGCCGAGCGATTCGGCATCTCGGTGGTGACGATCCGCAGCGACTTGAACGCGCTGGCCGCCAGCGGCGCGCTGCTGCGCACCCACGGCGGCGCGCTGGCGCATCGCGACACCGAGGAAGTACCCATCGGCGTCAAGCAGAAGCTGCATCACGAGCAGAAGGTGCGCATCGCCGTCGAGGCCGCGAAGCTGATCCGCGACGGCGAGACCATCCTGCTCGACTCCGGTTCCACGACGGAAGAGATCGCCAAGCAGATCCGCGGCCTGCGGCTGCAGTCGCTGAACGTGATCACCAATGCGCTGAACATCGCGATGCTGCTGGCGACCGTGCCGGGCGTGAACGTCATCATGCCGGGCGGGCTGCTGCGGCAGAACTCGTACTCGCTGTCGGGCCCGCAGGCGGTGACGGCGTTGCAGAGCCTCTACGCGGACCGGCTGTTCCTGGGCGTGGACAGCCTGGACCCGGAGATCGGCCTGATGACGCCGCACCTGCTGGAGGCGCAGCTGAACGCGCAGATGATGAAGATCGCGCGCCAGATCGTCGCAGTCGCGGACGCGTCCAAGCTGATGAAGCGCAACCTGTCGGTGATCGCGCCGGTCGAGCAGATCGACATGCTGATCACCGACAAGGACGCCGACGAGGGCATCGTCGGCGAGCTGCGACGCCGGGGCGTCGAGGTCGTGCTGGCCTGACAGGGTTCAGAGCACGCCGAAGGGCAGCGTGTTCAGGATATCCAGCTGGAACTCGGTCCTGTCGGCCAGGACGAAGCGTTCGATCGCGAACCCGGGCTGGGTGCCGTTGCGGATGGTAATCCGCGTGTCGAATTGCCCATCTTCCCGCATGACCTGGATCACCAGGTCCGGGCCCTCGGTCCGCTTGAGCAGCAGATCCAGCCGGATGCCCGCGCCGAAGAGCAGCGTGTCGCGGTTGTTCTCCGTGTCGTCCTGATCGAGGATCTCATCCCGCCCGCCTCCGAGCGTCACGCGGTAGACGTCGTTCCCCCTGTACCCGGTCATGACGTTGTTCCCCGCGTTGCCTTCGAACAGGTCCGCGGCGTCGGTTCCCCCGACGTTCTCGATGCCGAACAAGCGATCCTTTCCGCCCTGCTCCCATGTCACTGTCCCCGTCTCCAGAGACGCATGGACGCCGACACCGCGCCCCTCGGCGCCGAACGCGTCGCGATAGTCCACCGTGTCGTTACCACGCCCTCCCCGGATCTCCTTGCTCTTCGGCGTCCACCACTGGCCGTGGTGCACGCGGACCTGGTCGTCCCCAAGGCCGGTCATGACCTTGTCGTGGCGGTCATCGATCTTGAGCCTGTCGTCCCCGCTCGTGCCGCAGAGGGTCGTCGCGCGACCGTCGCCGCGCACGGGATCCGGCGTGATCGTCTCGACCGACGGGGCCTCGTCGGCCTGCCACCACGCCTCGACGGGCGACGGGTCGGCGGTCGGCGCGGCCAGGTCCTCCCACTTGAACCTGGTCCCGTCATGCAGTTCGAGGCGCTCGATCGTGAATGCCGTCTGGGTGCCACGCTCGATCGTGACCACGGTGTCGATCTGGCCGCCGTCACCGAGCAATTCGACCACCACGTCTTCCCCCGACGTGTGGGCGCCCAGATCCTCGCGCCGGATCCCTGGCCCGAAGCGGATCGTGTCGACGTTGCCCATCGTGCTGTCCTCGTCGAGGATCACATCCTCTCCGCCGCCACGTGTCACGAGATAGACGTCGTTGCCGCGACTCCCGGTCATGACGTTGTTCCTGGCGTTCCCCTCGAAACGATCGGCGGCGACGGTGCCGCGGATGTTCTCGATGCCGAAGAGTTGATCACGGCCGGACTGCCCCCACTTCACCGTCCCCGACTTCAGCGAGGCGTCGATGCCGACGTTGGTCGACCCGAACGCACCACCGTAGTCCACGGTGTCCCTTCCGCGGCCGCCACGGATGGATTTGTTGTCCGGAGCCCGAGTGTCGGGCTCATGGTGGGCCACCACGATCAGGTCGTTGCCGCCGCCCGCGCAGACGCGATCCTGTCCGACGTCGGTGAAGATCCTGTCGTCCCCTTCCGTGCCCTCCAGGACGTTGTTCTGCTCATCGCCCGCAATGGTGCGCCCCGATCCCATGGCGGTCCTTCCCGCTTCATCGTCGGCGATCGAGCGATGCTCCGTCACCGCAGCGCCACCGGCCAAGTCGGGGGGATCGACCGGCACAAGGTCCGAAAAGCGCATCCAGGGAAAATCGACGTCGAAGGCCGTCTCAAGATTGCCGCTGCGGTACTGGATCTCGTCGATGCGCCACGACGGACCGGCACCGGCCTCGTACCAACGCTCTGCGCGATACCACCCCTTCAGTAGCAGGTGATGGTCTTGGCCCGGCACCTCGATCCGGAGATCATCGCCCGCCCGGGTGAATTTCAGCGCACGGACCGGGTAAATGGTCCCGTCCGTCTCGTGGCAGATCGTCAGGGTCCTCGGTCCGTCGACGGGGTCGAAGATCCATGACCCTTGTCCGACACGCCATAGATATCCCCTGACAGGATCGACCGTGCCGGCGATGCGTCGGCTCTTGCTCATTCAACGCTCCTTCACGAAGGGCACCGCGGCGCGAGCACGCGACGGGCCGGCATGCCGACGCCGCCCGCGGCGTTTGCGCGAGCGGTTCGTCCCATGCCAACGCTTGGTCAAGTTCCGCGGGGTTGGCGCTCGCGGGCCAGCCTGACAGAGATGCGTTGCGCAGCGGCGTCGACCTACTCGCCACCAGTTGGCGCTCACCAGAATCCAGGATCGCTGTTCGCCCCCCGGCCTGCGTGCCGCATCGGCGTTGGATCGGCGTTGAATCAGCGCTTGAACTGCGCGCAGCGATCCTCGCGCGACGGCGCCGGCGCGCGCTCGACGCGGTCGTAGCCGCCGGCGGGCGTCGCGACGCCGGGCTCCAGATACGCGATGGCGTCGATGTCCGACGCGTCGCGGCGATGGCTGGGTCGAATGCGCGTTGTCAGCCATCCGGCCGCTCGAGGGCCTCGGCAGGCAGCGGCGCTCGCCGGCCCGCCGAGGCGCGGTCCGGCCGTCAGCCGGAAATGACGGCGGGGGCCGCCGCCACCACGGTCGGATCGGCGTGGATGGCGAACGCCAGCACCGGCTGAGCCAGGGCCACGGCGGCCGCGTGGTCCTGCGCAGTCGTGGCCAGGAAGCTGTCCACCAGGGAGCGGCCGAGCAGCGCCTCCTGCTCATCCGACAGCACTTGCTGCAGCGGCGCGGTGTTGAACAACCTCCACTCATCCTCGACCCAGAAATAGCAGGTCGGGGCGCTGAGGGCCTCCTTGGCGAGTTCCCGGGCCCAGGCGTCTTCGGCTGTTGCCGGATCTGGCGATGAAGTCGTCATGACAGTTCTCCTTTGGAAGAGGGAGCGGCTGGCGCTCCCTTGAGGGGACGCATCGACATCGATGCCGCGCCTGAGTCCTCCCGCGCAGGAGATCGGATCGCCGGAGGCGGCTGGACATCGCCGGCCCATGCCGCCAGGACGACACGTCAACGGATCGACATCGTCGAGCGCATCGCCTTGACCGCGCCTTCGCCCATCGCCGCGCCGAAGCGCTTGGCGATGCGTTCGGCGACGTTGTCGCGCGGCGTGTAGTCGACCACGTCCTCGGCCTTCACGACCTCGCGGGCGACGTAGTCCAGGTTGCCCGTGCCATCGGCCAGGCCCAGCCCGATCGCCTGCTCGCCGTTCCAGAACAGCCCCGAGAACATCTCCGGCGTTTCCTTCAGGCGCGCGCCGCGGCCCTCGCGCACGACCGCGATGAACTGCTGGTGGATCTGGTCCAGCATCGCCTGCGCGTAGGCCTGCTGCTTCGGCGTGACCGGCGAGAACGGATCCAGCATCCCCTTGTTCTCGCCCGCCGTCATGAGGCGCCGCTCGACGCCGACCTTCTTCATCACCTCGGTGAACCCGAAGCCGTCCATCAGCACGCCGATCGACCCCACCACCGAGGCCTTGTCGACGTAGATCTCGTCGGCCCCGGCGGCGATGTAGTACGCGCCCGAGGCGCAGATCTCCTCGACCACCGCATAGACCTTCTTCTTGTGCAGCGCCTTCAGGCGCTTGAGCTCGTCGTTGACGATGCCCGCCTGCACCGGGCTGCCGCCCGGCGAGTTGATGCGCAGCACCACCGCCTGCGAGCCCGGATCCTCGAAGGCGGCCTTCAGCGCCGCGTTGATGAGCTCCGCGCTGGCCTCGGTGTCGGGCGCGATCTCGCCGCGGACCTCGACGAGCGCCGTGTGCGGGCCCGTGGTCGCGCCGCCGTGGTGCTTCGTGGAGAACATCGACCAGATCGCCAGCAGCAGCACCGACACCCAGACCAGGCGGAAGAAGGTCTTCCAGCGCCGGTCGCTGCGACGGTCGCGCAGGTAGTCATGGGCGAACTGCTCGATCACGTGCTCGTAGCGGCCGGGCGCGGAAGAGGCGGCCCGGGCGGCGGACGGTGCCGCCGGCGCCTGCGCGGCCGGCGCGGTGGCGTTCAGGATGTCCTCCGGACGCGCCGTCGCGTCGGGGATCGGGCGGGGCAGGTCGCTGCCGCCGCTGGAATCGTCGTTGGGGTTCATTCAATCCTCGAAAACAGGGCGCGTGTCGCGGGAGGGATACCAGAAGACCTGGCCGTCCTGCTCGCGCACGTCCAGCTTGGTCAGTCCGGAACGGCCGCACATGCCCGTCACGCAGCGGCCATCGCGCGGGTGGTACACGGCGCCGTGGATGCTGCAGATGATGTATTCCTTGCGGCTATCCAGGAACTCGCCTTCCTGCCAGTCCATCTCCGTCGGCACGTGCGCGCAGCGGTTGAGATAGGCGACCACCTCGCCGTCGAAGCGCAGCGCGAAGGCGGTGGCCGGCTGGCGGAACTGCAGCACGTCGAAGGTATGCGCGCGGCCGCGCTCCTCCAGCTCGGAGGAGGCGCACAGCGGCACCGGGGGCAGGTCTTGCTCGGACATCATGCGGACGGGATCCGGAAAGCGGGAAAGAAGCGGGAAAGAAGCGGGAGAGCTCGGGAAGCGGTCAGGCGTTGGCCAGCAGCCAGTCGCGCAACGTCGGCACATCGTGCGCCACCAGCAGCGGCTCGAAGCCGCGCAGCGACTCGTGCTCGTGCGCGCCGTAGGTGACCGCGACCGCCGGGCAGCCGGCGTTGCGCGCCAGTTGCAGGTCGTGCGTCGTGTCGCCGATCATCAGCGTGCGCTCGGGCTCGGCGCCGAACTCCCGCATCAGCTCCAGCAGCATCTGCGGGTTGGGCTTGCCGGCGGTCTCGTCCGCGGTGCGGGTGCCGTCGAACAGCGTCTTCATGTCGACCGCGGCCAGCGCCTCGTCCAGGCCGCGCCGGCTCTTGCCGGTCGCGACGGCCAGCCAATGGTGCCGCGCCTTCAGCTCCTGCAGCAGCGCCGGCACGCCGTCGAACAGGGTCACCTCGTGCGCCGACGCGAAGTAGTGATGGCGGTAACGCTGGCCGAGCTCCGGATAACGCGCCGGGTCCAGCCCCGGCAGCGCGTATTGCAGCGCCTCGATCAGCCCCATGCCGATGACGTAGGCGGCGCGCTCGCGCGACGGCGGCGTCAGTCCCAGGTCGACCGAGGCCGCCTGCATGCAGCGCACGATCAGCGCGGTGGAATCGAACAGGGTGCCGTCCCAGTCGAAGACGATCAGGTCGAAGCGTTGAGGCATGGTGGTCCGGAGGAGGTCGTCAGGACGCCGGGCGGCGCAGCGCGGCCAGGAGTTTCTCGCACTCCGGCGGCAGCGGCGCTTCCAGGGTCAAGGTCTCGCCGGTCGCCGGATGCACCACGCGCAGCAGCCGCGCATGCAGGAACATCCGGTCGAAGCGCAGCGCGCCCCGCGCGATCAGCCGGTTGGCCTCGAAGTCGCCGTACTTGGGATCGCCGACGATCGCGTGGCCCTCGTGAGCCAGGTGGACCCGGATCTGGTGCGTGCGGCCGGTCTTGATCGTGACGTCCAGCAGGCTGTAGTCCGGAAAGCCTTCGACGATCTTCACCAGGCTGATCGAGCGCTTGGCCTGGTCCGCCTGCGGATCCTTCGGATCGGGCAGCGCGCGGACCCAGCGCTCGCCGTCGCTCCCGACGAACTTCAGCAGCGGCACGTCGACGACCTTCTTCCCCTTCGCCCAGGCCCCGCTGACCAGCGCCGCGTAGGTCTTGCCGGTCTCGCGGTCGCGCAGCTGGTCCTGCAGGTGCGTCAGCGCGCTGCGTTTCTTGGCGATCATCAGCAGGCCGGAGGTCTCCTTGTCGAGCCGGTGGACCAGCTCCAGGAACTTCGCCTGCGGCCGAGCGCGGCGCAACTGCTCGATCACGCCGAAGCTGACGCCCGAGCCGCCGTGCACCGCCACGCCGGCGGGCTTGTCGACGACGATCAGGTGCTCGTCCTCGAACACGATCGGAAATTCGCGGGCGGGCACCGCCGCGGCCGCGTCGGCGGGCTTCTCCGCGAGGCGCACCGGCGGCACGCGCACCACGTCGCCGGTCTCCAGGCGCGAATCGGCGCTGCAGCGGCCCTTGTTGATGCGCACCTCGCCGGAGCGGATGATCCGGTAGACCAGCGTCTTGGGCGCGCCCTTGAGTTCGCGGATCAGGAAGTTGTCCAGCCGTTGTCCGGCGGAGCCTTCGTCCACAGTCAACAGCCGGACCTGCGCCGGCGCGGCGGGTGTCGCAGCCGGGGCCGGAGCCGGGGCGGTCGCGGCGGGCCTGGCGCCCCCCGCGGCACCGCGGGCTGTCCCTGGGACGGCCTTGCGGGTTTTGGCCCCTATAATGCTGCTTGCCACGTTTGCGTTGTAAGTATTTGATTTGTCTCATTTTACTCGGACGACAGCGTTCGAGTCCGACGAGAACGTGGTGGTGAGCGGCCATCGTGAGTAGGCTGTTCACGACTTTTTGGTGATGCAACGTCAGGTCACCGACGTCGGGCCCGCTTCCCAAAGCGAGCGGGCAGGCGCCGGGGCCGGACGGCAGAGCAACGTCGTCAGAACCATGCCCGCGCGGCCCGTCGCATTCCAGGATGTCGGCAGGCGACGCGGGCAGCACAACAAGGTTTCACGACGTCAGAAGACGGGCCGCAAGCCCTGGCGCTGACGTCAGCACCCAGGCTCCGATTCCGGATGTTTTCTTCGGTCCATTCCACCCCCCGCCGCCTGCGAGCGCGTGTTGGCTTCGTCCACACGTCAGGCTCCGGCCGTGGTCGGGTCGCGCCTCAGTCGGCGCGCTTCAGGACCAAGACAGCCGATCCGGGGCCCGCGGCGCACGCGCCAACGCTGCATCGCTGAACGGCCCAGCCGTTCAATTGCAGTCCAGGGCGATCCTGTCATGGGTTCTTTCGCGTTTCTCGTGCATCGGTCGAATCGCCCGCCGGTGACTCTCCGGCAGCGGTTCACTTGAATGCGCGCCAGCCCTGGAAGGCTGGCGAGGAGGAGCACTGATGAAACGCATGCTGATCAACGCGACGCAGCAGGAAGAGCGTCGCCTGGCCATCGTCGATGGACAGAAGCTGTTGGACTTCGAGACCGAGATCGAAGGCCGCGAACAGCGCAAGGGCAACATCTACAAGGCGATCGTGACGCGCGTCGAGCCGTCGCTGGAGGCCTGCTTCGTCGATTACGGCGAGGACCGCCACGGCTTTCTGCCGTTCAAGGAAATCTCCCGCCAGTACTTCCGCGAGGGCGCCGACGTGCGCTCCGCCAAGATCCAGGACGTGATCAAGGAAGGCCAGGAGCTGCTGGTCCAGGTCGAGAAGGAAGAGCGCGGCAACAAGGGCGCGGCGCTGACGACCTTCGTGTCGCTGGCCGGCCGCTACCTGGTGCTGATGCCCAACAACCCGCGCGGCGGCGGCGTCTCGCGCCGCATCGAGGGCGAGGACCGTGAAGAGCTGAAGGACGCGCTCGACCAGCTCGAGTACCCGAAGGGCATGTCGCTGATCGCCCGCACCGCCGGCATCGGCCGTTCCGCCGCCGAGCTGCAGTGGGACCTGAACTACATGCTCAAGCTCTGGTCCGCGATCGACGAGGCGTCGGGCGGCAAGGGCGCCTTCCTGATCTACCAGGAGTCGTCGCTGGTGATCCGCGCGATCCGCGACTACTTCACCGCCGACATCGGCGAGATCCTGATCGACACGGACGACATCTTCGAACAGGCCCACCAGTTCATGTCGCACGTGATGCCGGAGACGGCACACAAGGTCAAGCGCTACCGCGACGACGCGCCGCTGTTCAGCCGTTTCCAGATCGAGCACCAGATCGAGACGGCCTTCAGCCGCACGGTGAACCTGCCCTCGGGCGGCGCCATCGTGATCGACCACACCGAGGCGCTGGTCTCGGTGGACGTGAACTCGGCGCGCGCCACCCGCGGCGGCGACATCGAGGAAACCGCGACCCGCACCAACCTGGAAGCCGCCGACGAGATCGCGCGCCAGATGCGCCTGCGGGACCTGGGCGGCCTGATCGTCGTGGACTTCATCGACATGGAGGAGTCCAAGAACCGCCGCGAGGTCGAACAGCGCCTGCGCGACGCGCTGCGCCAGGACCGCGCCCGCGTGCAGTTCAGCTCGATCAGCAAGTTCGGCCTGCTGGAACTCAGCCGCCAGCGCCTGCGCCCGGCGCTGAGCGAAGGCAGCCACATCACCTGCCCGCGCTGCAACGGCACCGGCCACATCCGCGACACGGAGTCCTCCGCGCTGCAGATCCTGCGCATGGTCCAGGAAGAGTCCATGAAGGACAACACCGCCGCCGTGCACGTGCAGGTGCCGGTGGAAGTGACCTCGTTCCTGCTCAACGAGAAGCGCACCGAGATCACCAAGATCGAGCTCAAGCAGCGCGTGACCGTGCTGCTGGTGCCCAACCGCCACCTCGACACGCCGAACTACAAGCTCGAGCGCCTGCGCCACGACGATCCCCGCCTGGAGAACCTGCAGGCGAGCTACACGATGATCGAGGAGCAGCAGGAAGAGGAAAGCATCACCCGCCGCGGCGCCGAGAAGAAGAACAAGCAGGAGCCGGTGATCAAGGGCATCCTGCCCGAGCAGCCGGCCCCGATGCCGGTCGCGCCCGCGCCCAAGGCCGTCGAGCCGGTGGCCGCGGCCCCGGTGGCGGCGCCTGCCGCGCCGGCGGCCCCGGTGGCTGCCGGTGGTGGCTTCTTCGGCTGGATCAAGACCCTGTTCGGCGGTGCTCCGGCACCCGCGCCGGCGCCGGAGCCCGTCAAGGCCGCCGAGCCGGCGAAGAAGGAACGCGGCGAGCGCGGTGGCGACCGGGACCGCAACGGCGGCCGTGGCGGCGATCGCAATCGCCGTGGCGAACGCGGTGATCGCGCGGAACGTGGCGAACGCGGAGAACGCGGCGAGCAGAAGGCCCGTGACGGCAAGTCGCGCGGCGAAGGCAAGCCGCAGCAGGAAGGCCGCGGCGAGCGGCCGGAACGCGGTGATCGCGCCGAGCGCGGTGAACGCGCCGAACGCGGCGGCGATCGTCCGGAGCGTGGCGAGCGCGGTGAACGTGGTGAGCGCGGTGGTGACCGCAACCGCCGCAACGAACGCGCCGACAAGCCGGAACAGGCCGTCGAGGGCGCACCGCGCCAGGAGCGCGCGGAACGCGGCGATCGTCCGGAACGGGGCGAGCGCGGTGATCGGGGCGAACGCGGCGAAGGCCGTCGTCGTCGCGAGGAGCGTCCGGCCGACGTGAACCAGGAGCAACTGGCTGCGCTGGCCGGTACCGAAGCCGACAACGTCGAATCGCCGATCGCGTTCGCCGACACGCAACCGATGGAAGCGCCGCTGGGCGAAGCCGGCGAGGAGCGTCAAGGGCGTCGCCGCCGTCGTCGCGGCAACCGCGGTGAGCGCGGTGCCGAAGGCGTCGAGGGCGCGGAGCAGGTCGAAGGCGCGCTGGTCGAAAGCCAGGCGCCCACGGACGGCGCCACGTCGTTCGCCGACGGCGCCGGTTCCGCCGAGGCCCCGGTGGTCGAGGGCGAGGCCCCGGCCGGCGAAGACGGCGCGGAAGGCCAAGGCCGCCGTCGTGGCCGCGGTCGCGACCGCTATCGCCGTGACCGCCGCGAAGGCGAAGGCGCACCGGCCGACGGCGTGAGCGCCGACGGCGAGATCGCCGCCACGCCGGCCGTCGCCGTGCTGGACGGCATCGTGCTGGATGCTGGCGCCGCGCCGCGTCAGCTGGAGCTGGGCGACGAGCCGACGCAGGCGCCGGTGCAGGCCGCCGCGCCCCCGCAAGCCGTGCAGACGACGCCAGTGGCCGCTCCCGCGCCCGTGGCGGCGGCTCCGGTGGCTCAGGCTGCCGTCGCGGCACCGGCCGCGCCGGTGGTGCCCCGCTTCGAGCTGCCGCTGGGCGAGCTGAGCGCCGTCGCCGAAGGTGCTGGCCTGGTCTGGGTCAACAGCGACGCCGACAAGATCGCCGCCGTGCAGGCCGCGATCGCCGCCGAGCCGGCCGCCGCGCCGCTGGGCCGCGAACCCGCGCCGGTGGTCGTGGTCGACGAGGGCCCGCTGGTCCTGGTCGAGACCCGCAAGGATCTCAACCAGATCAAGCTGCCGTTCGAAGCTTGATGACGGCATGAACTCCCTCTCCCGCTTGCGGGAGAGGGCAGGGGTGAGGGCCTGCGACCGCCGATGCGCCTGACGGCGCCCCCTCACCCCTCCCTCTCCCCGCCAGCGGGGCGAGGGTGTCAGACGAAGGCACCAGCCGGAACCCTGCAGCCGCCGAGACACCCCTCGGCGGCTTTCCTTTTGGGGCGTCACGAGCGCCCCGAGACATGACGGAGACAGACACGTGAACACGTCCACCATCGCCGCCCAGCCGGGCGATGCGACCGGCGCCAAGGCCACGCCGAAGATGCCGCCGCAGATCCCGTACATCATCGCCAACGAGGGCTGCGAACGCTTCAGCTTCTACGGGATGCGCAACATCCTGACGGTGTTCCTCATGACCAGCCTGCTGCTGGCCATCCCCGAGGAACACCGCAAGGGCGAAGCCAAGGAGGTGTTCCACACCTTCGTCATCGGCGTCTACTTCTTCCCGCTGCTGGGCGGCTGGCTGTCCGACCGCTTCTTCGGCAAGTACAACACCATCTTCTGGCTGAGCCTGGTGTATTGCGCCGGGCACGCCTGCCTGGCGATCTTCGAGAACAACCTGCGCGGCTTCTACTTCGGGCTGTTCCTGATCGCGCTGGGCTCGGGCGGCATCAAGCCGCTGGTGAGCTCGTTCATCGGCGACCAGTTCGACAAGAGCAACCGCTCGCTGGCGCAGAAGGTGTTCGACGCCTTCTACTGGATCATCAACTTCGGCTCGTTCTTCGCGTCGCTGCTGATGCCGATCTTCCTGGACAAGTTCGGCGCGAGCGTCGCGTTCGGCATTCCGGGCGCGCTGATGTTCCTGGCCACGCTGATCTTCTGGAGCGGTCGCCACAAGTACACCCACGTGCCCGCCGGCGAGTCGCACCGCGACCCGCACGGTTTCCTGAAGGTGGTGCGCACGGCGCTGCTGTCGCAGGCGCCAGGCCAGGGCCGCGGCGGGCTGTTCGTCGCCGTTCTGGGCGTGGTGCTGGCCGTCGGCGCGCTGGCGCTGACGCCCAACCTCGGTTTCGTGATCGCGTTCTGCTCGGCGCTGGTGCTGGTGATGGGCTTCGGTGGCATCGGCGCCTGGATGCAACTGGAGCGCGCCCGCGCGGTGCATCCGGCCGAGGCCGTCGAAGGCGTGCGCACGGTGCTGCGCCTGCTGGTGCTGTTCGCGCTGGTCACGCCCTTCTGGTCCCTGTTCGACCAGAAGGCCTCGACCTGGGTGCTGCAGGCCGACCAGATGGCCAAGCCGGAGTGGTTCAAGTCCTCGATGATGCAGGCGTTGAATCCGGCGCTGGTCATGATCCTGATCCCGTTCAACAACCTGGTGCTGTATCCGCTGCTGTCGCGGCTGGGCCTGAAGGTGACGGCGCTGCGCCGCATGGGCGCGGGCATCGCGTTCGCGGGCATCGCCTGGATCGTGGTCGGCGGCCTGCAGCTGTGGATCGACGGCGGCCACGCGGTCGACATCACCTGGCAGGTCCTGCCCTACGCGCTGCTGACGCTGGGCGAGGTGCTGGTGTCGGCCACCGGCCTGGAGTTCGCCTACAGTCAGGCGCCGCTGGCGATGAAGGGCGTCATCACGAGCTTCTGGAACCTGTCGGTGACGATCGGCAACCTGTGGGTGCTGCTGGCCAACTCCAGCGTCAAGGGCGCGACGGTGACGGCCTACATCCAGTCCACCGGCACGAGCGTCACGGCGTTCCAGATGTTCTTCTTCGCCGGATTCGCGCTGCTCGCGGCGCTGCTCTTCGGGCTCTACGCACGCGGGTACCGGATGCAGGACAACTACCGGGGCTGAGGCCCCTGCTCCCGTTCATTCTCGACAGCCACATTCAGGGGGACACGGACATGGCTCGAATCGGATCACTGGTCGCGGCGCTGGCGCTGCAGGCCGCCGTCGCGGCGCCCGCCGCGATGGCGCAGGACAGCGTCAGGCTCAACATGGTGCCGCTGCCGTCGACGCGGCAGCAGGTGGACATGACGATGGACATGAAGATGAACATGTCCATGCAGCTGCCGCCCGACGCGACCGAGCAGCAACGCGCGCAGATGGCGCAGATGCAGGCCTCGATGCCGATCACGATGAAGATGGGCATGCGCCAGGACCTGTCGACGACGGCCAAGGGGCCGGACGGCTCGTACACCTTGAACGCCGAGGTAGCGACGCTGAAGAACGAGATGCGCGACGCGACGGGTCAGTCGCGGGCGATGCCGGTGCAGGGACCGGTGCGTTTTTCCGCGCGGCTGAAGGACGACCAGTTCGAGAAGATCGATCTGCAGCTGCCCAATGCCGGGCAGGCGCAGGCCTTGAGCAAGGAGATGCAGGAACAGGTCTTCAACCAGAGCTTCGACTGGATGCGCAAGTTCAACGGCAGGACGCTGAAGGTGGGCGAGACCATCGAGGTGCCGATCGAGATGAACATGCCGATGGCGGGCGCGAAGGCCGGCAAGCTGCTGGGGCGCTACACGCTGACCTCGGTCAGCAAGGGCGTCGCGTCCTTCGACGTGGACGTGCGCATGGACATGAGCTTCGCCGCGCCGGCCAAGCCGGCGTCGGGCGCGTCGTCGCCCGCATCGGGGCCGGTCGAGGGCGCGATGACCGGCTCGGGCCGGGGCAAGATGGATCTGCGGCTGGCGGACCGGCTCATGCTGCGCAACGCGATGGCGATGACCATGGGCGTGGACATGGCGGGGCCGCAGGGCAACAAGATGCGCATGGACATGGAAATGAACATGACCGGCACCGGCAAGACGCTGCCCGCGGCGAAGAAGCCGGCCGCGCCGGCCAAGCCCGCGACGAAGGGCTGAGTCCCGCACTCACACGCACCCGCCGCTCGACGGCAGCATGAAGAAGACCGCCCGAGGGCGGTCTTCTTTCTTCTCCGGGTCTTCTTTCTTCTCCGGGTCTTCTCCCTTCTTAGGCAGCTCATGGGAGCAACCTGTACAGGTTGACGACCCCGCCCAGGATCGCAAAGCCGCCGCAGATCGATCCGAACGTCCAGCGCAGGTGAGCACTGAACTTCTCCTCCATGACCTGCAGGATCTCGCCCTTGGCCTTGTCCAGGTCGATCTTGGAAGCCATCTTGGCCTCCATCCGGGCCTCCATGTGCTCCAGCTTCTCCTCGACCTCCTGTCGCAGCAGGTTCAGATCGTCCTTGGTGGCCAGTTCCTTCTGTACCTCCCTGATCCCGACGACCATCTCCTTTCGAATCGCTTCCGTCGCGGAACGTGCAGCACCTTCCGGAATCCCGGCGCCGGTCAGCGCCAGGAAGACATCGATTTCCATATCACCTCTCTTTCACAGGAAAGTTCAACGAGGTTGGCAATCTACGTCGCAGGGCAAGTCCTGGCACTAGCTGGTTCTGAGTTCCGTCGCGGCGAATCCGCGTGGATGAGTGGTCGATATCCCTTGCATTGAGAACACCCCCTCAGACGCCGGCGCGAGGCCGCAGCTCGCGGATGCCGCGCATCGTCGGGATCACCTCGCGCATGACTTGCAGGAAGGCGCGCAGTCGCGCGGGCTGCAGGCGCCGCGAGGGATAGACGAGCGAGATCGGCAGCGGCGTGGCGCACCACTCGGGCAGGATGCGGACGAGGCGGCCTTCCGCCATGTCGTCGAAGACGGCCCACTGCGACACCAGCGCGAGGCCCAGGCCGCGGCGCGCGGATTCGATCAGCGCGAAGAGGCTGTCCGTGCCCAGCCGCGGACGGAACGCGATGTGCATGCGCTCGTCGCCCTGCGCGGCCTTGAGGTCCACGCCGTCGCGGTAGAACGCCAGCAGCGCCAGCCACGGCTGCGCGCCGAGCAGCGCGGCGATCTCCTCGGGTGGCCGCTGGTCCAGGCCCTTGGGCAGCTTCTTCGCCAATTGCGGCGAGGCCACCAGCACGCGCGGGATCTCCGCGAGCTGTGTCGCGATCAGCGCGGGCTGGTTGATCTCGCCGACCAGCAGCGAGCAATCGACATTCTCCCGGCTGAAGTCGGGCAGTTGATCCTGCAGCATCCATTCCACCGAGACGCGCGGATGCTTGCAGAGGAAGGCCGCGAGTGGCTCGATCAGCTGGCTCTGTCCAAAGGCGTGCGGCACCCGCAGCCGCAGCGTGCCGGACAGTTCGTCGCCGCCGTCGAGTTCCTCCGCCAGCGACGACCAGCCGTCGATCAGGTCCTGGGCCTGCGCGGCGCAACGCTCGCCCTCCTCGGTCAGGCGCAGTCCGCGCGTGGAGCGCTCCACCAAGCGCACGCCGAGCAGCGACTCCAGCATCTGCACGCGCCGGCTGACCGTCGGCTGCGTGGTCGCGAGCTGCAGCGCGGCGGCGGAGAAACTGCCCGCCTCCGCCACGCGGAGAAAGGTCTGCAGCAGTGCGAGGCGGTCCTGGCCGCTGTCCCGGGTGGCGTCGTTCATCCGTGCTTTATACGCCGCACGTATGGCCGCTGTGCGCGCCGGACCAGTTCCCCCGACGGGCCTGGGGCCGAACAATCCAGGCCATCCGATCTGCTGAAGTTGCCATGTCCGCTCTACCCCTTCATTCGACACCCGCCGCGTCGCGGGAGGCCGGCACGCCGTCGGCGCCGCTGATCGTGCTGCTGGCGGCGTCGGCGGGCCTCGGCGCCGCCTCGCTGTACTACAGCCAGCCGATCCTGGCCCCGCTCGCCGAGGACCTGCATGCCTCGACGGCCGGCATCGGCGCGGTGCCCATGCTCACGCAGCTCGGATATGCCGCCGGCATCCTGCTGCTGACGCCGCTGGGCGACCGCTTCGATCGCCGCAAGGTCATCCTGACCAAGTTCGTGCTGCTGATCGCCACGCTGCTGCTGTGCGCGTTCGCGCCGGGCTTCGCGCCCTTCCTCGTGGCCAGCGCGGTGCTGGGCCTGACGGCGACGCTGGCGCAGGACGTCGTGCCGATGGCCGCGACGCTGAGTCCGGTCGAGCATCGCGGCCGCATCGTCGGCCAGGTGATGACCGGGCTGCTGCTGGGCATCCTGCTGTCGCGCGTGATGAGCGGCGTGGTGGCGCAGGCCTTCGGCTGGCGCTGGGTGTACGGCCTCGCGGCGATCGCGCTGACGGTCACGGGACTGGCCAGCCTGCGCTGGCTGCCCTCCTCGCCGCCGGCGATGCGCACGACGTATGGCGCGCTGCTGCGCTCGCTGGGCGGCCTGTGGCGGACCTTGCCGACGCTGCGCCGCGCCGCGATCGCGCAGGCGCTGCTGGCGATGGCCTTCAGCGCGTTCTGGTCGACGCTGGCGGTGATGCTGCATCAGCGTTTCGGGTTGGGCAGCGCGGTGTCGGGCGCGTTCGGCCTGGCGGGCGCGGCGGGTGCGCTGGCCGCGCCGCTGGCGGGCCGCGTCGCCGACAAGCGCGGTCCCGGCGTCGTGACCAAGCTCGGCTCGCTGCTGGTGGCGCTGTCGTTCGCGGCGATGTCGGTGACGGCCTGGCTGGACCGCGGCGCGGCGATCGTCGTGCTGGTGGTACTGGCCGTCGTCTTCGACTTCGGCGTGCAGGCGGCGCTGGTCGCGCACCAGACGATCGTCTACGGGCTCGATCCGGCGGCGCGCAGCCGGCTCAACGCGCTGCTGTTCACCGGCATGTTCATCGGCATGGCCAGCGGCGCGGCGCTGGGCAGCGTGCTGCTGAACCACTTCGGCTGGCTGGGCGTGACGACGCTGGCGACGGTCGCGAGCGTGGGCGCGCTGCTGGTGCGGCTGGGCGCCGACGAGTGAGTTCAGCCGCCGCGACCGAGGAAGGCCCGGATCGCGGTGATCCGGCCGTGCGCGTCGAAGTCGAGCACATCGACGACGAAGAGCTCGATGTGGCCGTCGACGAGGATGCGCAGCTCGCCGGCCACCGAGCGCTCGCTTTCCAGCAGGTGCAGGACCTCGATGTGGAGCGAGGTCGCGGACTCGAAGTTCTTGCGCGTCTCGGCGATCGCGGCCTCGCGACCCTTCACCGAGAGATTCCAGTCGCGCAGGGTGACGTCGTCCGCGAACATCGCGGCGATGCCGTCGAGGTCCCTGGCGGCGTAGCGGCGGAGGTAGTCGAGAAACGCGGCTTGAGCGCTCATGCGGTGGTGAAGCGATGGTGGAGGTTGCGCAGTATCGCGATCCTCATCGAGCGCTCCTGCATCGAGGAGGATGCCGCCAGGTTCCGGGCCGGTAGTCACGCCCCCGCAGGCGCCTCGTGACACACCACGCACAGCTTGTTCCCATCCGGATCGCGGAAGTAGGCGCCGTAGTAGTGCTGGTGGTACTGCGGCCGCAGGCCAGGCGGCCCCTCGCAGGTCCCGCCGTGGGCAAGCGCGGCGGCATGGACCTGGTCGACCATCTCCCGCGACGCCGCCATGAACGCGGTCATCTGCCCGTTGCCCGCGGCGGGGGCCAGATCGTCGAATGGCCGGCCGACCAGGAACAGCGGCCGCGGTCCCGGCACCGACTGCCACCCGGCCCATGGCCGCTGGTCATCGCGGAAGCGCAACGGCAGCGCCAACGCTGTCATCACCGGGCCGTAGAACGCCATTGCGCGATCGAAGTCGGCGACCCCGATGAAGACATGCGAGAACACGTCGCGCCCTCACTGCGTCCGGCCGCGCCAGCCGATCAGGCTGACGCCCAGCGCGACGAAACACGCGCCGAAGGTCCGGTTCATGAGCTTCACCCGCGTCGGCGACGCCAGCCCGCGGCGCAGCGCCCGCGCCAGCACGACGTAGAACGCATGCGCCAGCACGGCGCAGGCGGCGAAGGTCACCGTCAGCACGACGAAGTCGCGCAGCGCCGTCTCCGGATGGTTCATGAACTGCGGGAACAGCGCGGTGAAGAACAGGATGGCCTTCGGATTCGTCAGCGCGACCATCACGCCACGCAGGAACAGCGCCCGGCGCGACAGCCCAGCCACCTCCGCCGCGGCCGCGGCCGCGTCACCCGCGGCCATCGACATCCTCGCCCCCTGGCGCCATTGCTTGATGCCCAGCCAGATCAGGTAGCAGGCGCCGAGCAGCTTCACCACCAGGAAGGCCTGGGCCGAGGTGCTCAGCAGCACGCCGAGTCCGGCCGTGGTCGCCGCCGACACCGCGAGCAATCCGGTCGCATTGCCGATCGAGCCGACCATCGCGCGCCGCGGTCCCACGCTGAGCGAATTCGAGATCGCCATCAGCACCGCCGGCCCCGGCGTGAACGTGACGAACAGCGCCACACTGACGAAACCCAACCAGCTGCTCAGATCCACCGCGATCTCCCTAGCGCACGACACAGGAAGGACCGATGGTAGCGGCGACGCCAACGGGCTAGGATCGTCGGCGCTATCACCCTGCCCCGGGAGTCCCCATGCGATCCGTGTTCCACCTGGCCTATCACGTGCGCGACCTCGACGACGCCCGCGCCTTCTACGGCGGCGTGCTGGGCTGCGAGGAAGGTCGCAGCACCGACACCTGGGTCGACTTCGATTTCTTCGGCCACCAGATCTCGCTGCACCTCGGCGAGCCGTTCCACACCGGCAACACCGGCAAGGTCGGCGACCACCTGGTCCCGATGCCGCACCTGGGCGTGATCCTGGCGATGCCGGACTGGCAGGCGCTCGCGGACCGGCTGGCGTCGCGCGGCACCGAGTTCGTGCTCAAGCCCAGCATCCGCTTCGCCGGCCAGCCTGGCGAGCAGGCGACGATGTTCTTCCTCGACCCCTCGGGCAATCCGATCGAGGTCAAGGGCTTCGCGTCCACCGACGGGATCTTCGCGACCTGAGCCCCGCGACGCCCGACCGGCTCGGATCGCCATGCCACGGTTGCGCGAATCCGCCCCTCCGCTCTCCGAATCCGATCGATGAACGAGTCCGTCGCCCTCGGGCCGCTGGTGCTGCCCTGGGCCTTCCTGCACCTGTGCGCGGCGGTCGCGGCCTCGCTGGCCGCGGCGGCGTTCCTGGCGCGCCGGCGCGGGCAGGATGCCGGACCGCTGCTGTGGCGTTGTCTCTGGGTCGCGATCGTCTTCGCACGGCTGGGCTTCCTCTACCAGTACAAGGAGCTCTACGCCGAGCATCCGCTCGGCATCCTCAACCTGCGCGACGGCGGCTGGTCGCCCGAGGTCGGAATGATCGCGATGTGGATGTACGCGACTTTCCAGCTGCGGAATGTGCCGGCGATGCGGCTCTCGGCGACCGTGCCGCTGGTGCTCGGTTCGGTCATCGTGATCGCGGGACAGATCCATCTCGCGATGCGGCCGGCCGGGGAGCCCTTGCCGCCGCTGCGGTTCGAGCAGCTGAGCGGCGAGCCCGTCGATCTGACGTCGTTGCACGGGAAGCCGGTGCTGATCAACCTGTGGGCGACCTGGTGCGGTCCGTGCGTGCGCGAGATGCCGATGCTTGCTCAGGCACAGCGGAGCCGGCCGGACGTCCAGTTCGTCTTCATCAACCAGGGCGAGGACGCCGGCCATGTCTCGCGCTGGCTGGCCGCGCAGCGGCTGGAGATGCGCAACGTCGCGATCGACGAACGGCGCGAGGCCAGCGCCGTGTTCAAGCAGGCGGGCTATCCGACCACCCTGCTCTTCGATGCGTCTGGACGCCTCGTGGGCAAGCGCACCGGCGAGCTGTCGCAACCGGCGCTGGAGGCGATGCTGAGGCCGCTGCGGTGATGGCGCTGATCAGCATCGTTCCACGCCTCGCCTCGGCAACCCCATGAGCGTCTTCACCACCGCCGCCTTCGACGATCCCAAGCCGGGCCTGGCGGCCCTGGTCGAAGCCGGCCTCGACCAGCACAACGAGGCCTTCGGCGATCACGGCGCCTTCGATGGCCAGCGCGGGCTGAGCAGTGCCGCCTACGATGCCGGCGGCCGCGTGATCGGCGGCGCGGTCGGCCGCACGCTCGGGCGCTGCTGCGAGATCAAGCAGCTCTGGGTCGACGCCGCTTCCCGCCATGCCGGCGTCGGCAGCGCCGTCGTCCGCGCCTTCGAGCAGCGCGCGATCGAGCGCGGCTGCGACACCTTCTACCTGAGCACCTTCAGCTTCCAGGCACGCCCCTTCTACGAGCGCCTCGGCTACAAGGTGCAGTTGGAGATCCCCGGCCACGGCGCCGCCGGCTCCAAGTTCTTCATGGTGAAGAAACTGCGCGCCTGATCGCCTCGACGGCGCGGCCGCCGGGCACGCACCTTGCCGCCCGAAGCGGCATGAACACGCCCAACCGCACCGTCCATCTCTACCTCTTCGAGGGCTTCGCCGACTGGGAGGCCGCCTACGCGGTCGCGGGCATCAACACGCCCGAATTCCAGAAGGCGCCTGGTACCTGGCAGGTCAAGACCGTGGCCGCCGCGGGCGCCAACCTGACGCGGTCGATGGGCGGTCTGTCGGTGATGCCCGACATCCGGCTGTCCACGCTGTTCCCCGATGACAGCGAGCTCCTGATCCTTCCCGGTGGCGCCGGCTGGGACAAGGGCGAGCACCTCGAGGCGGCGAAGAAGGCCAAGGAGTTCCTCGACGCCGGCAAACGCGTGGCCGCGATCTGCGGCGCAACGGCGGGGCTGGCCCGGCTCGGCCTGCTCGACGACCGGCAGCACACGAGCAACGCGCTCTCGTATCTGAAGGGCGTCGACGCGTACGCCGGCAGCGACCGCTACGTCGACGAGCCCGTCGTGCAGGACCGCGGCCTCATCACCGCCGGCGGGATGTCGGCGCTGGACTTCGCGCGCGCGATCTTCGAGACGCTCGACATCTACGAACCCGAGACGCTGGAAGCCTGGTACCAGCTCAACAAGACGGGCAAGTCGGCGTACTTCGCGAAGATGGCGCAGGGCGCCGGAGGACGTTGAGGGCGGGCGGACACCCGCGCGTCACGGCTGTGTCTTGAAAGACTCGAGCTGCTTGATGCGGACCTGCGCGTGCTCGCGCATGCAGCCCAGGTATTGCAGGTTGCGGATCGATCCGTCGGACCACAGGTCCAGCACCGCCTTGCAATCGGCCTCGCGGAACCTCACCCACAGCCGCTGCGCGGCGACCAGCCTGTCCTTGGGCTTCGCCGCGCCGCCGACCTTGGCCGGCGTCTCCGCCAACACGCGGCGATAGACCTCGTTGAGCTGCTTCTCGACTTGCTGCTGTTCCTGCGCGGCGCAGTCATTCATGTCGACCGTGCTGACGGCATTGGCACAGTCCAGGGCATGGGCGGCGGTCGCCGCGCACAGGACCACCACGGCGATCGCGCCGCCTCGAAATCGGGCGCGCATCGATCGGGAAAGCTCATTCGTCATGGATGCTCCTTGAACTCTGGGGGTAGCGCCGCCCGGAAAGCCGCATGAATGCGGTCCGGATCCGCTTCGGCCGCCACGTGGATGACGATCAACTCATCCAGCGGCTCGACCTCATGGCTGGCCAATCTCAGGGCGAAGTCGAAGACTTCGCTCAAGGTCTCATCGTCGTGCCAGGTCGTCAGGACGAACGAGCGCTTCGGAATGTCGCCGTAGTTGAATCGCTCCAGCACGGACCAGTCCACCGCGTCATCCCACGAGGAGGCGTCGATGCCCCATGCCATCGCATAGAGGCAGTCGGCGGCCACGAGCCAGTCGCTGATGCGACTTTGTTGAGCGGGCGTCACCGGGACGTCTGCCACGATGACGGCGCGAAACGGCGCACAAGCCGCGAGCGCGGGCAGCGTCCCGTCGGGATCGACGTGACGATAGAGCGGTGGCGGGACATCAATCTGGACTTCGCGCATGCGCATCCCCGTTTCGCGCTGTTGTATTGAAACACCTCGCCGGCGCGCCGCGCACGCAGCCCGACAACTGGCAGAAAGGCTTGGCACTGACCGCCGCTGTCGTCACGACGCTCCAGGCGGGAACGCCGATCGCCTCCGGGTGGGATGCACGCGGGTTCTATCCGAACAACAATTCCGGCCAGCATGCTGGCCTGTTTGGCAAACCGATCCTTGAGAACGGCGTGGTGGTCGGCTTTACCATCATCGAGCAGTACCGCGGGTTGCAATTCATCCAGGAGCGCAAGGTCTACTTTGATCCCGTGGCCCGCAAGCAGAAGAACGATTACCTGCACCGCGGCTCTGCCTACGCAACGATCCAATGGTGACCATGCCCCTCAAGCCCGCCATCGCACTGTTCCTGGCCTTCGCCGGCCTCCAGGCCTGCGCCGCGCCAGCGCCCTTCAGTTGCCCCGCCGAATGGGCGGCCACCAGACAGGAGGCCGCGGAGGTGCCCGATGGCTTCACGGCCTCGCGTGAGGTCCCTCAGTCGAAGCACGACCTCGGCGGTTTCCGTATCAACCAAGGTCCCATCGAGGAGCATCAGGGCGCGATCTACGACGACGTGAAAACGCAGCGCGATGCCAAGGGGGGCGTCACCGAAACGCTGATCTGGAAAGTTGCCGCGCTGGACCGCCCGCTCGCCATCTGCAGCTACACGGGCACGCGCCTCGTCCTGACCCGCCCACTGGCCGGTTATGCCGAGTGCAGGGCCACCATGCGCAAGGAACCGGGTGCCATGATGACTCTCCGTTCGGTCAACTGCCGCTGAGCGGCACGTCCACAGCCGTCACGGCAGACGCGCCAGCGCCTCCAGATACCTCGGCGCCAGCATCAGCTCGTCCCAGGTCAGCGGCGCCGACTGCGGCACCAGCGCCGCGCGGCGCGCCTCGCTGTCGATGGCCGGCGTCCAGGCGCCCTGCGCCATCGCCTCGGTCAGGCCGTCGAGCAGCTCATCGATCGCGCGACCGCCGTGCTCCAGGCTCTGGTTGCACAGCAGCACCAGGTCGCAGCCCGCCTCCAACGCGGCCAGCGCCGCTTCCGTGTAGCCCACCGGACGGCCCTCGATCACGCGCGCCGCGGCCATGCCGAGGTCGTCGCTGAACACCGCGCCCGCGAAGCCCAGCCGGTCGCGCAGGATGTCCTGCAGCCAGCGCCGGCTGAAGCCCGCCGGCCGGCTGTCCACCTTGCGGTAGATCACGTGCGCCGGCATCACCGCCGACAGGCTCAGGCTCAGCCATTCGAACGGCCGGACATCCTGCGCCAGGATCGCCTTCAGCGACCGCGTGTCCACCGGCACGCCCACGTGCGAATCCACGCTCACGAAACCGTGTCCCGGGAAATGCTTGCCGCAACTGCCCATGCCGGCCAGCGCCAGGCCCTGGATCAGGCTCTGCGCCAGCAGGCTCACCACCCGCGGATCGGCGTGGAAGCTGCGCGAACCGATCACCGGGCTCACCGACTGCCGCGTCGCATCGTCCTGGTGGTCCAGGTCCAGCACCGGCGCGAAGCTCATGTCCACGCCGCAGGCCCGCAGTTCCAGCGCCAGCACCAGGCCGGTCGCCGTCGCCGCCTGCACCGCGCGCATGGCGTCCTCCATCCACAGCTCGCCGAGCGTGCGCATCGCCGGCAGCGCCGTGAAACCGTCGGTGCGGAAACGCTGCACCCGGCCGCCTTCCTGGTCGACCGCGATCAGCAGGTCCGGGCGGACGGACTTGGCCTCGGCGCACAGCGCCGTCAACTGCGCCCGGCTCTCGAAATGTCGCGCGAACAGGATCATCCCGCCGGTCAGCGGATGGGACAGCCGCCGGCGGTCGTCCGCCGTCAGCGTGGTGCCGGCGATGTCCAGGATCACCGGGGCGTGCAAGGTCTCGATCATTGACTTGTCTCTCTCTGTCATCGGGCACGCGCTCGCGCGCCCTGTTCCGTCCGCGGGCCGGGCCCGCGCATCCTCAGGCCCGCGTCTCGACGACGACGAAGGCCGTCGCATAGTCGGTCTCGTCGCTCATGCTCACATGCGCGCTCAAGCCCTTGCCCTCGAACCATTCGGCCAGCGCCCCGTGCAGCCGGATCTCCGGCTTGCCGCTGGGCGCGTTGAGGATCTCGCAGGCCCGCCAGGTCATCGGCATGTGCATGCCCATCCCGATCGCCTTCGAAAACGCCTCCTTGGCCGAGAACCGCGTGGCCAGGTAAGCCATCCCGCGCGCCTCGACCTTGGCGAATCTCGCGCGGAAGACCTCGATCTCCCGCGGTCCCAGCACCTTCTCGGCGAAGCGCACGCCCCGCCTTCCGAAGGTCTCCCGAATGCGCCGGATGTCGCAGACGTCCGTGCCGATGCCGTAGATCATCGCGGCCCTTTCCTGCGCGGCCTGTGCGCGCCTCGTGCCCGCTTCGTGGGCGTTGTGTGCGCGGATGCAATCAGGCGTAAGCGCGCTGGATGCAGCGCTGGTACTCGCGCACCGTCTCCGTGTAGCCGAGCTCCAGCGCGTCCGCGACCAGCGCATGGCCGATCGAGACCTCCGCCACGCCCGGCACCTCGCGCAGGAAGCGCGTCAGGTTGTCCCGGTTCAGGTCGTGCCCGGCATTGATGCCCAGCCCCTGCGCCAGCGCCGCCCGCGCCGCGGCCGCGAAGGCCGCCACCACCTCCGCCTCGCGCGGCGTGCCGAAGGCGCTTGCCCAGGTCTCGGTGTAGAGCTCGATGCGGTCCGCGCCCAGCGCGGCCACATGCGCCATCGCCTCCGGCAGCGGATCCATGAACAGGCTCACCCGCACGCCCAGCGACTTGCACTCCGCGATCATCGGCCGCAGCCGCTCCGCGTCCGCCGGCAGGTTCCAGCCGTGGTCCGAGGTGAACTGGTCCTCGCTGTCCGGCACGAAGGTCGCCTGCTGCGGCCTCACCTCGCGGATGAAGTCCATCAGGTTCTGCGTCGGATTGCCCTCGATGTTGTATTCGGCCTGCGGCCAGTCCTTCATCAGCGCGGCCAGTTCGCGCACGTCGTCGGCGCGGATGTGGCGCGCGTCGGGCCGCGGGTGCACCGTGATGCCCTGCGCGCCGGCCTCCAGGCACAGCCGCGCCGCGCGCGTCACGCTGGGGATGCCCAGGTGCCGGGTGTTGCGCAGCAGCGCGACCTTGTTGACGTTCACCGACAGCGCGCATCGCGCGTCGTGCCGGCCGGATTCGGGAGCGATCAGCGGATTCATGTGAGCAGCTTCTGGACGTCGAGCAGCACCTGCCGCGTCCGCAATGGGCGATGCCCCAGATGATAGTGAAGCAGGACGCGGGACAAGGGCTTCAGGGCCGGCCCCGCCAGTTCGCAGGCCTGTCGCAGCGCGGCCTGGCTGCCGTGCAGCAGCGCCGCCTGCAGCTGGATGAAGGCCTGGCCCGTCAGCTGCGGCGCGTCGTGCGTGGGCACGATCACGCCGGACTCCGGCGCCAGCATGTAGGGCCGTTCGGGATCGAGCGGCGCCTGCGTCGTCGACAGCACGCTCAGGTCGGGCAGCAGGCCGCAGATCGACAGCATCTTCAGCTCGAAGGCGCGCAGCGCCGCCTGCGCGTCGTCCACCGAACCGAGCTGCGGCAGCAGCGCCGCATAGGCGTCGAACAGCTCCGGCTGGGGATCCTGCCTCGGCAGGAACTTCAGCAGCAGCTCGTTGACGTAGTAGCCGCTGAACAAGGCCGCGCCGCTGGGCAGCGTCTGCCCGCCGACCCACTCCGCGCCACGCAGCGACTGCACTTCGGCCGCGCCGTCCTCGTTCATCTTCGAGGGCTTGGACAGGGTCACCTGCAGGCGCAGGAAGGGCAGCAGCACCGAGCGCAGCTGCGAATACGGCCGCTTCGCGCCCTTGGCGACCACTGCCAGGCGGCCATGCTCGCGGCTGAACAGGTCCAGCACCAGGCTGGTCTCGCTCCAGTCGTAGTGGTGCAAGACAAAAGCCGCCTGCGTCGCGGGCGGCTTCGGGGCTCGCGTGGCCATGGGCCTTACTCGTAGCCGTAGCTTCTCAGATGCTCTTCGGAGTCGGCCCAGCCGGAGCGGACCTTGACCCAGAGCTCCAGGAACACGCGCGCGTCCCACAGCTTCTCGAGCTCCTGACGCGTCTCCGACCCGATGCGCTTCAGGCGCTCGCCGCCCTGGCCAATGATCATGCCCTTCTGCGCGTCGCGCTCGACGACGATGGTCGCGGCGATGCGGCGCAGGTTGCCCTCCTCTTCCCAGCGATCGATGATCACCGTGGCTTCGTAGGGCAGCTCGTCGCCGGTCAACCGGAACAGCTTCTCGCGGATCATCTCCGCGGCCATGAACTTCTCGCTGCGGTCGGTCAGCGCGTCTTCCTCGTAGAACCATTCCTGGTTCGGGAGGTAGGGCTTCAGGATCTGGAACAGACGTTGCACGTCCGCGTCCTTCTTCGCCGACAGCGGCACGAACTCGCTGAAGTTGCGACGCTCCTGCATGCTCTTGAGCCAGGGCATCATCTCGGCGCGCCGGGTCACCGCGTCCAGCTTGTTGGCGATCAGCACCACCGGCTTGTCCTGCGGCAGCAGCGACAGCACCTTCGCGTCGTCCAGGCCGAAGCGGCCCGCCTCGACGACGAACAGCACCAGGTCCACATCCGCCAGCACGCCCTGGACCGTGCGGTTCAGGTTGCGGTTCAGCGCGCTGCTGTGCCGGGTCTGGAATCCGGGCGTGTCGACGAAGACGAACTGCGCCTCGTCGACGGTGCGCACGCCGGTGATGCGGTGGCGCGTGGTCTGCGCCTTCTTCGAGGTGATCGAGACCTTCTGGCCGACCAGCGCGTTCAGCAGCGTCGACTTGCCGACATTGGGCCGTCCGACGATCGCGATCAGGCCGCAGCGCAGGTCGCCCTCGTACGGCATCGCGCCGATGCCGCCCTGGATCTCCGGCAGGTCCTCGGCGTCCTCGTCATCGTCCTGCTCGTCGGGCGCCCGCTGCCCCTGGGCCGCCTCGGTCGCCTCGAGGGCGTCGTCGTGGTCCGGCGAAGCGGACGGGTCGTGCGGTGCGGAGTCGTGCGGGGCGTTCAGATCAGGGTCCTCGGAAACGGGAGAAACGGGTGAAACGGGAGAAACGGGAGAAACGGAAAGGGAATCGGTCGAGGACGCCGGTCCCGGCGTCTTCGGAGGTCTGGGTGCGTTCATCGCGGGCTCCGCGTCAGTCGCGCAGGCCGGTGCCGGGTCGATCGCCGGCGAGCAGCTCGTCCAGCATCTGCCGGGCGGCCTCCTGCTCGGCCACCCGGCGGGAGCGGCCTTCGCCACGGCGCGACAGCGTCAGCGCGGCCACTTCGCATTCGACGGTGAAGGTCTGCGCATGCGCCTGGCCCCGCGTCTCGACGATGCGGTAGGCCGGCACCGGCAGCTTGCGGGCCTGCAGCCATTCCTGCAGCGCCGTCTTCGAATCCTTGGCCCACTGGTCGATGCCGCTGGCGGCGATGGTCTCGCCCAGCAGCCCGCGCACGATCTCGCGCGCGGCCTCGTAGCCGCCATCCAGGAAGGCGGCACCGATGACGGCCTCCAGGGCATCCGCCAGGATGGATGGCCGCTGGCCGCCGCCGCCGCGGGCCTCGCCCTCGCTCATCCGCAGCGCCTCCGGCATCTGCAGCTGCAGCGCCAGCCGGTGCAGGCTGTCCTCGCGCACCAGGTGCGCGCGGATGCGGGTCAGGTCCCCCTCGTCCGAACCGGCGAAGCGGTCGAACAGCAGCGCCGACACGGCCAGGTTGAGCACCGCGTCGCCGAGGAACTCCAGTCGCTCGTTGTGCTGCAGGCCGAAGCTGCGGTGCGTCAGCGCGCGTTGCAGCAGTCCCGGCTGCGTGAACCGGTAGCCGAGGCGTTGCTGGAGGGCGTCGAGCGCTTGCGGAGTCATGAGCGGGCGGCGTCAGAGAGTCAGTTCGACTCGCCTTTGTACTTGAGCAGCAAATAGGCGGGGCCGAACAGGGGCACTTCCTTGTCGTACGCGAAGCTGATCTTCACCTTCTCGTCGACCTTGGTGATGATCAGGTCCTTGGGCTCGATGCTGACGATCGAGTATTCGATCTGCTTGGTGCGCTCGAACGAATCGCGCGCCGCCGCCACGGTGGACGGGTTGTCCTTGGCGATCTTGTTGATCGCGCGCTGGATCGTGTAGTACTCCATCACCGTCGGCACCACGCGCAGCACGATCACCGAGCCGCCGGCGATGATCACCGCCCAGAACAGCAGTCCCAGCAGGCTGATGCCCCGTTGATTCTTCCGTGCCCTCATCACGTGTCGCTCCGGTGGTTGTTCGTTGGAACAGAGTAGTCGATCGTTCGCCGGTCGTGCGTCTGCCGGTGTGTCAGTCCGTACGTCGATCCGGATTATTGGATGCCGCCGATGCGCTTCAGGCTGCCGAAGTTCATCCAGACCACGAAGGCGCGGCCCACGATGTTCTCATCCGGCACGAAGCCCCAGAAGCGCGAATCCTGCGAGTTGTCGCGGTTGTCGCCCATCATGAAGTAATGGCCGGCCGGCACCTTGCAGGTCACGCCTTCCAGCGTGTACTTGCAGTTCTCGCTGTAAGGGAAGTCATACATCTTCGCGATGCGCCCCTGCGGCTGCGGGTCCACCAGGATCTGGTGCTCGACCTCGCCCAGCTTCTCGGTGTAGCGCGATCGGAAACGCATCGAGTTCGGATCCTCGTCGAAGAACTCGCCCTGGGCGGTCGTCTCGACCGCCTTGCCGTTGACGTACAGCTTCTGGTTCAGATAGGCGACCTCGTCGCCCGGCAGGCCGACGGCGCGCTTGATGTAGTCGACGCTGGGGTTCTGCGGATAGCGGAACACGACCACGTCGCCGCGCTTCACGTCGTTGTTGCTGATGATCTTCTTGTTGATCACCGGCAGCCGCACGCCGTAGTGGAACTTGTTGACCAGGATCAGGTCGCCGATCAGCAGCGTCGGCACCATCGATCCGGACGGGATCTTGAACGGCTCGAACATGAACGAGCGCAGCAGGAAGACGATCAGGATCACCGGGAACAGGCCGGCGGTCCAGTCCAGCCACCAGGGCTGGCGCAGGATCTCCTCGCGGGCGCCCTCGACGTCGCCGTCCACGCGCTGGATGCCCTGCGCGGCCAGCGAGGCGCGGCGCTGCTCGTCGCTCCTGGCCAGGGTCTCGGCGGCACGCTCGCGCGAGGGCTGGAAGTGGAAGCGCTCGGCCAGCCAGTACGCCAGCGTCACCGTCGTCAGGATCAGCAGCAGCAGCGAGAAGTTGCCGTTCCAGTAGCCCTGGTACCAGCCGCCCAGGTAGACGATCAGGGTCGCGTACAGCAACCCGGTCAGTGCGCTCATGGCTTTCATGCGGAGACTTATTCTTCGACTTGGAGGATGGCCAGGAAGGCTTCTTGCGGCACCTCCACCGAACCGATTTGCTTCATGCGCTTCTTGCCGGCCTTCTGCTTCTCCAGCAGCTTGCGCTTGCGGGTGATGTCACCGCCGTAGCATTTTGCCAGCACGTTCTTGCGCAGGGCCTTGATGTTCTCGCGCGAGATGATGTTGGCGCCGATCGCGGCCTGGATGGCCACGTCGTACATCTGGCGCGGGATGATCTCGCGCATCTTGGCCGCCACCTGCCGGCCGCGGTACTGCGACTGCGACCGGTGCACGATCAGCGACAGCGCGTCGATGCGGTCGCCGTTGATCAGCATGTCGACCTTGACGACGTCCGAGGCGCGGTATTCCTTGAACTCGTAGTCCATCGACGCATAGCCGCGCGAGACCGACTTCAGCTTGTCGAAGAAGTCCAGCACGATCTCCGCCAGCGGGATCTCGTAGGTCAGCATGACCTGGCGGCCGTGGTAGGCCATGTTCAGCTGCACGCCGCGCTTCTGGTTGGCCAGCGTCATCACCGGCCCGACGTATTCCTGCGGCATGTACAGGTGGACCGTCACGATCGGCTCGCGGATCTCGCCGATCTTGCTCTGCTCGGGCATCTTGGACGGGTTCTCGACCTCGATGACCTCGCCGTCGCCCAGCTGCACCTCGTACACCACGCTCGGGGCGGTGGTGATCAGGTCCTGGTCGAACTCGCGCTCCAGGCGCTCCTGCACGATCTCCATGTGCAGCAGGCCCAGGAAGCCGCAACGGAATCCGAAACCCAGCGCCTGGGAGACTTCCGGTTCGAAACGCAGCGAGGCGTCGTTCAGCTTGAGCTTCTCCAGCGCGTCGCGGAGCTGGTCGTACTCGCTGGCCTCGGTCGGGTACAGGCCGGCGAACACCTGCGGCTGGATCTCCTTGAAACCGGGCAGCGCCTCGGCGGCCGGGCCCAGGTTGTTCGGCAGCTTCTTCTCCAGCGTGATGGTGTCGCCCACCTTCGACGCCGCCAGCTCCTTGATGCCGGCGATGATGAAGCCCACCTCGCCGGCCGTGAGCTGGTCGCGGTTCTCCGACTTCGGCGTGAACACGCCCAGGTGCTCGGCCGGGTAGACGGCGTTGGTCGCCATCATCCGGATGCGTTCGCCCTTCTTCAGGGTGCCGTCGACGACGCGCACCAGCATCACGACGCCGACATAGTTGTCGAACCAGGAGTCGATGATCATCGCGCGCAGCGGCGCCTCGACCACGCCCTTGGGCGGCGGCATGCGGGCGATGACGGCCTCCAGGATGTCGTCGATGCCCATGCCGGTCTTGGCCGAGCACGGGATCGCGTCGGTCGCGTCGATGCCGATGACGTCCTCGATCTCTTCCTTGGCGCCTTCCGGATTGGCCTGCGGCAGGTCCATCTTGTTGAGGACCGGGATCACTTCCACGCCCAGTTCCAGCGCGGTGTAGCAGTTGGCCACCGTCTGCGCCTCGACGCCCTGGCTGGCGTCGACCACCAGCAGCGCGCCCTCGCAGGCCGAGAGCGAACGGCTCACTTCATAGGAGAAGTCGACGTGCCCCGGCGTGTCGATCAGGTTCAGGTTGTAGACCTGGCCGTCGCGCGCCTTGTACTGCAGCGCCGCGGTCTGGGCCTTGATGGTGATGCCGCGCTCGCGCTCGATGTCCATCGAGTCCAGCACCTGCGCTTCCATCTCCCGGTCCGACAGCCCGCCGCAGCGCTGGATGATCCGGTCGGCCAGCGTGCTCTTGCCGTGGTCGATGTGGGCAATGATGGAGAAATTGCGGATGTGGTTCATGGACTCGGACGGAGACCGCGCGTTCGACCGCCGCTGCGCAGCGACGCTCGAGCGGCGCACGCTGATGCACGCTGGGGCGTGCGCGGGAAGGTCGGTCGAGGCGGTGATGCACGGCCCTTCTCAGGACCTGAACGGGACATAAAAAAAAGGCACGTCTAAACGGTGACGCGCCTTCCAACAAAACGTATGGCAACTGCTTGTTGGGCTTTCATTGTAGCCAAAAGCCCCGCCCTGGAAACCGCATGGATGCGAGCTTCTCGCGCGTTGCCCTTCGCCAACAGCGATTTTGTACACAGGTTATCCACAAAACTCGGGGACATCCTGTGGATCGCTGAGCCCATCAAAATCAGGCCATCCGATTCACCGTCGGAACAGCGACAAAGCTGCCCGAACGCGCCGTGATTGTACCGGAGCGGGGCACCAATACCCCGCCTTGGTCACATGCGTGAGCAAGCGCCAACCGACGATCAGTGGCGCACCCACCCACAGCCATCGGCTGGATTTTCCGCATTACGGAAAGCCCCAGGCCGGCGCTGGGTTGACGGGTCAGGCCTCATCCCTTGCCCGGCTTCAGCACGACGTAGGTGGCGACCTCGCCCCGGCGCACCAGCATCTGCAGCGACTTGCCCTTCTCGAGCTTCGCCAGGACGGCCTGGAACTGCTTGACCGACTTCACCTCGGCATTGTTCGCCGACAGGATCACGTCGCCCGCCTTCAGCCCGGCGCGGACGGCGGGCCCCTCGACGGTCTCGATGCGCAGGCCGCCGTCGACCTTGAGCTCCTTGCGTTGCGCCTCGGTCAGCTCGCTGACCGTCAGGCCCCAGGCCTGCGCGCCGGTCGCGGCCGGCGCCTCGGCTTCCGGCGTGGCGGCGGCGCGATCGTCGGGCAGCGCGTCGAGCGTCGCGCTCAGGTCCTTGTAGGCGCCACGGCGGAAGACCTGCAGCGGCACCTTGGTGCCCGGCTTGGTCGCCGCGGCCAGGCGGCGCAGGTCGACGGCCTTCTCCACCGGCTTGCCGTCGAACTTCGTGATCACGTCGCCCAGCTGCAGGCCCGCCTTCTCGCCGGGGCCCGCGGGAGTGATGCGGCTGATCAGCGCGCCCTGCGGCTTGCCCAGGCCGATGGCCTCGGCGACTTCCTTGCTGACGTCGTCCGGATAGACGCCCAGCATGCCGCGCGTCACGCGGCCGCCGGCGCGCAACTGGTCGGCCACGCGCATCGCCTCGTCGATCGGGATCGCGAAGGAGATGCCCATGAAACCGCCCGACTGGCTGTAGATCTGCGAGTTGATGCCCACCACCTCGCCGCGCAGGTTCAGCAGCGGACCGCCGGAGTTGCCCGGGTTGATCGCCACGTCGGTCTGGATCAGCGGCAGCAGGTCGCCGGTGTCGCGCGCCTTGGCGCTGACGATGCCGGCGGTCACCGTGTTGTCGAAGCCGAACGGCGAACCGATGGCCATCACCCACTCGCCGACCTTCAGCTTGCCGACGTCGCCCATGCGCAGCAGCGGCAGGTTGTTGGCCTCGATCTTGAGCACCGCCACGTCGGTGCGGCGATCCAGGCCGACGACCTTGGCCTTGAACTCGCGCTTGTCGGTCAGCGTGACGGTGACCTCGTCGGCGTCGTCGACGACGTGGGCGTTGGTCATCACGAAACCGTCCGCGCCGATCACGAAGCCCGAACCGAGTCCGCGGCGTTGCGGCGCGTCGTCGTCATCGTCGTCGTCCGGCGTCGGCGCGGGCGGCGTCGCTCCCGGCGGCGTGCGGCGCTGCGGCGGCACGGGAATGCCGAAGCGGCGCAGCAGCTCGCGCATCTGTTCGTCGATCTGCGCGTTGGCGACCTTGACCTTCTCCGAGGTCCGGATGTTCACGACCGCCGGGCCGGCCTGTTCGACCAGGGCGCTGAAGTCCGGCAGCGCACGCGCCAGCTCCGGCGCGGCGACCGGCACCGAGCCGGCGACGGGCGTCGCGGACTTCGCGCCGGCCTGGGCGGCGGCGCCCAGCGAGGCGCTCATCAGGGCCGCGCCGGCGAGCGCCAGGGCGAGACGTCGAGGGGAACGGAGGCGATCGGAATTGAGCATGAACACTCGCAGGTGGCGATGCAGGAACGAAAGGCCCACATCATGCCCGGAATTCGAAAAGGACATGGTGTCAGGCTGCAGCGAGGAACAGGAGGAGCCGCAGCGGCGCCCACTGGGGGCCGAGCGCGCGCCGCGTCAGTGCGATCCAGCGGACCGCCGGGTTGCCGCGCACGCCAGCCGACCCAGCCGACGGGGCCACCCTCAGCAGCATCCACTGTTCGAGGTCGATGACGACGTGGGGCGTGACGGCAAGCGGCTCTCCCGAGCGCTGCCACCACCATTGCGTGCCATCCCACCGCAGCAGGGCCGCGGGCCGCGCACGCACGGGCCATGCGGCGGCGATCAGCGTCGCGACCAGCCCGGCGGCCAGGGCCGCAACCCAACCGATCCACGCGGCGTCGCCCTCGGCGATACCCATTTGGAGGCAGCCCGCGATCAGCGCGGCAGACAGGCCTGCGGCGAGCACCGCGCGCTGCAGCCGCTCCCAGCGCGGATCGTCCACCAATGAAAAACGCCGGGCGGCGGCCCGGCGTGAGGGCGATCGGACCGGCGTCATGGGGCGCCGTCCGGATCGCGTCGGTTCAGCGGATCAGATCCGCTTGAAGATCAGCGTGCCGTTGGTGCCGCCGAAGCCGAAGTTGTTCTTCGCGGCGTACTCGATCGGCATCTTCCGCGCCTCGTTGGCGCAGTAGTCCAGGTCGCACTCGGGATCCTGGTTGAAGAGGTTGATCGTCGGCGGAGCGACCTGGTCGTGGATCGCCTTGACGGTGAAGACGGACTCGATGCCGCCCGCGCCGCCCAGCAGGTGGCCGGTCATCGACTTGGTCGACGACACCACCAGGCCGGCCTTCGCATGGTCGCCGAAGGCCCGCTTGATCGCGTTGGTCTCGTTCGCGTCACCCAGCGGCGTGGACGTGCCGTGGGCGTTCATGTACTGGATCTGGTCCGCGTTCAGTCCGGCGTTGCGCAGCGCGTTGCGCATCGAGCGCGTCGGGCCGTCCACGTCGGGCGCGGTCATGTGATACGCGTCGGCGCTCATGCCGAAGCCGACCAGCTCCGCATAGATCTTCGCGCCACGCTTCTTCGCGTGTTCGTACTCCTCGAGCACCAGCACGCCGGCGCCCTCGCCCAGCACGAAGCCGTCGCGGTCCTTGTCCCAGGGGCGGGACGCCGTCTTCGGGTCGTCGTTGCGGGTGGACAGCGCGCGGGCCGCGGCGAAGCCGCCGACGCCCAGCGGGGACACCGTCGATTCCGAGCCGCCGGCGACCATGACGTCGGCGTCGCCCGCCTCGATCATGCGGCCGGCCGTGCCGATGCTGTGCAGCCCGGTGGTGCAGGCCGTCACGATGGCCAGGTTCGGGCCCTTGAACCCGCACTGGATCGAGACGTGGCCCGAGATCATGTTGATGATCGATGCCGGCACGAAGAACGGACTGATGCGTCGCGGGCCGCGGTTGGTCAGTTCCGCGTGGGTCTCCTCGATCATCGGCAGTCCGCCGATGCCCGAGCCGACGAGCACGCCGATGCGCTCCGCCAGCTCCGGATCGAGCGCGTCGCCGGTGGGCAGCCCCGCGTCGCGGATCGCCTGCAGCGAGGCGGCCAGCCCGTAATGGATGAACGTATCCATGTGGCGGGCTTCCTTCGCGGGGATGTAGTCATCCACCTTGAAGTCCTTGACCTCTCCCGCGAAATGGCAGGCGAGGACGGTGGCATCGAAACGGGTGATGGTGTCGATGCCGGACTTGCCAGCCACGATGTTGGCCCAGCCCTGCTCGACCGTGTTGCCCACGGGCGAGATCAGGCCGAGTCCGGTGACGACGACGCGACGACGGCTCATGCTGCTTGCTTACGCCTTCTGGTGCTTGACCGCGTAGTCGATGGCCAGCTGCACGGTGGTGATCTTCTCGGCCTCTTCGTCCGGGATCTCGATGCCGAACTCGTCTTCGAGGGCCATCACCAGTTCCACGGTGTCCAGAGAATCAGCGCCCAGATCGGCGACGAAGGCCTTTTCGTTGGTCACATCGGCTTCGGGCACGCCGAGCTGCTCGGCGATGATTTTCTTGACACGTGCTTCGATATCGCTCATGACTCCTCCAGGAGGGGGTGGTTTGCTAGAACAACCCGGGATTCTAAGGCCTTAGAGTGGCGCCCCTAGTCGGACCTCCCGAGGCGCGCTGTCCACGATGGACACGGCGCGCGCTCGCACTCTATCAGCCCTACACCGGCCGGGTGAATCCGGTGGGCGGGCCGTCCACGCGGGATGCGTGGGACGGGATCCGCCTCAATTCATGTACATGCCGCCGTTGACGTGCAGTTCCACGCCGGTGATGTAGCCGGCCTCCGGGGAAGCCAGGAACGCCACCGCGTGGGCGATCTCGGCCGGGTCGCCCAGGCGGCCGGCCGGGATCTGGGCCAGCAGCGCGGTCTTCTGCGCCTCGGGCAGCACGTCGGTCATGTCGGTCGCGATGAAGCCGGGGGCCACGCAGTTGACGGTGACCGAGCGGCTGCCCAGTTCCCGTGCCAGGGCACGCGTCATGCCCGCGACGCCGGCCTTGGCCGCCGCGTAGTTGGCCTGGCCGGCATTGCCGGAAGCGCCCACCACCGAGGTGATGTTGACGATGCGGCCGTAGCGCTGCTTCATCATCGGGCGCATCACCGCGCGGCTGGCGCGGAACACGGCCTTCAGGTTGGTGTCCAGCACGGCGTCCCAGTCCTCGTCCTTCATCCGCATGGACAGCATGTCCTTGGTGATGCCGGCGTTGTTGACCAGCACCTGGATGCCGCCGTCCTGCTTGACGATCGAGTCGACCAGCGCGTCGACGGCCGCGCCGTCGTTGACGTTCAGGACCGCGCCGCGACCGCCGTGCGGCGCCAGCGCCTCGGTGATGGCCTGGGCGCCGGACTCGCTGGTCGCGGTGCCGATCACCACGAAGCCCTTCTGGGCCAGCGTCAGCGCGATCGCGCGGCCGATGCCGCGGCTGGCGCCGGTCACCAGCGCCACTTGCTTGTTGTCGGACATGGGGGAACCTCGGAGATGTTCAGGGGGAGTTCGGTGACGCGATCGGCCGGACCCGTCGATCGCGTCGATCGGGCCCGATCAGGCCAGCAGCGCCTTGGCCTCGGCCAGCGAGGCCGGATCCAGCACCGTGGCGCTGGCCAGGTCGGCGTCGATGCGCTTGACCATGCCGGCCAGCACCTTGCCGGGGCCGCATTCGATGACCGTCGTCAGGCCGCGCGCCTTCAGCGCCTGCACGACCTCGACCCAGCGCACCGGGCCGAAGGCCTGGCGGAACAGCGCGTCGCGCAGCGCCTGGGCGTCGTCGGTCACCGCGACGTCGATGTTGTTGATCACCGGGAAGGCGGCCGGCTGGAACTGCACCGCGGCCAGCTTCTCGCGCAAGCGCTCGGCGGCCGGCTTCATCAGGCTGGAGTGGAACGGCGCCGACACGGGCAGCGGCAGCGCGCGCTTCGCGCCGGCGGCCTTGAGGGCCTCGTTGGCCTTCTCCACGCCGGCCTTCGAGCCGGCGATCACCGTCTGCTTGGGATCGTTGAAGTTGACGGCCTCGACCACCTCGCCGGTCTCGGCGGCGATCTTCTGGCAGACCTCGCGGACCACGGCGGCGTCCAGGCCCAGGATGGCCGACATCGCACCGGTGCCCACCGGCACGGCTTCCTGCATCGCCTGGGCGCGGAAGCGCACCAGCGGCAGCGCGTCGGCCAGGCTCAGCGCGCCGGCGGCGACCAGCGCGCTGTACTCGCCCAGCGAGTGGCCGGCGGCGGCGGCCGGGACCAGGCCGGTCTCGGCGATCCAGGCGCGGTAGTTGGCGATGCCGGCCGTCAGCATCACCGGCTGGGTGTTGGTCGTCAGGTCCAGCTGGTCCTTCGGGCCGTTCTTGATCAGCGCGCCGACATCCTCGCCCAGCGCGGCCGAGGCCTCGGCCAGCGTGCGGACGACCTCCGGATGGTCGCCCCAGGCGTCCAGCATGCCGACCGACTGCGAGCCCTGACCGGGGAAGACGATTGCGAAATTCTTGCTCATGGGGGGTGGGTGTCAGAAGTCCAGGAGCACCGCGCCCCAGGTGAAGCCGCCGCCGACGCCTTCCAGCATCACGGTGTCGCCGCGCTTGATCCGGCCCGCGCGCACCGCGGCGTCGAAGGCCAGCGGGATCGACGCGGCGGAGGTGTTGCCATGCTCGTCGACGGTCGCGATCAGCTTGTCCAGCGGCATCTTCAGCTTCCTGGCCGTGCCCTGCATGATCCGGATGTTGGCCTGGTGGGGGATCAGCCAGTCGATGTCGGCGTCGGTGCGGCCGGCCTTCTCGAGCACCGAGCGGGCGACCTTCTCCAGCACGCCCACGGCCAGCTTGAACACCGCCTGGCCGTCCATCTTCAGCAGCGGATGGCCCAGCACCTCGCCGCCAGAGACGGTACCCGGCGTGCAGAGGATGTCGACATGGCGGCCGTCGGCATGCAGCTCGCTGGCGAGGATGCCGGGCTCGTCGCTGGCGCCGAGCACCACGGCGCCGGCGCCGTCGCCGAACAGCACGCAGGTCGTGCGGTCCTTGAAGTCGAGGATGCGGGAGAACACTTCGGCGCCCACCACCAGCGCCTTGTTCGCGGCGCCGGTCTTGATCATCGAGTCCGCGACGGTCAGCGCGTAGACGAAGCCCGAGCAGACGGCCTGCACGTCGAACGCGGCGCAGCCGTGGATGCCGAGCTTGTTCTGCAGCAGGCAGGCGGTCGAGGGGAACACCATGTCCGGCGTGGACGTGGCGACGATGATCAGGTCGATCTCGTCGGCGCGCACGCCGGCGGATTCGAGCGCGGCCAGCGAAGCCGGCAGGGCCAGGTCGCTGGAGGTGACGTGCGGATCGGCGAAGTGGCGGGCCCGGATGCCGGTCCGCTCGACGATCCATTCATCCGAGGTCTCGACCCCGTCGCGGGCGAGGCGTTCCGCCAGGGCCTGGTTGGTGACGCGGTTCGCGGGCAGGTAGCTGCCCGTACCGAGGATGCGGGCGTGGCGCGTGGAAGCAGTGGTCATGCAGCGTGGGCGGCGGCGGCCGCCGTGTCTCCTGCATCGCCGCCCTCCTCATTGGCAGGCGCGGGGAGCGCCTGCAGCGTCGCGACGATGCGATCGTGAACCCGGTCTAGGAGCCGGTTGCGGGCCGCATCATACGCCCGGTTCAAGGCCTGCTCGAAAGCGAAGGCATCGGCCGAGCCGTGGCTCTTGAACACCAGCCCGCGCAGGCCCAGCAGCGCGGCGCCGTTGAAGCGGCGGTGGTCGACGCGGTCCTTGAAGCGCTGCAGCACCGGCATCGCCAGCAGCGCGATCGCCTTCGTCCACCAGCTGCGGGTGAACTCCGCGCGGATGAAGCTGGAGATCATGCTGGCCAGTCCTTCGGCGGTCTTCAACGCCACGTTGCCGACGAAGCCGTCGCAGACCACCACGTCGGTGGTGCCCTTGAAGATGTCGTTGCCTTCCACGTTGCCGTGGAAATTGAGCTGGTCGTGCGCGGCGACCTCGCGCAGCAGTTCGCCGGCGCGCTTGATCGTCTCGTTGCCCTTGATCATTTCCTCGCCGATGTTCAGCAGGCCGACCGTCGGGTTCTCCTTGCCATCCACCGCCGACACCAGGGCGCTGCCCATCACGGCGAACTGCAGCAGGTGCTCCGGGCCGCAGTCGACATTGGCGCCGAGGTCCAGGACCGTGGTGAAGCCGCCGACCTGGTTGGGCATGACGGTGGCGATGGCCGGACGGTCGATGCCCTCGAGCGTCTTCAGCAGGTACTTGGCGACCGCCATCAGCGCACCGGTGTTGCCCGCGGAGACGCAGGCATGGGCCAGTGCCGGCGAGCCGTCCTTGCCCGGCTTGAGCTGCGTCAGCGCGACGCGCATCGACGAGTCCTTCTTGCGCCGCAGGGCCACCTCGATCGAGTCGTCCATGCTGACGACCTCGCTCGCGGCGACGATGCGGGTCCGTGGCCACGAGGCGGCGGCCTGGAGCGCCTCGGGCAGGCCGACCAGCACGAGCTCGGCCTGCGGGTGCGCGGCGAGGAAGGCCTGGCAGGCCGGGAGGGTGACGGACGGGCCGTGATCGCCGCCCATGCAGTCCACCGCCAGGCGGAGCGGCTCGGCGGAGGGCGATGAGCGGGTGGCGGGAAGTGCGGGCATCGAAACCTGAGAAGAACACCGGGCTAAGGTGCGACTGTAGCGACCTCGCAAGAAGCGTGCGCGACAGGAGAACCCTTCCGGAAGGCGGGTCGGAAGCGGGAGGAGGGCGAGGTCCGGAAATGAGAAAACCCGGTGACGCAGAGCGGAACCGGGTTTTTCTTGTTCGCGAGGACCAGGCGGGAGCCCCTGGCGGGACTCTCCGGACCGGCTGACCGGATCGATCAGGCGGCGTCGGCCTTGGTCTTCAGCACCTTGCGGCCACGATAGAAGCCGTTGGGGCTGATGTGGTGACGCAGATGCACTTCGCCGGTGGTCGGCTCGATCGCGGTGCCCGGGGTGACCAGGGCGTTGTGCGAGCGGTGCATGCCACGCTTGGACGGGGACTTCTTGTTTTGCTGAACGGCCATGATTGATTCTCCTAAAGGCTTCGGCTGGCTTCGGTGGTTCGAGGCTTGCTCGGGCTCTCGAGAGAACTCGAGCTGTGCCGCGGATCCCACGAGGATGCTCCGCTACCGACGCCTCGGTCCCGGCGCCGCGCCCACATGGACACGCAATTGAAGCCGGGAAAGCCGGAAACTATAGCACAGCACGACCTGGACCCGCAAATCCGGCGAACCGGGCGGCCTCCGCGTCGACGCGGACCGGCGCCGAAGAGCGCCGGCGTCACGCCTTGCCGCCGGAGCCCTTCTTCAGCGCCGCCAGGGCCGCGAACGGGTTGGGGCGCGCCTCCTGGGGGGCGTCCTCTTCCTCGGCATTCGCGTGCGGCAGCGGCTCCGGGCATTCCTCGTGGCGAGGCACGACCGGCAGCTCGAGCAGCAGCTCGTCCTCGACCAGCTCGCGCAGGTCCAGGTGGCGCGGCAGCGCCAGCACGTCGTCGTCGGAATCCATGTCCATCTCGGCCGCCTGGTCCTCGTCCTTGACGAAGCGGAACCAGCGCGACACGGCGAGGTCTTCGCGCACCGGCTGCAGGCAGCGCTGACAGGTCAGTGCGACCTGCGCCCCGGCACTCAGTTCGAGCCAGGTCTGGGCCTCGCCGCCCTTGGGCGTGCGGATCTCGCCGCGGGCGGACCAGGTGACGGCCGGCCAGCGGGCCGGGTCGGACTCGGGCGCGGCGGCCTCGGCCAGGCGCGGCAGGCTCTGGGCCGGCCACTCGCCCTCGAGCGAGGCGCCTTCGCGGGCGAAGGCGCCGACATCGAGCTTCAGGGGATCGAAGGAACGCGGTTTCATGGGGTGCAAGTGTACGAGCCGCCCTCGGCCCGATGGGAGAATCCCGCCCCATGAGCATCGCCCCCGCGCCTTCGCGCCCGCTGATCCTGGGCTCCACCTCGCGCTACCGGCGCGAACTGCTGGAGCGCCTGCGACTGCCGTTCGAGACGGCGGCGCCCGACGTCGACGAGACGCCGCGACCGGGCGAATCGCCCGAGGCCCTCGCCCGCCGGCTCGCGCTGGCCAAGGCCCGCGCGGTGGCCGCGCGCTTCCCGCAGGCGCTGGTCATCGGTTCGGACCAGGTCGCGGACCTGGACGGCCATCCGATCGGCAAGCCGGGCACGCACGAGCGGGCCATCGAGCAGTTGCGCGCCATGCGCGGCCGCACGGTCGTGTTCCAGACGGCGCTGGCGGTGGTCTGCGCGGCCACGGATTTCGTCGCCGAGGACCTGGCGCCGGTGCGCGTGCGCTTCCGCGACCTCAGCGATGCCGAGATCGAACGCTACCTGCGCGCCGAGCAGCCCTACGACTGCGCCGGCAGCGCCAAGGCCGAGGGCCTGGGCATCGCCCTGCTGGACGCCATCGAGTCCGACGATCCGACCGCGCTGATCGGCCTGCCGCTGATCCGCACGGCCGCGCTGCTGCGCCGGGGCGGCCTCGACGTGCTGAACCAGCTGCCCTGACCCCGCATCGCCCCACCACCTGTCGACACCTTCATGACCCGCGGCCGCCTCTTCCTCGTTCCCAACACCCTCGATTTCGGCATGCCCGGCCAGGAGGTCGACCTGCGCGAGGTCCTGCCGGACGCGGTGCTCGCGCGGGCCGCCTCGATCACGCACTGGGCCGCCGAGAACGCCAAGACCACGCGCGCCTTCCTGAAGCGCGTGGGGGCGATCCATCCGCTGGCGGTGCCGCTGCAGGAACAGCACATCGAGGAACTGCCCCGCCCACCCAAGGGGCGCGGCCCCGCGGCCGGTGCCGCGACGGCCTCCTCCAGCGAGGAGAAGCTCTGGCTGGCGCTGCTGGAACCGGCGATGTCCGGCCACGACATCGGCCTGATCTCCGAGGCGGGCATGCCCGCCGTCGCCGATCCTGGCGCGAAGCTGGTCGCCGCGGCGCACGCCGCGAAGGTGCAGGTCGTGCCGCTGACCGGGCCGAGCTCGCTGCTGATGGCGCTGGCCGCCAGCGGACTGAACGGCCAGAGCTTCGCCTTCGTCGGTTATCTGCCGCTGGACGCGGCCGAGCGCACCGCACGGATCAAGGCGCTCGAGAGCTTCTCCGCCCGCGAGCAGCAGACGCAGCTGATGATCGAGACGCCCTATCGCAACGGCGCGCTGCTCCAGGCCCTGCTGGCGGCGTTGCGGCCGGGCGCGCTGCTGTCGGTCAGCTGCGGCCTGAGCCTGAAGGACGCGTGGACGCACACGGCCACGGTCGAGCAATGGCGCCAGGCGCCGAAGCCGCTGCCGGACAAGGTGCCGGCGGTGTTCGCGATCCTGGGCGGACGCTGATCGACTCCCGCCGATCGGGCCCGCACGTCCAGGCTCGGGGCTCCGGGGTCCGGGGTCAGGCCTTCACCGGCCTGACCGGCCGATCAGGATTCGCTGTCGGCGGTGACCGGCGGCCGCTTGGCGCCGAACAGCGCCGCCACCTTCTTCTTCGGCTTGATGTTGGCCGACAGGCCGCCGCGCGGCGCATTGGCCTGGCCCTTTTCCCAGGCCGGCGCTTCACCGCCCTGGGCGGCCTCGTACGGCTTGTCGAACAGCGGGTCGTAGGCCTGGCGCGGCGCACGTGCCGGCGCATGCGAGCCGTGCGAGCCATAGGCCTCGTCGCGACGATCCTCGCGCTCGCGACGGAAGTCCCGGCGCTCGCCGCCGCCCTCGCGATCGCCACGATCGGCGCGTTCGCCCCGGTCGGAGCGCTCGCCGCGCGGGCCGCGATCGCCGCCGCGGTCGCCATCGAAACGGCGACGTTCGCCCTCGATCTCGATCGGCTCCAGGTCGAGCTTGCGCTTGATCAGCTTCTCGATCTCGCCGACCAGCCGGGCATCGGCCTTCGTGACCAGCGTGAAGGCCAGGCCCGACGCGCCCGCGCGGCCGGTCCGGCCGATGCGGTGCACGTAGTCCTCGGCGTTGAACGGCACGTCGAAGTTGAAGACGGCCGGCAGGTCGGCGATGTCCAGGCCGCGGGCGGCGACGTCGGTCGCGACCAGCAGGTCCACCTCGCCGCGCTTGAACGCGTCCAGCGACTTCAGGCGCTCGTCCTGGGACTTGTCGCCGTGCAGCGCCGCGGTCTTCAGGCCGTCGCGCTCGAAGGCGCGAGCCAGGCGCGCCGCGCCCAGCTTGGAGTTCACGAACACGATCGACTGCCTGATCTCGCGCTGGCGCAGCAGCTGCTTGACGGCGGCGCGCTTGTCGTCGTCGTCGACGCTGAAGAAGCGCTGCTCGACGGTCGACGCGGTCGCGTTGGGGCGGGCCACCTCGACCAGCTCCGGGTCCTGCAGGTAGCTCTGCGCCAGGCGCTTGATCTCGGGCGAGAACGTCGCCGAGAACAGCAGCGTCTGCCGCGTCTTGGGCAGGTAGCTCAGGATGCGCTGCAGGTCGGGCAGGAAGCCGATGTCCAGCATCCGGTCCGCCTCGTCGAGCACGACGTACTCGACGTGGTTCAGCACGGCGTTCTTGGCCTCGATGTGGTCGAGCAGGCGGCCGGGCGTGGCGATCAGGACCTCGACGCCGGCCTTGAGCTGCAGCGTCTGGGGCTTCATGTCGATGCCGCCGAAGACGCAGGCCACGCGCAGCTGCGTGTGCTTGGCATAGGCCTTGACGTTGTTGGCGACCTGGTCCGCGAGCTCGCGGGTCGGGGCGAGCACCAGCGCGCGCACCGGGTGGCGGGCCGGCGACATCGAGGCGTTCTCATGCTTGAGCATGCGCTGCAGCAGCGGGATCGAGAACGCGGCGGTCTTGCCGGTGCCGGTCTGGGCGGCGCCCATCACATCGCGGCCGGACAGGACGATGGGGATCGCCTTGGCCTGGATGGGGGTCATCGTCGCGTAGCCCTGGTCGGACACGGCGCGCAGCAACTTGTCGTCCAGCGGCAGCGTGTCGAAACGAGGGCTCGGCGTCGGGGTGGTGTCGGTCATGGACGCGGATTATCCTCCATGCCCTCGAAAGCCCCGGGAAACCACCGATCCGCGAGCCGGATCAGTGGCGTTTCAGTGGCGGATCGGTGACGGATCAGCAGCGACCGGTCACTGCGCGGAACGGTCCGTGAGCTTGCGCTGGTCGCCGCGGAACACCATCCACTTCGGGGTGCGGAAGCGCACGATGCGCCAGTACAGCGCCACGTAGGCGACGCCGAACAGCACCATGCAGGCCGCGATCATCGGCGTCGAGTCCCAGAACAGCAGCGCCGGGGCGAGCGATGAGATGCACAGCGTCCACAGGTAGGGCGCCGTCATCGAGTTGCGGCGCGTCATCAGGCGCGCATCGCGTGCGCCGATCGCCCAGCGCATCAGCCGGCGGTAGATCAGCGAATGCAGGTGGATACCGTCCGGATCGCCGGGGTTGGTGTTGCGCAGGAAGCGGCGGCGGTAGATGGAGAACACGGTCTCGAAGACCGGGTAGATGCAGACCATCAGCGCGAACAGCGGCGACACCTGCGGATGGCGGTGGATCAGCAGGATGGCGATCTCGGCCAGGTAGAAGCCCATGAAGTACGCGCCGCCGTCGCCCAGGAAGATGAGGCCGGCGGGGTAGTTCCAGACGAAGAAGCCGAGGATGGCGCCGACGCCGGCCAGCGCCCAGAGCGCGAGTTCGGTGTCGCCGACCTGATAGGCCACGTAGGCCAGGGTCAGCAGCATCAGGCTCACACACATCGACGACAGGCCGTTGAAGCCGTCGATGATGTTGACGGAGTTGGCCACGCCGGCGACGACGAAGACGGTGATGAGCACCGCGCCCACCGTGGTGCCGACAATGAAGTCCAGGCCCGGGATGTCGGTGCGGGTGATCATGGCCTGGAGCAGCCAGCAGCCCAGGCCGGCGGAGATCGCGGTGGCGATGAGGCGCTCGCGCGGGGAGACCTTCTTGGTGAAGTCCTCGATCAGGCCGGCGGCGAAGGCGGGCAGGCCGCTGAGGAGCAGGAGCAGTCCGGTGCGAGCCTGCGGATGCTTGAGGACATAGGCCAGCGCGACCATGCCGAGCAGGCCGACGAAGATGCCCAGGCCGCCGATGCGCGGCACCGGCCGGGCATGGAACTTCTGCGGGCCGGACAGGTCGTGGTCGGCGGACAGGTGCCCGTGCACCGTCGACGAATGGACCACGTAGAGCGTGATCGCCGCCGCCAGCGCGAACGGGATGAGCAAATACAACATGGGCGGCAGTGTAACGAGCGGCTTCCCAGCGAAGGGCGGTTTTGGCGCAACAGCGCTGCCATAGAATGCGCCGCTGGTCGCTCCGACTCCCTGGTCATCAGGTGCGTCGTGGGCGGCCAAGTTCATCTGAGACGAGATCACGCATGGAACATCGCGCCCCACGCGCCCCTTCGCCGCTGTCGACGACTCGCGCACGCCACCCCTCCCTCCTGTCCCGGCCGGCGTTGTGGGCGACCTGCCTGGCCGCCTGCCTGGCCACGGGACTGCCGGGCGCTCCGGCGCTCGCACAGGTCACGACGACCGGCATCGGCATCACGAGTTCCGAGGGCGGCAACGACCCGACCGGCCCGGTCCGGCTTGGCACCGGCAACCGCGCGGGCCAGGAGAGCGCGACCGCCCCGGCGCAGCAGCAGGGCCAGCAGACGCTGCCGCAGCGCAACGCGAAGTACGTGCCGGGCGAGTTCGAGATCTACGTCAACAAGCTGCTCGGCATCGACCTGACAGATCCGCTGACGCTGGAACAGCTCCGCCGTTCGGAAGCCGGTTTCGCCGACAACGCCAGCATCGCGCAGGCGCAGATGAGCGCCAGCGGCAAGACCGCCAATGTCTCGGCCGAGACGGTCGTGCGGCGCCTGGGCGCCGACCTGATGCTCGAGGACCGTCAGTACCGCGGCCAGACCTCCGACGCGGACGGCCCGCGCCTGGCGCCGGCGGATTACCTGATCGGCATCGGCGACGAGATCCAGGTCACGGCCTGGGGCTCCGTCGATGCCGACCTGCGGCTGACGGTGGACCGCGCCGGCCGTGTGACCATTCCGCGCGTCGGCCCGGTGCTGGTGGCCGGCGTGCGCTACGGCGACCTGAACGAAGTCGTCCGCGGCCGCATCGCGCAGGTGTTCAAGAACTTCCAGGTCAGCACCTCGCTGGGCAAGCTGCGCACGATCCGGATCTATGTCACCGGCTTCACCGCCAAGCCGGGCGCGTACACGGTCAGCAGCCTGGCCACGATCGTCAACGGCCTGATCCGCGCCGGCGGTCCTTCCGCCGCGGGCAGCTTCCGCCAGATCGAACTGCGCCGCAACGGCCAGGTCGTCGCGAACTTCGACGCCTACGACCTGCTGCTCAAAGGCGACAAGGCCAGCGACCGCGCGCTGCAGGCCGAGGACGTGCTCCACATCGGCCCGATCGGACCGCAGGTGGCAGTGCTCGGCAGCGTGAACAAGCAATCGATCGTCGAGCTCAAGCCCGGCGAGACGGTGGACGACGTGCTGGCGATGGCGGGCGGATTCAGCGCCGTAGCGGATCGCTCGCGCGTGTCGATCGAACAGTTGAGCGACCGCAACGACCGCCGTGTCCGCGAACTGCAGTTGCCGGCGCAACTCAAGACCGTCGCGGGCAATGGCGACGTGATCCGGGTGTTCAGCAGCGTCAACACCGCGCTGCCGCTGTACAAGCAATTCAAGCGTGTGACCGTGGAGGGCGAAGTCGCCCGCCCCGGTGAGTACGTGCTCCCTCCGACCAGCACGCTGCAGGACGCGATCGCCGCCGCCGGCGGCCTCACGCCGCAGGCCTACCTCTTCGGCACCGACTTCTCGCGCGAGAGCGTGCGCCAGTCGCAGCAGGAGAACTACGACCGCGCCCTGCGCGACCTGGAGACGGAGTTCACCAAGTACAGCACCACGCAACGGGCCACGACGGCCGACGAGGCGGCAGGCAATGCGCAGCGGGCCGCCGGCACCGAGCGACTCGTGGCGCGCCTGCGCGCGGTGCGCCCGACCGGCCGCGTCGTGCTGCAGCTGGAGTCCGAAGCGCGGCAACTGCCGATGCTGACCGTCGAGGACGGCGACCGGCTGCTGATCCCATCCAGACCGACGACGGTGGGCGTGTTCGGCAGCGTGTTCAATGCCGGCAGCTTCCTGCTGCAGGGCGCGCCGACGGTCGACGACGTGATGAAGCTGGCCGGCGGTCCGACCCGCGGCGCGGATGCCAGCGGCGCTTTCGTGATCCGCGCCAACGGCACGGTCGTGAGCGCACGTCAGTCGAACAGCGGCTGGCTGGGCTACGGCTCCAACCTGGCCGGTCTCCAGGCGCTGCCCGGCGACACGGTGTTCGTGCCGGAGCAGATGAACAAGTCGACGTTCATTCAGGATGCGAAGGACTGGACGCAGATCCTGGCCAACTTCGGCCTGGGCATCGCGGCGCTGCAGACCATCAAGAACTGACCCCATGACGCAGCCGACCTTCCAGGGCACGACCCCGGGCGCGACCGCGCCCGCCTCCGACATCAACCTGATCGACCTCTCGCGCGAGCTCCTGCGCCACTGGCGTCGCCTGATCCTCGTGCCGATCGCGGCCGGCGCGCTGGCGCTCGGCGCGACCTACCTGATGACGCCGCAGTTCACGGCACGGACCAGCTTCCTGCCCCCTCAAGGCGGTAGCGGCGGCGGCCTGGGGGCGGCGTTGAGCGCGTCCCTCGGGTCCCTGGCCAACCTTGCCGGCGCCGGCGGCGGCGCCGCGAAGGGATCGGGCGACATGTACGTGTCGCTGCTGCAGAGCCGGACGATCGCCGACAAGCTGCTGGACCGCTTCCAGCTTCAGGCGCTGTACAAGCTGGACCACCGTTTCGAGACGCGGGAGGCGCTCAAGTCCCGCTCCCGGATCTCGTTCAACAAGAAGGACGGACTCATCACGATTGAGGTCGACGACAGCAGTCCCGAGCGTGCCTCGCAAATGGCGAATCAGTATGTGGAAGAACTGCGCTCCATGACCGCCTCGATGTCGCTGACGGAAGCGCAGCGCAAGCGGACCTTCTTCGAGCAGCAGCTCGAGCGCACGAAGGTGAAGCTCACGGAGGCGCAGACCGCCCTGCAGGCCGCCGGTTTCAGCCAGGGAGCGTTGCGAGCCGAACCCAAGGCGGCGGCCGAGGAATATGCCCGCGTGAAGGCGGAGTTGACGACGACAGAGGTCCGCCTGAACGGGATGCGCAGCGTGCTGGCCGACAAGTCGCCCGAGCTGACGCAGCTGACCGCCACCGCGGTCGCACTGCGCGCGCAGCTGCGCGCGCTGGAGCAGAAATCCGACGTCGCGCAGGGTCCGGACTACATCAGCAAGTACCGCGAATTCAAGTACCAGGAAGCGCTGTTCGACCAGATCGCCCGCCAGTTCGAGGCGGCGCGCCTGGAGGAAAGCCTCGAGGACAACAGCGTCCAGGTCGTCGACCAGGCGCTGGTGCCGGAGTGGAAGAGCAAGCCCAAGCGCGCCTCGATCGCGCTGGCCGTGGCGCTGATCGTCGGCCTGCTGCTGGCAGTCCACGTCGCGGGCCGGCACCTGTGGCGCTCGGCGTCGCCCCGCTGAGGGCGTCGACCGCAGCGGGGTCCCGGACGCTCCCCCTTCGAGGGGTTTGCGGGGACCCGTTCAATCGCTGAACGGACGTGCTAGACTACCCGTTCAACTTCTGAACACATGTCTGCCCACGCCGCCCCCACGCCCGCGCCTGAAGAGGCCAGCGATCCCAGCATCGATGACGCCCGCCTGATGGTGTTGCGAGCCCTGGAGCAGGATCCGCACATCTCGCAGCGCAGCCTGTCCAAGCAACTCGGCATCAGCCTGGGCAAGACGCATTACCTGCTGCAGGCGCTGCTGAACAAGGGGCTGGTCAAGATGCGCAATTTCGAGCGCAGCGACCACAAGCTCGCCTACAGCTACCTGCTCACGCCGATGGGCCTGCTCGAGAAGGCGCGCATGACCAAGGAATTCCTCCAGCGCAAGGAAGCGGAGTTCGAGACGCTGCGCCGCACCATCGCCGCGCTGCACGATGAACTCCGACGCGGCCCGCCGGCCGACAGCGAACCCGATCCCTCCCCGACTTCGAAGTCCTGACTGAAAGCAACACAACAATGAAGCGTGTCCTCGTGACCGGCGCCGACGGTTTCATCGGTTCCCACCTCGTCGAACTGCTGGTGCGGGAAGGCCTGGAGGTGAAGGCCCTGAGCCAGTACAACTCCTTCAACTACTGGGGCTGGCTGGACGACATCGACTGCGCCAAGGACGTCGAGATCGTCAGCGGCGACGTCCGCGACCCCCATTTCTGCCGCAAGGTCACGCAGGGCCAGGACGCGGTGTTCCACCTGGCGGCGCTGATCGCGATCCCCTACTCGTACGTGGCGCCGGACAGCTACGTCGACACCAACGTCAAGGGCACGCTCAACATCTGCCAGGCGGCGCTGGACAACGGCGTGCAGCGGGTGATCCATACCTCGACCAGCGAGGTCTACGGCACCGCGCGCTATGTGCCCATCGACGAGAAGCATCCGCTGCAGCCGCAGTCGCCGTACAGCGCGTCCAAGATCGGCGCGGACGCGATGGCGATGAGCTACTTCAACGCGTTCAACCTGCCGCTGACGATCGCGCGGCCGTTCAACACCTACGGCCCTCGCCAGTCGGCGCGCGCGGTGATCCCGACGATCATCACGCAGATCGCCTCGGGCATGAAACAGATCAAGCTGGGCGACACCACCCCGACGCGCGACTTCAACTACGTGGCCGACACCTGCCGCGGCTTCCTCGAGCTGGCGCGCTGCGAGCAGGCGATCGGCGAGACCGTCAACATCGGTTCCAACTACGAGATCTCGGTGGGCGACACGCTGAACCTGATCAAGGAGCTGATGGGCAGCGACGTCGAATTCATCACCGACGACCAGCGCATCCGCCCGGAGAAGTCCGAGGTGTTCCGGCTGTGGTGCGACAACACGCGCATCCGCGGCCTGACGGGATTCGAGCCGCGCCACGACATCCGCGACGGCCTGCGCCGCACCATCGAGTGGATGACGCAGCCGGCCAACCTGGCGAAGTACAAGGCCCACATCTACAACGTCTGAGTCCCGGGAGACACGCCGTGTTCGATCGCCTGGTCGGTTTCATCCGCGAGCAGTACGCCACCCACGAGTTCATCCCGCTGCACGCGCCCGTGTTCCGCGGGCGCGAGCGCGAGCTGCTGGTGGACACGATCGACTCGACCTTCGTGTCGAGCGTGGGCGCCTATGTCGACCGGTTCGAGAAGGACGCGGCCGCCTTCACCGGCAGCCCGCGCGCGGTCGCGGTGATGAACGGCACGGCGGCGTTGCACATCGCGCTGGTGCTGGCCGGCGTGGAGCGGGACGACCTGGTGGTGACGCAGTCGCTGACCTTCGTGGCGACCTGCAACGCGATCGCCTATTGCGGCGCGACGCCGCTGTTCATCGACGTCGACCGCCACACGCTGGGCCTGTCGCCCACGGCGCTGGACGCCTGGCTGGAGGAGCACGCACGGATCGACGACGACGGCGTGTGCCGCACCCGCGACGGCCACCGCCGCATCCGCGCCTGCCTGCCGATGCACACCTTCGGCCACCCGGTCGAGCTGGACGCGCTGGTCGCGGTGTGCGAACGCTGGCACCTGGTGCTGGTCGAGGACGCGGCGGAATCGCTAGGCAGCTATTACAAGGGCCGTCACACCGGCAACTTCGGCCGCATCGGCGTGCTGAGCTTCAACGGCAACAAGATCATGACCACCGGCGGCGGCGGCATGGTGCTGGCGGACGAGGTCATCGGCAAGCGGGCCAAGCACCTGACGACGACGGCCAAGATCCCGCATCCGTACGAGTTCTTCCACGACGAGGTGGGCTACAACTACCGCATGCCCAACCTGAACGCGGCGCTGGGCTGCGCGCAGCTGGAGCAGCTGCCGGCCTTCCTGGCCTCCAAGCGCGCGCTGGCGGAGCGCTACATCGAGTTCTTCGCCGGATCGGACCTGCAGCCCATCGTCGAGCCCGAGCACTGCCGCTCCAACTACTGGCTCAACGGCGTCATCTGCGAGACGCCGGCACAGCGCGACGCGCTGCTCAAGGCGACGAACGACGCCGGCGTGATGACGCGTCCGATCTGGGCGCTGATGAACCGCCTGCCGCTGTACGCGAACGCGCCTCGCGGTCCGCTGGACAACGCGGAATGGCTGGAAGCGCGCGTCGTGAACCTGCCCAGCAGCGTGACGCCGGACGCGACATGACCCCGCGCCGCATTGCCGTCTTCACCAGCACGCGGGCCGAGTACGGCCTGCTGCGCCCGTTGATGCGCGAGATCGCGGACCGGGACGGGCTGGTGCTGCAGGTCATCGCCAGCGGCACCCACCTGTCGCCGCAGCACGGCCTGACCCGCCGCGACATCGAGGCCGACGGTTTCCCCATCGACGCCGCGGTCGACATGCTATTGACTGGCGACAGCGCCGTGGCCACGGCCAAGTCGGCCGCGCTGGCCATGATGGGCACGGCGGAAGCACTGGATCGGCTGCGCCCCGATCTCCTGGTGCTGCTCGGCGACCGCTACGAACTGCTGGCGGCGGCGCAGGCGGCGGTACTGGCGCGGGTGCCGATCGCTCACCTGCACGGCGGCGAGACCACCGAGGGCGCGATCGACGAGTCGATCCGCCATGCCGTCAGCAAACTGGCCCACCTGCACTTCCCGGCCGCCGAGCCGTATGCCGAGCGCCTGCGCCAGATGGGCGAGTCGCCGGCCCGGATCTGGAACGTCGGCGCGCCGGCGATGGACAACATCGCGGCACTGGACGCCGTGCCGCGCGAAGCGCTGGAGCAGCATCTGGGGCTGACGCTGCGTTCGCCCAGCTTCCTGGTGACCTACCACCCCGTCACGCTCCGCGACGACGCCGGGCTGGGCGCAATGCACGCGTTGCTGACCGCCTTGGACGAGACCGGCGGCAGCGTCGTCATCACCGGGACCAACGCCGACCCCGGCGCGTCGGGCATCCGCCAGGCGCTGGAAGTTTTCGCCGCGCAGCGCCCCGGGCGCGTGGCCCTGGTCGAGTCGCTCGGCGCACGCCGCTACCTGAGCCTGATGGCGCAGGTCGACGCCGTCGTCGGCAATTCGTCGAGTGGCCTGCTCGAGGCACCCGCCATGGGCGTGCCCACCGTCGACATCGGCAGCCGCCAGCAGGGCCGGCTGCGGGCACCGTCGGTGCTGCACTGCGGCGAGGACCTCGACGCCATCCGCGCCGCGCTCGCGCGGGCGTTGAGCGACGACCACCGCCGCCTGGCCCAGGACCGCGACACCCCGTACGGCCGGCCGGGCGCGGCGCGTCGCATCGCCGAGGTGCTGGAGAGCGTGTCGCTGGACACGCTCGAGAAACCTTTCGTGAACCGCCCCACCACCGGCGCGCCGAGCGTCACCGCCCCATGAACCCTGTCTACGTCATCGCCGAGGCCGGCGTGAACCACAACGGCGACCTGGCGCTCGCGCGCGAACTCGTCGACCGGGCCGCCGACGCCGGTGCCGACGCGGTCAAGTTCCAGACCTTCGACGCGAAGAAGCTGGCCAGCCGCACCGCGCCCAAGGCCGGTTATCAGAAGCAGACCACCGAGGCGGCGGAGTCGCAGCTCGACATGCTGCGCAAGCTCGAACTGCCGCGCGAGTGGCACCACGAACTCCGTGAACGCGCGCTGTCCCGCGGCATCCAGTTCCTGTCCACGGCCTTCGATCCGGACAGCCTCGATTTCCTCGAATCGCTCGGCATGCCCTTCTACAAGGTGCCGTCGGGCGAGATCACCAACGGGCCGCTGCTGTGGAAGTTCGCGCGCCAGCGCAAGCCCCTGGTGGTGTCGACCGGCATGGCGACGCTGTCGGAGGTGGAGCAGGCGCTGGCGGTGATCGCGCACGCCTTCAACGTCGACGAGGAGCCGCGCCACGTCGACGAGGTCTGGCAGGGCTGGAGCCGGGCCGAATGGCGCCGCTCGCTGCAGGGCCGGGTCACGCTGCTCCATTGCACCTCACAGTACCCGACGCCGATGCACGAGGTGAACCTCCTCGCGATGGACACGCTGCGTCATGCGTTCGGCCTGCCGGTCGGCTACTCCGACCACACCGAAGGCGTCCTCATCCCCGTGGCCGCCGTGGCGCGCGGCGCGGTGCTGATCGAAAAGCACTTCACCCTCGACCGGACGATGCCGGGGCCGGACCACCGCGCCTCGCTGGAACCGGACGAACTGTCCCGCATGGTCCGCGAGATCCGTGCCATCGCGCAGGCCCTGGGAGACGGCGTCAAGAGCCCGCAGGCCAGCGAATGGGACACCCGCAAGGCGGCGCGCCAGCAAGTGGTCGTGACCCGCGACCTGCGCGCCGGCGACAGCTTCGCACGCGCCGACCTGTCGACCGCGCGCAGCGGCCAGGGCCTGCCTCCGACGGCGCTGTGGGGGCTGGTGGGGACCGTCGCCGTGCGCGACTACCAAGGCGGCGACACCGTCTGAACATCGACGCCATGACGCCTCATCCCTCCCCCACCGCCCTCCCCGCGCATGCTCCGCCGCTGATCCTGCTCGGCGCCGGCGGACATGCGAAGGTGGTGTCCGCGCTCGCGCGGGCCGCGGGACGGCGGCTCGCCGGCGTGTGCGACCCGTCGCTGGCGGCCGCGGGCGTGCGCGAATGGCGCGGGCTGCCGGTGCTGGGCGACGACAGCGCGCTGACGCGCTTCGCGCCCGACGATCACGAACTGGCGCTGGGCATCGGCACGGTGCCCGGCTCGCGCCTGCGCGCGGAGCGCTTCCGCGCGCTGACGGCGCTCGGCTACCGCTTCCCGGCGCTGATCCACCCGTCGGCGCTGGTGGACGAATCGGCGGTCGTCGCGGACGGCGCGCAACTCATGGCCGGCGTCATCGTCCAACCCGACGTCCGCATCGGCCGCAACACCATCCTCAACACCGGCGCGACGATCGATCACGACGGCGACATCGGCGAGCACGTCCACATCGCTCCGGGTGCCGTGCTGTGCGGCGGCGTGCGCGTGGGCGACGAAAGCTTTGTCGGCGCGTCGGCGACGCTGCTGCCGCTGGTGAAGCTCGGCCGCGGCTGCCTCGTCGCCGCCGGCAGCACGCTGGCGCGCGATCTGCCCGACGGCGCATGCCACGCGCCGCACCGGCGCACCGACGCGACCTCCGCGTCGAACGCCCCCTCTCTGGACTGACGACAAGCATGACTCCCTGGGATTCCGTCCTCATCGCCCCCGACCTGCCGCTGCAAGCCGCCATCGGCGTGCTGGACCGCGGCGGGCTGCAGATCGCCGTCGTCGTCGACGCGCAGCGCCGCATCCTCGGCACCGTCACCGACGGCGACGTGCGCCGCGCGTTGATCCGGCAGGTCGGCCTGGACGCGCCGATCGCGGAGGTGATGGCGCGCCAGCCGCGCACCGCGCCGGCCGGCTCGACCAAGGAGCGCGTGCTCCAGTTGATGGAACGCCACCAGATCTCGCAGATCCCGCTGGTGGACGCCGAGGGCCGCGTCGTCGGCATCGAGACGCTGCACGGCCTGCTGCACGGCAAGCGCCGCGACAACGCGGTCTTCCTGATGGCCGGCGGCTTCGGCACCCGGCTGCAGCCGCTCACCGACAACTGCCCCAAGCCGCTGCTCAATGTCGGCGACAAGCCCATCCTCGAGATCATCATCGAGAACTTCGTGCGCGCCGGCTTCCATCGCTTCTTCATCTCCACGCACTACCTGCCCGAGATGATCCGCGAGCACATCGGCGACGGCAGCCGCTGGGACATCGAGGTCCAGTACGTGCACGAGGACGAGCCGCTGGGCACCGGCGGCGCGCTGGGCCTGCTGCCGCGCGACGCGATCCGCGAGCCGATGTTCATGATGAACGGCGACCTGCTGACCAACCTAGACTTCAACAAGCTGCTGGACTTCCACGACAGCCACGACGGCATCGCCACCATGTGCGTGCGCGAGCACGAGCACCGCGTACCCTACGGCGTCATCGAGGGCGACGGCCTGCGCATCACCTCGATGGTTGAGAAGCCGGCCTACCGCTACTTCATCAACGCCGGCATCTACGTGCTGTCGCCGGCGGTCCTGGAGGGCGTCGCGCGCGGCCAGCGCATCGACATGCCCACGCTGCTGCAGCAGCAGATGGAGCAAGGCCAGCCGGTCAACATGTTCCCGGTCCATGAATACTGGCTGGACATCGGCCGCATGGAAGACTTCCAGCGCGCCCAGTACGACGTCGCGGGGCTGTTCCATGGCTGAGCTGCCGCGCCTGCTCGCGCTCGTGCCCGCCCGCGGCGGCAGCAAGCGGCTGCCGCGCAAGAACGTGCTGCCGCTCGGCGGACGTCCGCTGATCCAGTGGTCGATCGCGGCGGCGCTCGAGAGCGGCGTCTGCGCCGACGTGCTGGTGAGCACCGACGACGAGGAGATCGCCGCGGTCTCCCGCGCCGCCGGCGCGATGGTGCCCTGGCTGCGCCCGGCTGAGCTGGCAACCGACACCGCCGGCAGCGCCGGCGTCATCACGCATGCGCTGGCCTGGTACGAGCAGGAACACGGCGCCGTCGACGCGGTGCTGCTGCTGCAGCCGACCAGCCCCTTCCGCAGCGCCGAGGCGATCCGCGGCGCGGTCCGCGCGTATGCCGACCAGACCGGCCAGGCCGGACCGACGCGCCATCCGGTCGTCAGCGTCAGCCCCGCGGCCTCGCACCCCGCCTGGACCTTCGCCTGGCAGGACGGCGAGCTGCGGCCCAGCCTCGGCTGGGAGCCGCTGTCGCTGCGCTCGCAGGACCTGGCCCCGGCCTACGCGCTCAACGGCGCGCTCTACGTGATCCCCGCCGAGGACGCCCGCGCCGCCCGCCCCATCGTGCGGCCCGGCGTCCTGCCCTTCGTGATGACCGACGCTCGCGAGAGCCTGGACATCGACACCGCCGACGACTGGGCGCTGGCTTCGCACTGGGCCGACGCGCCCGGCGCCGGCGCCCGCTGAACCCGCCCGTCCCTCATATCCCCGCTTACATCGAACGCGCTGCCATGAATCAAAAAGTCGCTCTCATCACCGGCATCACCGGCCAGGACGGTGCCTACCTCGCGGAGTTCCTGCTGGACAAGGGCTACATCGTCCACGGCGTCCGCCGCCGCGCCTCGCTGTTCAACACCGACCGCATCGACCACCTGTACCAGGACCCGCACCTGCCCGACACGCGGCTGTTCCTGCACTACGGCGACATGACGGACTCGTCCAGCCTGGTCCGCATCATCCAGCAGGTCCAGCCCGACGAGATCTACAACCTGGCCGCGCAATCGCACGTGCACGTGAGCTTCGAGGAGCCCGAGTACACGGCCAACTCCGACGCCATCGGCCCGCTGCGCATCCTGGAGGCGATCCGCCTGCTGGGGCTGCAGAAGAAGACGCGCTTCTACCAGGCCAGCACCTCCGAGATGTACGGCCAGGTGCAGGAGATCCCGCAGAAGGAGACCACGCCTTTCTACCCGCGCAGCCCGTACGGCGTGGCCAAGCTCTACGGCTACTGGATCACGGTGAACTACCGCGAGTCCTACGGCATGTACGCCTGCAACGGCATCCTGTTCAACCACGAATCCCCGCTGCGCGGCGAGACCTTCGTGACGCGCAAGATCACCCGTGCGCTGGCCCGCATCAAGCTGGGCCTGCAGAACTGCCTGTACCTGGGCAACATGGACTCGCTGCGCGACTGGGGCCATGCGAAGGACTACGTCGAGGCGCAGTGGCTGATGCTGCAGCAGGACACGCCCGAGGACTACGTCATCGCCACCGGCGTGCAGTACAGCGTGCGCGACTTCGTGAAGGCGGCCGCCAAGGAACTGGAGATGACGCTGCGCTGGGAAGGCAGCGGCGTCGACGAGAAGGCCTACCTGATGGACGCGGCCGGCGGCGAACGCGTCGTCGTGGCCGTGGACCCGCGCTACTTCCGTCCGGCCGAGGTCGAGACGCTGCTGGGTGACCCCAGCAAGGCGAAGAAGCAGCTGGGATGGGCGCCGAAGATCAGCTTCGAGGAACTGGTCCGCGAGATGACCCGCGAGGACCTGGTCAGCGCGCAGCGCGACGAGCTGGTCAAGGGCCATGGCTACAAGGCGCTGAACGCGCACGAGTGAAGGCGCGCGCGGCGCGCGGTCCCCGCCCGGGGACGCGCGCCCACGTCCGCACCCGCGACATCCCATGGACACCCGACGTCTCCTCTCATCGAGCGCCCTCTACGGCCTGGCCGACGTGGCCGTGGTCGCCGTCGGCGGCTTCCTGCTGCTGCCGCTGTACACCCGCGCGCTCAGCCAGGCGGAGTTCGGCCATTACGTGGCGGTCCGGGCCAACATCGATATCCTGACCTACGCGCTGCACCTGGGGATTCCCTCGGCGGTGGCCCGGCTGTATTTCGATCGCCGCAAGTCTGGCGAACAGCACGCGTACATCAGTTCGGTGCTGTGGATGTTCCTGGCCACGCTGGTCCTGCTGTCCGGGATCTCGCTGGTATGGGGCGGATCACTGTGGACCCTGCTGTCCCCCGCGGTGCCGGTCCAGCCGGCGTTGCCCTTCGCGCTGGCAATCTCTGCCGCCGGCTTCCTGGGCGCGCTGTCCGTGGTCTGGCTCCGCTCCGAGGGCAAGGTGCTCGCCGTGGTCGGCCTGCAGTTGGGCGCCTCGGCGGTGATGGCCGCGGTGGCGACCGCCGCGCTGATCGCGGGACACATGCGGCTCGAGGGCATCCTGCTGGCGCTGCTGGTCAGCGCCCTGGTGCAGGCGGCCGCGCTGCCGGTGCTGCTGGGCCGGCGCTTCCGCTGGCGGCCGCGTCGCGACGACCTGGTCCAGACGCTGAAGTTCGCGCTGCCGGTGCTGGTGGGCTACCTGGCCTACTTCGTGCTGAACCGCTTCAGCACGCTGCTGCTGCAACGCCACGTGTCCTCCGAGGAACTCGGGGTCTTCGGCCTGGCGCAGCAGCTGTCGATGATCGTGGCCATGGCCTGCACCTCCTTCGGGGCCGCGCTGCAACCGATGATCTTCGGCAGCGATACCGCCCATGTGAACGAGGCACTGGGCAAGGCGGGCCGGTTGCTGCTGCTCATGATGACCGCCGTGTTCGCCGCGCTGATGCTCTTCGCGCACGAGTTGATCGCCCTCGTGGCCCCGCATGGCTACAGCCATGGGCTGGAGGCGATGACCGTGCTGGCGGTCGGCAATTTCACGCTGGCGGCGACGCTGGTGTCCGAGACGGCCCTGCTCTACCACCACAAGATCAAGACCTCGGTGACGATCAGCATCGCGAGCGCGGTGGCCGCGGCGGGGCTGGGCCTGTGGCTGGTGCCGACGCATCATGTCGCCGGCGGTGCGCTGGCCGTGGCCGGCGGCTTTCTCGTGCGCATGCTGATGAGCCAGTGGGCGGCCTGGCGGCTGACGGGCACCTCCCGCTGGCGTCCGGCGCTGGGCGGCACCGCCGCGGCGGCCGGCATCGGCTGGGTCGCGCTGCAGATCCAGGCCCTGCCGCTGGCGCCGCCGGCGCTGGTCGGCGTCAAGGCCGCGGCGCTGGCGCTGGTCGGCGTCGCGCTCTTCCTCTTCCACCGCAAGTCTTCCTAACCCGGATTCCCCTCGCGTCATGTCCTTCACGTCGTTCCTGCCGGAATCCCTCCAGACCCTGAAGCGCCGCCTCTGGGACGAGCCGACGCTCGCCCAGTGGCTGCGCGACACCTGGCGCATGCGCCGCTTCGTGCGGCAGGCGCCGTCCGCGCCGGCCGGCACCGAGGCGCCGCGCGCCGCCGCGATCATCACGCCCTGGTTCGGGTCGCCCGTGCCGTGGTTCTCGATGGCGGTCGGCCTGCTGCTGGCAAGCCGCGGCCATCGCGTGACCTTCGTGCTGGACGACCAGCTCTTCGGCGCCGACAGCCGCATCTGGCGCCTGCAGCTGAGCTGCCTGCGCGCGGTGCTGGCGGTCGTCGGCCGCCGGCATCCGGTGCTGCGGCTGAGCGACTTCCGCGCCGCCGGCGAGATCGACGCCGGCACCCAGGCCGCCATCGACCGCCTGGCCTACCTGAACGCCGTCTGGGCCCGCAAGGGCGAGACCGGCATCGACACCGAGGCGATGCGGCGGTCCGCCGCACAGCTCGTCGATTCGCAGCGGGCGATCACGGCCCTGCTCGACCGGCATCCGCAGGACCTGCTCTTCGTGCCCGGCGGCATCTGCGCCACCTCGGGCCTGTGGCTGCGCACCGGCCGGTCGCGCGGCATCCGCGTGTCGACCTATGACTCGGGCGGCTACGGCGTGCTGCTGCTGGCCGCCGACGGCATCGCCTGCCAGCTGCACGACATCCCGCGCGCCTACGCCGCGTTGCGCGACGAGACGCAGGCGGCCGAGGAGCGCCGGCTCGTCATCGGCTTCGCCGAGGAGGAGATCGGCAAGCGCCGCGCCGGCACCGACAAGTTCTCGTCGCAGGTCAAGGGCGCTTCGGGCAAACGGCCCGAATACGAAGGCGGCGTGCTCATCGCGCTGAACTCGCCGTGGGACTCCGCGGCGCTGGGGCTGCATGCGGTGTTCGAGACCACGCAGGACTGGATCGTCCAGACGGTGCGGCACGTGCTGGAGCACTCCGAGGCGCCGGTGCTGGTGCGCCAGCACCCGGTCGAGCGCCTGCCCATCGCCCGCAGCGTGGACGACACGCGCGCGCTGCTGCGCCAGCACTTCGGCGACCATCCCCGGCTGCACTTCATCGGCGCCGAGGATCCGGTCAACAGCTACGACCTGATGGAACAGGTCGCGGCCGTGGTCGTGTACACCTCCACCGTGGGCGTCGAGGCGGTGGCCCACGGCAAGCTGGTCATCACCGAGTCGACGTCCTACTACGCCGACCTCGGCTTCGTGCTGAAGGCGACGACGGCCCAGGCCTACTTCGGCTTCCTCGACGACGCCGTCGCCGGCCGGCGCGCGGTGACGCCGGCGATGCGCGAGGACGCGCTGTGCTGCTACTACATCACGCAGTGCTGCAACTGGATGCAGACCTCCTTCACCGTGCCCGACTTTCCGGCCTGGAGCCGCCGGCCGTTCGCCGAGCTGGCCCGGGACGCGACCGTGGACACAGTGATGACCTCGGTGATCTCGGACACGCCGGTGTCCTTGCTCAACCACCACCGGCGCTGGGCCTCGCTGGGTCGGCGGACCGCGGAGGCCGCGCCCCATGTCTGAGCTGCGCCACGCCCAGCCCCGCCATGAGGACTGGCTGGACCGGCTGCGGTCCGTCCAGATCCGGCTGCACACGGAGCTGCAGCGCCGGCGCTTCGCGCAGTGGGGACCGAGCTCGCGCCTCGAGTACCCGTCCAAGCTGATGTCGCCGCACCTGGTGAGCGTGGGCAACCACGTGCACATCTGCGCCGACGCCTGGCTCAACGCCAAGGACGACCGCGGCGACGGCCAGCCGACGCTGCGCATCGGCGACGGCACCTACATCGGCCGCATGGTCCAGATCAACGCCTGGCGCGAGGTCGACATCGCCGCCAACGTGCTGATCGGCGACCGCGTGCTGATCCTGGACGCCGACCACCATTTCGACCGACCCGACCTGCCGATCCGCGCCCAGGAAGACGGCTTCAAGGGACCGGTCCGCCTGCTCGAGGGATGCTGGATCGCCGCCGGCGCCGTCATCCTTCCGGGCGTCACCATCGGGCGCAACGCCGTCGTTGCCGCCAATGCCGTCGTCACCCGCGACGTGCCTGATCGAACCGTGGCCGGCGGTATCCCGGCCAAGATCCTTCGCCATCTCAACCAGGGGAATTGAGTGCCATGCTGAAGAGAATCCTGAGAACCTACCGGCGTTTCAACTCGCTGTCGGAACGGCTCATGCGCGTGCAGGAAGCGCTGGGCCGGATCGAGCAGCGACAGACCAGCGCCGCCACGCTTGAAGAGGCCGAGTTCCGTGTCTTCTCCCAGTGGGGCGAGGACGGGATCATCCAGCACCTCATCCGCCGCGTGCCGATCGAGCGTCGTGTGTTCGTCGAGTTCGGCGTCGAGAACTACGTCGAGTCCAACACCCGCTTCCTGCTGACCAACAACCAGTGGTCGGGCCTGGTGATGGACGGCTCGCCCGAGAACATCGCCTACATCAAGCAGGACGTCATCTACTGGGCGTCCAACCTGAAGGCCGAATGCGCCTTCATCGACAAGGACAACATCAACCAGCTGCTGCGCGCCAACGGCATCACCGGCGACATCGGGCTGCTGTCGGTGGACATCGACGGCAACGACTACTGGGTCTGGCAGGCGATCGACGCGGTCTCGCCGCGCATCGTCATCTGCGAATACAGCAGCCAGTTCGGCCCCGACGCCGAGGTCACCACGCCCTACGACCCGGCCTTCGTCCGCGGGCAGGCGCACCATTCGCGCATCTATTACGGCGCGTCGATCTCGGCGCTGAGCGCGCTGGCGGCGCGCAAGGGCTACTCGCTGGTCGCGGGCAACCGGGCCGGCAACAACGTCTTCTTCGTGCGCGACGACGTGCTCGGCGACCTGCCGGTGAAGACGCCCCGCGAGGTCTACCGCCGCGCGCAGTTCCGCGAGTTCCATGACGAGCAGGGCCAGCTGACCTTCGACGACTTCGAGACCCGGCTCGCCAAGATCGGGGACCTGTCGCTGCACGACCTGCGCACCGGCCAGCTCGGCAAGATCCGCGACCTGGTCCGCGCCGACGACGGAGCCCGCCACTGACATGACGCGCACCGTGCTCGTGACCGGCGGCGCCGGTTTCCTCGGCCAGGCCTGCGCGCGGCGCTTCCGCGCGGCGGGCTGGCATGTCGTGGGCCTCGGCCATGGCCGCTGGACCGACGACGAGGCCCGCGCCGCCGGCTACGACCGCTGGGTCAATGCCGGCGTGACGGCCGAGGCGCTCGCCGGCCTGGCCGATCTCGGCCAGGACCTGCGCGCGGTGGCGCATTGCGCCAGCAACGGCTCCGTGCCCTACTCGCTGGAGCAGCCGCTGGACGCCTACGAGCGCACCGTCGGCAGCACGGTGGTGCTGCTGGAGCACCTGCGCCGGCACGCGCCGGCCGCCGCGGTGCTCTATCCGTCGAGCGCCGCCGTCTACGGCGCCGCGCCGGACCGGCCGCTGCAGGAGTCGGACACGCCGAACCCGGTCTCGCCCTACGGCTTCCACAAGCAGATGGTGGAGACCTTGCTCGCCGCGTACGCCGCCTGCTTCGGGCAGCCGGCGGTCGCGGTCCGTTTCTTCTCCATCTACGGCCCCGGCCTGCGCAAGCAGCTGCTGTGGGACGCGTCGGGCCGGCTGCTGTCGGGCGGGTCGCCGCAGACCTTCTTCGGCACCGGCGACGAGACCCGCGATTGGATCCATGTCGAGGACGCGGCGGCGCTGATGCTGCACCTCGCCGACCGCGCCACGGTCGCGCCCACGGGCCCGCCCCGCCTGGAGATCGTCAACGGCGCGTCCGGCGAACGCGTGACCGTGCGCGAGGTGCTGGAACGGCTGGCCCGCGCGCTCGGCAGTCCGGCGGAGATCCGTTTCAACGGCACCGTCCGCGCCGGCGATCCCCGCTTCTACCTCGCCGCCGTCGGACGGATGCACGCCACGGGGTGGCGTCCGACGACCTCGCTGGACGACGGCCTCGCCGACTACGCCGCATGGGCCCGCGCCGCCCGCCTTCCCGCCCCATGACTGCCACGACACCCGTGACCGCCTCTCCCGAAAAACCGATCCATGTCGGCTTCTGGTTCGACTTCGGCCTCGCCTATGCCGGCGGCCTGAACTATTTCCGGAACCTGCTGCATGCGGTGCACGCCGCGCGGCCGGCGCACGTGCGCGTCACGCTGTTCATCGGCAAGGATCTGCCAGACCGGCTGCTGGCGGAGTTCCAGGCCGTGGCCGAGGTCGTCCAGCTGGACATCCTCACCCGCGGCACGGTGCCCTGGTTCTTCCACCGGCTGGCCTACCGCGGCCTGCGCTCGCAGGTGTTCGTCGAACGCGAACTGCGCCGCCACGGCGTGGACGTCGTGTCGCATCCGTCGATGGTGGAGCGCCTGAGCCCGCGCTTCCGGCTGATCTCCTGGATCCCGGACTTCCAGTACCTGCACCTGCCGCATCTCTTCCCGGGACTGGACGTCGAACGCCGCAGCGCCGACCTGCGCGCGCTGCACCGCCACAGCGACGCCGTGGTCGTCAGCAGCGAGGACGCGTACAAGGACTTCGCCCAGGTGATGGGCGAGGCCCGTCCGGCGCGCACCCACGTGCTGCCCTTCGTCTCGCAGCTCCACCTCGGCCCGACCAGCGCCGAGGCCACGCGCGCGCTGCTGGACAAGCACGGCCTGCCGGAGCGTTTCTTCTTCCTGCCCAACCAGTTCTGGGCCCACAAGAACCACCGCGCCGCCTTCGAGGCCGTCGCCCAGCTCAAGCGCGAGGGCCTGGATGTCACGCTGGTCTGCACCGGCTGGATCAAGGACCCGAACGGGAACACGCTGGCCGACGAGGCCCTGCGCGTCCGCGACGAGCAGGACCTGCACCGGCACGTCCGGCTGCTGGGCAGCATCGACTACGCCGACGTGCAGGGCCTGATGCGTGCCAGCGTCGCGGTGGTCAACCCGTCCTTCTTCGAGGGCTGGAGCAGCAGCGTCGAGGAGTCCAAGTCCATGGGCAAGCCGCTGATCGCCTCCGACCTCGCCGTCCACCGCGAGCAGGCCCATCCCCAGGCTGCCTACTTCGACCCGAAGGACCCCTCCGCGCTGGCCGCGCTGCTGCGCCAGGCCTGGCAGGCACTGCCCGGCGGCGTGGATGAGGGCGCCGAGGCCGCCGCTAGAATCGCGCTCCACCGCCGGACCGTCGAGTTCGGCCAGCGCTACCTGCAAATCCTGGGCACGGTGGCCGATGCGCCGCGCGCGCTCCGCCCCACCTCCCGCTGACCGTTTCCCCATGTCCTCCGACCTTGGCTTCGTCGTCCTGAACTACGTCAACCACGACGAGACGGTGCGCTGCGTCGACAGCATCCTCGCGCTGGCCGGCGCGGCGCCGGTCGTCGTCGTCGACAACGCCTCGCCGAACGGCGCGTTCGACGTGCTGGCGCGGCATTTCGCCGGGCAGGCCCGGGTGAGCGTGCTGCAGTCGGGTCGCAACGGCGGCTACTCGGCCGGCAACAACGTCGGCATCCGCGCGCTGCGGGAGCGGGGCATCCTCAATGTGGTGATCGCCACCAGCGACACGCGTGTCGAGTCGCCCGACCTCATCACGCGCTGCTTGGCCGCGCGGGACGCCGGCATCGCCGTCGTCGGCCCCTACGTGCGCGGCGACGAACCCGGCTCCGACAACCCGATGCTGCCGCGGCTGACGCTGCAGTACATCGCGGCCATCCACCTGGGCAAGCTGTGGACGGCACTCAAGGGGCTCGCGATGCGAACGGTGGTCAGGCCGCGTCCGACCCGCACGCCGGATCCGGCCGGGCCGCATGCACCGGATGCACCGGATGCGGCGCAGTCACCGGGCGTCACCGACGTCTACATGGTCCACGGCTGCTTCCTGTTCCTGTCCGAACACTACCTGCGCGCCTTTGGCGAACTGGACGAGGACATCTTCATGTACGGCGAGGAGGACTTGATCGCCTTCAACTGCGTCCGCCGCGGCCTGCGCGTGGTCTACGACCCGCGCATGGTGATCTATCACGGCGATGCCAAGAGCACGAGCCCGGGCGAGTTCCGCCTGCGCGCGGTCGCGGCATCGATGGCCACGCTGCGACGCAAGATGCGCTTCGGATCGCTGCTCCATGCATACCTCCGTTCTCACTGAACTGCCGCACCCGACCGACGGCCTGCGGTCGCGGATCGCGTCGCTGCTGATGGCGGTCCTGTGCGGATCGCTGGCGCTGTATCCGTTGCTCGAGCAGTTCATCGCCCCGGTGGTCGCCGCCTCCTTCGGCCTGGCCATCCTTGTCGTAGGCGCGGGCCTGCTCCACCGCCGCCTGCATGTGCCCGACACCTTCGTGATCAAGGTCTGGGTCGCGATGTTGGTCGTCTACGTCGTCTGGACAGGCGTCGCCATCGCGCGGGGCAACGTGTCGGGCTACATCACCCAGGACTCGGCCGGCTTCCTGCTGTACATCGGCGCGATGCCGGTGATCTATCTGCTGATCGAGCAGCATCGCCTGCAACGCGCCTTCTTCCGCTTCGTCGAGCGGCTGTCGCTGCTGATCGCGCTGGCCAGCGTCGCCCTCGCGATCGGCTTCCATGTCGTGCTCGGCGAGATCTCCACCGAATCGCTGCTGCTGGTGAACGCCTTCCTGGCGGGCCTGGGGCTGTCGTGGAAGATCGACCACAACTCCGGCGTGCTGGGCCTCTACACCAACACCGCCCACCTCGTGATGCTGGGCAGCGCGCTGGCGCTGTACCGCTTCTCGCTGCAGCGCCGCGGGCGCGACCTGCTGCTGGTGGGCCTGTACCTGGTGGCCATGCTGCTGGACGGCCGACGGGCCCTGGCCATCTCCGCCTTCCTGCAGCTGCTCATCGTGGCTCCCGTGCTGCTGCGCATGCTGTCGCCGGCACAGCGACTTCGGGTGACGATAGGCGTGACCCTCGTGATGGTCGCCGGCATCGCCGCCAACCTGGACTGGATCCAGCAACGTTTCGAGTTCTCCCAGGCCGACGAGTCCTCCGCCACCCGCTACGACCAGATCCCGGCCCTGCTGGACAAGATCGCCGAACACCCGGTGGTCGGCGGCGGCTTCGGCACGGTGGCCGCCTACATCCGCAGCGTCGAGCGTCCGTTCAGCTACGAGGTCGACTTCCTCGCCACGCTGATGAAGCTCGGCCTGGTCGGCAGCGCCCTGTACTTCGGCGCCTACCTGCTCGGCGTCGCCCAGGCCACCCGCATCCGCGACCCGCTCGGCCGCTACCTGATCTCCGCCGGACTGCCCTTCTTCTTCTACATGGGAACGAACGGCAACCAGGCCATGTCGACCGACAGCTCGATGTTCCACATCCTGCTGTTCCTGATGATCGTGTTCACGCTCCCGCCGAGGACCGCGGCCGTCCGCCCGACGGATCCCGCGCCCGTCGCCGTTCCCGGAGCGCCCGCCGCATGAAAACCGTCCTGATCTTCGTCCCCAACTACTTCCCCGGCTACATGTCGGGCGGCATCGCGCGCACCGTGCTCAACACGGTCGAATGGCTGGGGGACGAGTTCTCCTTCCTCATCGTCACCCGGGACCGCGACCTGGGTGCCGACACGCCCTATCCGGACGTGCCGCGCGGCGAGTGGGTGACCATGGGCCGCTCGCGGGTGCGCTACCTCGCGCCCGAGGAACTGGGCCTGTCCGCCCTGGCGGACCTGGTCCACACGACGCCGCACGACATCCTGCACCTCAACAGCTTCTTCGACCCGGTCTTCACCATCAAGCTGCTGCTGCTGATGCGCCTGGGACGGATCCGCCCCGCGCGCGTCGTGATGTCGCCGCGCGGCGAATTCGTCGAAGGCCCGCTGCGGATCAAGTATCCGAAGAAGAAGCTCTACATCGAGCTCTCGCGCCTGGCCGGCTTCTATGGCCGCGACATGCAGTGGCATGCCTCCAGCCCGCACGAGGCGGAGGGCATCGTCCAGGCCATGCGCCTGCCGGCGCAACGCGTGCGCTCGGCCATCGACCTGCCGATCCGCGACGCCGTCGCGCTGGCGCCGCTGGCGCCGCCGCAGGAACGGCTGCGGGTGGTGTTCCTGTCGCGACTGACACGCGAGAAGAACCTCGACGGGGCCCTGCGCATCCTGCGGCAGGTGGACCGTCCGATGGATTTCGACATCATCGGCCCGCAGGAGGATCCGGTGTACTGGGCCGAGTGCGCCGCCCTGCTCCAGCAGCTGCCCGCGCACGTCCAGGCGCGCTACCTGGGTCCGGTCGCGCCGGAGGAGGTCTTCCAGCATCTCGCCGGTTACGACGTGTTCCTGTTCCCGTCCCACGGCGAGAACTACGGCCACGTGGTCGCGGAATCGATCACCGTCGGCACCCGCGTGCTGATCAGCCAGAACACGCCGTGGCGCGGCCTCGAGGCCGACGGCGTGGGCTGGGACCTCGACCTCGCCGACACGGCGGCCTTCGCCCGCGTGCTGGACGAGCTCGCGGCGCAGACGCCCGAGGCCCGCGCGGCGGTGCGTCCGGCGGTCCAGCGGGCCGCCGCCGCGCGCCTGTCGGACCCCGTCGCGCTCGACAACAACCGCACCCTCTACTCGAACCTCTGAAATCCTCCAGGGACCGTCCGTCATGTCACAACAGAACTACCGCATCTGCGCCAACTGCATCATGGACACCAGCGATGCCGGCATCACCTTCGATGCCCGCGGCTGGTGCGACTACTGCAACAACTACCACGACAACATCCTGCCGAACTGGCACACGGACGAGCGCGGCCAGGCCGAGATCGACGCCATGGTCGCCAAGATCAAGAAGGACGGCGAAGGCCGCGAGTACGACTGCCTGCTCGGCATCAGCGGCGGCGTCGACAGCTCCTACCTGGCCTACCTCGCCAAGGAGAAATTCGGCCTGCGGCCGCTGATCTTCCACGTCGACGCCGGATGGAATTCGCAGCAGGCGGTGCACAACATCGAGCGCATCGTCGACGGCCTGGGTCTGCACCTGCACACCGAGGTGATCAACTGGCAGGAAATGAAAGACCTGCAGCTGGCCTACTTCAAGGCCCAGGTGCCCCACCTCGACACGCCGCAGGACCACGCCTTCTTCGCCACGCTCTACAACTTCGCGGCCAAGCACAAGATCAAGTACATCCTCAACGGCGGCAACTACTCCACCGAGTGCGTGCGCGAACCGCTGGAATGGGCGTACCACGCGTCCGACCTGGTCCAGCTGCGCGACATCCATTCGAAGTTCGGCACCCGTCCACTGAAGACCTTCCCGCAGTCGGACATCTTCACCTACAAGATCTACTACCGCTACATCAAGGGCGTGCAGGTCTGGCGTCCGCTGAACTGCGTGCCGTACATCAAGGACGAGGCGATGCAGCTGCTGATCGACAAGTTCGGCTGGCAGAAGTACGCCCACAAGCACTACGAGTCGCGCTTCACCCGCTTCTACGAAGGCTACTGGCAGCCGACCAAGTTCGGCTACGACAAGCGCCGCGCGCATTTCTCCAGCCTCATCCTCACCGGGCAGATGACCCGCGACGAGGCGCTGGAGCGCATCGCCAAGCCGGCCTACGACGAGGCGACGATCGCCACCGACTTCGAGTACATCGCCACCAAGCTCGACATCTCGGTCGAGGAACTGCGCGCGCTGCACGACGGCCCGAAGAAGAGCTGGCGCGACTACAAGTCGCGCAAGAGCCTGATCGACGTGGGCACCAAGGTCATGCGCGCCGTCGGCATCCAGCGGGGCATCATCCGATGATCAGGATCGTGGACTACGGGCTGGGGAACATCCTGGCCTTCCAGAACATGTACAAGCGGCTCAACGTGCCGGTGGGCCTGGCGAAGACGGCGGACGACCTGTCGGACGCGACGCGCCTGATCCTGCCGGGCGTGGGCGCCTTCGACCATGCGATGGAGGAGCTGGACCGCTCCGGCATGCGCGCCCGCCTGGACGAACTGGTGCTGGGCGGGAAGATGCCGGTGCTGGGCATCTGCGTCGGCATGCAGATGCTGGCCGAGCGCAGCGACGAAGGGAAGCTGCCCGGCCTGGGCTGGATCCCCGGCGACGTGAAGGGCTTCAAGAGCCTGAACCAGCCCGACCTGCTGCTGCCCCACATGGGCTGGAACGACGTCCGCCCGGCCGCCGGCCACCGCCTGTTCAACGAGCTGACGACCGACGCGCGCTTCTATTTCCTGCACTCGTTCTACTTCGAGTGCGCGGACCCGGCGCACGTCGCGGCGGTGTCGAGCTACGGCAAGGAATTCAGCTGCGCCGTCAGCGCCGGCCACATCCACGGCGTCCAGTTCCACCCGGAGAAGAGCCACCATTTCGGCGCCCAGCTCCTGAAAAACTTCGCGGAGCTCTGACATGCTGCGTCCCCGCATCATCCCCTGCCTGCTGGTCCACGACGACGGCCTGGTCAAGACCGTCAAGTTCAAGGATCCCAAGTACGTCGGCGACCCGATCAACGCGGTCAAGATCTTCAACGAGAAGGAAGCGGACGAGCTGATCGTCCTGGACATCGACGCCACCGTGCAGGGCCGCGAGCCCAACTTCCGCCTGATCGCGCAGTTCGCCGCCGAGTGCCGCATGCCGCTGTGCTACGGCGGCGGCGTGCGCACCGTCGAGCAGGCCAAGCGCATCATCGGGCTGGGCGTCGAGAAAGTCGCGCTGAGCGCCGCCGCGATCGAGGACCCGACGCTGATCTCCCGCATCGCGGCCGAGGTCGGCAGCCAGAGCGTGGTCGTCGTGCTGGACGTCAAGACCAGCCTGTTCGGCAAGCAGGAGGTCTGGACCCACAACGGCCGCAAGAACAGCGGCAAGTCCCCGCTGGAGCTGGCCAAGGAAGCCGAACGCCTGGGCGCCGGCGAGGTCGTCATCAATTCCATCGACCGCGACGGCCAGATGAAGGGCTACGACCTGGCGCTGGCGCGCAAGATCCGCGAGGCCACCCGGCTGCCGATGTCGGTACTGGGCGGCGCGGGCTCGCTGCAGGACATCGGCGCGCTGATCAAGGAATGCGGCGTGGTCGGCGCGTCCGCGGGCAGCTTCTTCGTCTTCAAGGGCCAGTACCGCGCGGTGCTGATCAGCTATCCGACGCCGGAACAGAAGGACGAATTGATGAACACCGCTTTGCCGTCGCGTGCCGCGCACGCATGATGGAACGGTCTTCCTCGAACCCCGCGCCTGGCGAATCGTCATGACACAGCCCACCTCCTCCGCCGCGACCGGCCAGCGCCCGTTGACGCTGCTCGAGCTCAACGAGCTGAACTTCGACATCGTGCGCCGCTACACGCAGCAGTTCCCCGCGCGTTTCCCCAACTTCGAGCGCCTGCTGCGCATCGAGTACCGGGAAACCTCGTCCGAAGACAGCTACGAAAAGCTGGAGCCCTGGATCCAGTGGGTCTCGGCCCACTCGGGCATGACGGCCGACGAGCACGGCGTGTTCCGCCTGGGCGACGCGGTGAACACCGAGTTCCCGCAGCTGCTGGGGACGCTGGAGCGTCACGGCGTGTCGGTGGGCGGCGTCTCGCCGATGAACATGGCCAACCAGACGCGCGCGCCGGCCTACTTCATCCCGGATCCCTGGACGCAGACGCCGACCGACGGTTCCACCTGGAGCGCCCGCATCTGGGACGCGATCTCGCAGGCGGTCAACGACAACGCCCAGAGCCGGCTGACGCCGACCACCGTCGCCTGGCTGGCGCTGGCGTTCGCGCGCTTCGCGAGCTGGCGCAACCTGGGCCTGTACAAGTCGCTGCTGTCGCGCGCGCGCGGCGCCCCGTGGCGCAAGGCGCTGTTCCTGGACGCCTTCCTGGACGACGTGCATGCCGGCCTGCTACGGGCCAAGCAGCCGCAATTCACCGTCCTGTTCCTGAACGCCGGCGCCCACATCCAACACCACTACCTGTTCAACGCCCGCGGCCTGGAGCGCAACGAGCTGAGCAACCCCAGCTGGTACGTCAGCCCCGAGGTCGACCCCTTCGGCGAGATGCTGGAGGTCTACGACCGCGTGCTGGGCCGCCACCTGGACGACTCGCGCGACCTGATCGTCGCCACCGGCCTGTCGCAGGTGCCCTACGACCGGGTCAAGTTCTACTACCGGCTGAAGAACCACACGGCCTTCCTCGGCCGGCTGGGCGTGCCCTTCACCCAGGCCCTGCCCCGGATGACGCGGGACTTCCTGGTCGAATGCGCCGATGCCGCGCAGGCGGCCGAGGCGGCCCGCAGGCTGGCCGCGGTGCGGTCGGTCTCGGACGACCAGCCGATCTTCGGCGACATCGATCCGCGCGGCAGCAGCCTGTTCGTCACGCTGACCTATCCGAAGGAAATCCCCGCCGGCTTCCAGATCAAGGACGGCGACGGCCGGACCTGGGACTTCCACGACGACGTGGCCTTCGTCGCGATCAAGAACGGCATGCACAGCGGTCGCGGCTTCAGCTTCTTCCGCGGCGACATCGCGCGCCACGCGCCGGCCTCCGGCGACCACGTGAAGGCGCTGCACGACACGGTGATGCGCCACTTCGGCGCGCCGGTCGCGCAACCCGCCAGCGTTTCCAGGACGGCGGCTTGAAGGTCCTGATCGTCAGCCACTACTTCTGGCCCGAGTCGTTCCGCATCAACGACATGGCGGCGGAGCTCGTCGCGCAGGGCTGCCAGGTCACCGTGCTGACCGGGCAGCCGAACTATCCCGACGGCGACATCTTCCCGGGCTACCGGGCGATGTCGATCCGGCGCGAGCGCCACCCGGCCGGCTTCGACGTCGTGCGCGTCCCCAGCCATCCGCGCCGGCGCGGCAACGCGTCCAACCTGGCGCGCAACTACCTCGCCAGCATCGTCAACCTGGCGGTGCTCGGTCCGTGGCTGCTGCGCCGCGAGCGGCACGACGTGGTCTTCGTGTACGCGACCTCGCCGGTGCTGCACGCGCTGTCGGCGCGCGTCATCGCGACGATCCAGCGCGCGAAGCTGGTGACCTGGGTGCAGGACCTCTGGCCCGAGAGCCTGGAGGTCACCGGTTTCGTCCGCAGTCCGCGCGTGCTGGGCGCCGTGCGCCGGCTGGTGTCCTGGATCTATCGCCGCAACGACCTGCTGCTCGCGCAGTCGGAAGCCTTCGCGCGGACCATCCGCGGCATGGCCGGCGACACGCCGGTGCGCTATTACCCCAACCCCGGCGAGGCCGCCTTCAGCGCCCCGCCCGACCGGTCGGCGCCCCCGGCGCTCACGCTCAAGCCGGGCTTCAACGTGGTCTTCGCGGGCAACCTCGGCACGGTGCAGTCGCTGGACACCGTGATCGAGGCCGCCGAGCAGCTGCGCGACCGGCCCGAGCTCCGCTTCGTCCTGGTGGGCAGCGGCAGCCGGCTGGATTGGCTCAAGGAGCAGGTCGCCGCGCGAGGCCTGGAGAACGTCGAGCTGCCCGGCCGTTTCCCGGTCACCGCGATGCCGGCGCTGTTCGAGCAGGCCTCGGCGCTGATGGTCAGCCTGGTGCCCAGTCCGATCATGGACCAGACCATCCCGAGCAAGGTCCAGGCCTATCTCGCCGCCGGCCGGCCCGTGATCGCGTCGCTGGACGGCGAAGGCGCGCGCGTCATCGAGGAAGCCGGCGCGGGCATCGCCTGTCGCGCCGGCGACGCCGCCGCGCTGGCGCGGGCCGTGCGCGAACTCGCCGACATGCCGGCCGAACGGCGGCAGGCGCTGGGCGACGCCGCGCGCCGCTGCTATGACAATCACTTCGAACCGACGATGCTGTCCCGACGCCTGATCGGGCTGTTCGAGGAACTGACTCGCGCCGCGCCGGCCCCGGCCGCGGCGCGCCTGAAAGACTGACCCCATGTCTGACAAACTCCCCACGAAGGTCCTGGTGATCGGCGCCTCCGGCATGCTCGGCAACGCCGTGCTGCGCCTGTTCGCCGACAGCGACGGCTACCGCGTGTCCGGCTCGGCGCGCTCGGCCGCGCTGCTGCGCAAGCTGCCCGCCGCGCTGCACCCGCACATCGTCACCGGCGTCGACGTCGACAACGCCGACAGCCTGGCGCGCCTGTTCGCCGCCACCCGCCCGGACGTCGTCGTCAACTGCGTCGGCCTGATCAAGCAGCTGGCCGAGGCGGACGACCCGCTCGCCGCGATCCCCATCAACGCGCTGCTGCCGCACCGGCTGGCCCGCCTGTGCGAGGTGGCCGGCGCCCGGCTGGTCCACATGAGCACCGACTGCGTGTTCTCCGGCAAGGCCGGCCTCTACCGCGAGAGCGACACGCCCGACGCGACCGACCTCTACGGCCGCAGCAAGCTCATGGGCGAGGTCGACTATCCCCACGCCGTCACGCTGCGCACTTCCATCATCGGCCACGAGCTCGACAGCGCGAACGGCTTGGTCGGCTGGTTCCTGTCGCAGACCGGCGGCGTCAAGGGCTTCACCCGCGCGATCTTCTCCGGACTGCCCACCGTCGAGTTGGCCCGCGTGATCCGCGACCACGTGCTGCCCCGCCCCGAGCTGCGCGGCCTGTACCACGTGTCCGCCGCGCCCATCGACAAGCACGCGTTGCTGACGCTGGTCGCGCAAGCCTACGGCCGCGACACCGTCATCACGCCCGACGATCGCCTGGTGATCGATCGCTCGCTCGACTCCTCCCGCTTCCGCGAGGCCACCGGCTACCAGCCGCCCGACTGGCCTGAACTCGTGCGGCGCATGCACGCGTTCGGCTGAGGCCCCTTCCCACAGACACGGTTGCAATCATGTTCAAAGACAAGACCCTCCTCATCACCGGCGGCACCGGCAGCTTCGGCAACGCCGTGCTGCAGCGCTTCCTCCACTCCGACTTCGCGGAGATCCGCATCTTCTCGCGCGACGAGAAGAAGCAGGAGGACATGCGCATCGCGCTGAAGAACGACAAGGTGAAGTTCTACATCGGCGACGTGCGCGACTACGACGCGGTCCACGACGCGCTGCGCGGCGTGGACTACGTCTTCCATGCGGCGGCGCTCAAGCAGGTGCCGTCCTGCGAGTTCTATCCGATGGAGGCGGTGCGCACCAACATCGTCGGCGCCGAGAACGTCATCCGCGCCGCCATCGCGAACGAGGTCAGCCGCTGCGTCGTGCTGAGCACCGACAAGGCGGTCTATCCGATCAACGCCATGGGCATGTCCAAGGCGATGATGGAGAAGGTCATGGTCGCCAAGTCGCGCCTGTGCGACCCCGGCAAGACCGTGCTGAGCGCCACGCGCTACGGCAACGTGATGGCCTCGCGCGGCTCGGTGATCCCGCTGTTCCTGGACCAGCTCCGCGCCGGCAAGCAGCTCACGGTCACGGATCCGGCGATGACCCGTTTCCTGATGTCGCTCGAGGAGTCCGTGGACCTCGTGCTGTACGCGTTCGAACACGCCCGCCCCGGTGACATCTTCGTGCAGAAGGCCCCGGCCTCCACGGTGGGCGACCTGGCGCAGGCGCTGCGCGAGTTGCTCAAGGCCCAGTCCGAGGTCAAGGTGATCGGCACGCGCCACGGCGAGAAGCTGTACGAATCGCTGGTGTCGCGCGAGGAGATGGCCCGCGCCGAAGACCTGGGCGGCTACTACCGCATCCCGGCGGACTCCCGCGACCTCAACTACGACAAGTACTTCGTGCAGGGCGAGACCGAGATTTCGCGCATCGAGGACTACACGTCCCACAACACGCACCGCCTGGACGTCGAGGGCGTCAAGGCCGTGCTGATGAAGCTGGACATCGTGCAGGAGGCGCTCCGTGCTTAAGGTGATGACCGTCGTCGGCACGCGGCCGGAGATCATCCGGCTGTCGCGCACCATCGACAAGCTGGACCGCTTCTGCGAACACGTGCTCGTGCACACCGGCCAGAACTACGACTACGAGCTCAACGAAGTCTTCTTCAGCGACCTCGGCATCCGCAAGCCGGATCATTTCCTGGAGGCCGCCGGCGGCACCGCCGCCGAGACCATCGCGCAGGTGATCATGAACGTCGACAAGGTCATCGAGCAGACGCGTCCCGACGCGCTGTTGATCCTGGGCGATACCAACAGCTGCCTGTCCGCGATCGCGGCGAAGCGTCGCAAGGTGCCGATCTTCCACATGGAGGCCGGCAACCGCTGCTTCGACTTCCGCGTGCCCGAGGAGATCAACCGCCGCATCGTCGACCACACCTCCGACATCAACCTGACCTACAGCCAGATCGCGCGCGACTACCTGCTGCGCGAGAACCTGCCGCCCGACCAGGTCATCTGCACCGGCAGCCCGATGCGCGAGGTGATCGAGTTCTACCGCGACGGCATCGAGGCCTCGGACGTGCTCGCGCGCCAGGGCCTGGAGGCCGGCAAGTACTTCGTCGTCAGCTCGCATCGCGAGGAGAACGTCGACTCGGCCGAGAACCTGCAGCGTCTGCTGACGGTGCTGAACACGCTGGCCGACCGCTACGACGAGCCGGTGATCGTCTCCACCCACCCGCGCACACGCAAGCGGCTGGAGCAGCTCGGCGACGCCGTGAAGGTGCACCCGCGGGTGCAGTTCATGAAGCCCTTCGGCTTCCTGGACTACATCCACCTGCAGACCCGCGCCCGCGCGGTGCTGTCCGACAGCGGCACGATCACCGAGGAATCGTCGATCCTGAACTTCCCGGCGCTGAACCTGCGCGAGGTCCACGAACGTCCCGAAGGCGTCGAGGAAGCGGCGGTCATGATGGTCGGCCTGGACGTCGAGCGCGTGCTGGACGGCCTGCGCGTGCTCGAGGGCCAGCCCCGCGGCGACGAGCGCCTGCTGCGCCTGGTCGACGACTACGCGCCGGCCAACGTCTCGGACAAGGTGCTGCGGATCATCATCAGCTATACCGACTTCGTGAACCGCAAGGTCTGGAAGAAGGCACGGACCTGACATCCGCCCCGGGCACGCCGGCCGCGCCGGCTGCCCGCCGCCTCAGGGCCTGCCGCTGTAGCTCAGCGGCAGCCGCGCGAGCAGGCCGCGCGTCCCGGCGCCCTCGCGCGCCGGCCGGCCGTCGGCCAACATGTCCAGCAGCTCACGCACCGCCGCGTCGCCGGCCACCTGGTCGCCCAGCCGCGCGATGCGCAGCGCCGGAATCCGCGTCGGCAGGGTCGTGTCCTCGTCGCCCAGCAACTCCTCATAGAGCTTCTCGCCCGGCCGCAGTCCGGAGAACTCGATCCGGATCTCGCGCAGGTCCTTGCCGCTCATCCGGATCATCGTCTTCGCCAGGTCGACGATCTTCACCGGCTCGCCCATGTCCAGGACGAACACCTGGCCCGACTCCCCGATCGCCCCGGCCTGAACCACCAGGCGCGCCGCCTCGGGAATCGTCATGAAGTAGCGCGTGATCTCCGGGTGGGTCACCGTCACCGGCCCGCCCTTGGCGATCTGCTCCTTGAACTTCGGGATCACGCTGCCGCTCGAGCCCAGCACGTTGCCGAAGCGCACGGCCATGAACTTCGTCGCATGGTCCTGCCCCGCCATGTGGCTGATGACCAGTTCAGCGGCTCGTTTCGTCGCGCCCATCACGTTGGTCGGATTCACCGCCTTGTCCGTCGAGATCAGCACGAAGCGCTCGGCGCCCGATTCGGCGGCGGCCATGCACGCCTGGTAGGTCCCCAGCGTGTTGTTCCTCAACGCCGCCCACGCGTTCTCCTCCTCCATCAGCGGCACATGCTTATAGGCCGCCGCGTGGAAAACGATCTGCGGCCGGTACTTGCCGAACGTGAACCGCAGGTGTTCCAGGTCCTTCACATCCCCGATCAGCCGCACCAGCGGGATGTGCGGGAACTTCTCGCCGAGCTCCTGCTCGATCCGGTACAACGCGAACTCGCTGAGCTCGTACAGCACGATCTTCGACGGCCCATACCGCGCCACCTGCCGACACAGCTCCGATCCGATCGACCCGCCGGCCCCGGTGATCAGCACCACCTTGCCGCCGATGCACTCGCTGATGCCGCCCTCGTCGAGTTCCACCGGCTCCCGGCCCAGCAGGTCCTCGGGCTCGATGTCGCGCACCTGGTTGACAGATCGCCCCGCGAGCAGCTCCTGGCTGCTCGGCACCGTCAGCACCGCCAGTCCGGTCTTACCGGCGAGGTCCAGCGCACGGCGCCTCTCCATCAGCGTCGCCGCCGGCATCGCCACGATCACATGCGTGATCCCATGCATGTCGGCCAGCCGCGTCGCGTCCTCCAGCGTCCCGATCACCGGGACCCCGGCTACGCGCGCGCCGCGTTTCTCGGGCGCGTCGTCCAGGTAGCCGACCACCACCCAGCCTTGCTGATGCTGGATGCCTGCCACCAGCAGCCGCCCGGCATCGCCCGCGCCCATCACCAGCGCGCGGCGCTGCTCCAGCGCGCTGCCGCTGATGCGGCTGCGCATGTGCTCGTAGAGCATGCGGTAGCCCATGCGCATCGTCGCCAGCGCCATCAGCGTGAAGACCGGATGCAGCGCCAGCACCGCGCGCGGCACCTTGGTCAGCTGCGCCATCAGCACCGCCACCGCCGAGATCAGGCCCGCGATGACACACACCGCCGCCAGCCGCTTCACCTCGCCAAAGCCGCTGAAGCGCCACATACCCTTGGGCACGCGGAACAGCTTCAGGAACAGCCCGTACAGCGCGACGATCGCCAGCATCACCCAGTGGTCGTAGCCGGGCCGGGCCTCGAACCAGCGCTCGAAACCGAGGCGGAAGAGGTAGGTCGCCTGCCACGCCAGCGCCACCGCCGCCATGTCCAGCGCGAGCGCCAGCGCCTCGCGGTACGGACGGATCCGCGTCAGGAAGGCATCGAGGGACAACCAGTTCATCGTGTTCTCTTGTTCTCGCCCTTGTGGGAGCTCCGCCGGCTCAGAGCCTGAGAGTTTTTCGGACGTGCCCGAGCGGCGCGCCGAAACGCCCCCGATCAAGGCGCAAAGCACAGCCATAGCTCGGGCTATGGCGAGCATTTGCAACGCCGAGCGGGGGTGTTTGGGCGTGACGAGCGGGCATGTGCGAAAGACTCTCAGACTCTCAGACTCTCAGGCCTTGATCGCGCCCAGCGTCGCCAGGATCAGCCGGATGTCGCCGAGCAGGCTGGCGTTGCGCACGTAGTCCGCGGCCAGGCCCAGCTTCATCGGCATCACGACCTCGACGTATTCCCGCTCGGGATCGGCCGCCTTCGCCAGCAGCTCGCTCTCATTGCGGAAGCTCAGCGAGGCCGGATCGGTGATCCCGGGCCTGACCGACAGCACCAGCTCGCGCAGCCCCGCCGGGTACATCGCCACGTAGCGCGGCACCTCCGGCCTCGGGCCGACCAAGCTCATCGCGCCGCGCAGCACATCCCACAGCTGCGGCAGCTCGTCCACCTTGCTCGCCCGCAGCCACCGGCCGCTGCGCGTGATCCGCGCATCGTCGCCGACCGTGATCTGCGGGCCCAGCGCCGGCGCGTCCACGCGCATCGTGCGGAACTTGTGGATGCGGAACGTCCGCCCGAAGCGCCCCACCCGCTCCTGGCGGAACATCACCGGCCCGCGCGAGTCCAGCTTGATCCACGCCGCCACGACCAGCAGCAACGGGCTCAGCAGCAGCAGGCCGATGCCCGCGCAGACGATGTCGAAGAGCCGCTTGGCCATCTCGGATTCAGAACCCCAGGCTGCGACGCACGGCGCCGATCACGCGCTCGACCTGCTCGTCGGTCATCGCCGTGTACAGCGGGATCGTGACCGTGCGCTCGTAGGCCTTCTGCGACTCGGGGAACATCTCCGGCGTCAGGCCGTAGCGTTCCTTCCAATACGGATGCTGGTGCAGCGGCACGTAATGCACGCTGCAGCCGATGCCCTGCTCGAACATGCGCTCGATGAAGACGTCGCGCGTGACCGCCGCCTCGTCCGACAAGCGCAGCACATACAGGTGCCAGCTGTGGACGTCGCCCTCGGGGGCCTGCGGCGGCAGGATCAGCGGCAGGTCGGCCAGCGCCTCGAAGTAGCGCGCGGCGATCTGCTCGCGGCGCTTCTGGAACGCCGGCAGCCGCTTGAGCTGGTGCAGCCCCAGCGCCGCCGCGATGTCGGTCAGGTTGTACTTGAAGCCGGGCGCGACGATCTCGTAGTACCAGCTCGGCACCTTGGCGGTGAAGCGGTCGAACGCGTCGCGGTTGATGCCGTGCAGCCGCATCACGCGGGCCCGCTTGGCGAGCTCCGCGTCGCGCGTGACCAGCATGCCGCCCTCGCCCGTGGTCATCGTCTTGTTGGCGTAGAAGCTGAACACGGTGGCGTTGCTGCCCATCGTGCCGATCAGCTCCTTCTCCAGCGTGGTGGGCAGCGCGTGCGCGGCGTCCTCGACCACCTTCAGCCCGTGCTTGCGCGCGATGTCCAGCAGCGACAGCATGTCCACCGCCAGGCCGGCGTAATGCACCGGGATGATCGCCTTCGTGCGCGGCGTGATGGCGGCCTCGATCTGGTCGATCGCGATGTTCATCGTCTTCGGATCGATGTCCACCAGCTTCACGTCCGCGCCCATGTAGCGGACCACCTCCGCCGTCGCGGTGAAGGTGTGCGTGGTCGTGATGACCTCGTCGCCGGGGCCGATGCCCAGCGCCTCGAGCGCCAGGTGCAGGCCGGCGGTCGCGGAGTTGACCGCGATGCACTCGATCTCCGGCTCGGCGAGGAACTCGGCGAAGGCCTGCTCGAAGCGCCTGGCCTTCGGGCCGGTCGTGATCCAGCCGCTCTTCAGCGTGTCGACGACCTCGGCGATCTCCTCCTCGCCAAGCTCGGGCAGCGCGAACGGGAGGAACGGCAGCTTGTCGGCCTGTGAATCGTGGGTGCTCATGATGTCTTGGTGATCAGCGCCAGCACGTGGCTGCGCAGGAAGGGAATCGTGTTGAGGACGCGGTAGGCGCCGGGATGCACCCGGCAGACGGCACGCGCGATCGGCGGGGCCAGCGTGACGCGGCGCACCGCCATGCGGCCGTCTGGGAACAGCGCGCGCACGCGCCGCAGCGGCACGCCCCGGACGTCGGGATTGCGCGGATTGTCGACGATGAAGTCGTACCAGAGCACCGCCCCGCCCGGCCGGAGCCAGCGCCACATCGCCTCGGCGAGCCGGCGCTGCAGGCCGTCGTCCAGGATGGACGAGAAGACCGTCGACTGCAGCACCAGGTCCTGGCTGCCCGGCTCGACCGCCGCCTGCGACGCGTCGCCCGCCAGCAGCCGCACCTGCTGCGGCAGCGCGGCGCGCGCGGCCTCCAGGCGCTCGGGCAGCAGCTCGATGCCGGTCAGGTGCTGCGGCAGCAGGCCCAGGCGCAGCATGTCCATCAGGTTGCCGCCGGCGCCGCAACCGACTTCGGCCATGCGCCAGTCGCCCAGCGGCGCCGGATCGGCCTGCGCCGCCCGGTGCGCCGCCAGCAGCCGCAGCATCGCCGCCTGGCGCTCGTGCAGCATCTGCCAGACCTCGGGGCGCAGCAGGCTGTAGCGCTCCAGCCCGGCCAGCCGCTGGTCGCGGCGGGCGTAGCGCTGGGCGATCGCCTGGAGTTCTCGGTCCTGGGTCATGTCGTCGTCGGCGGTGGCCGTGGTGAGGACTGCGTTGATCGGGACTGCGGGGACTTCGGAAACTGCGCAACCGGCGCGGCGGCTCAGGAGACGGCGTCGATGAATCGCTGCGCCAGCACCGGATAGGTGTGGTTCGCCAGCACGAACTCGCGACCACGGCGACCCATGGCCGCGCGTTCGTCGGCGGGCACGGCGGCCAGCTTCAGCAGGCCGTCGGCGACCGCCGCCGGATCCTGCGGCGGCACCGTCAGGCCGGCGCCGGCCTCGGCGACCGGATCATTGCCGGCCTCCACCGAATGCAGCACCGGCCGCTGCGCCATCATGTAGTCCATCAGCTTGTTGGGCGCGATGCCGAAACGATAGATCGGCGTGCGCTGCCAGCCGATGTAGGCGATGTCGAATCCCTTCAGCAGCGACGGGATCTGCGCCTTCGGGATCGCCGGGAACATCGCCACGTTCGTCAGGCCCTCGTCGCGTACGCGCGCCTCGAGCCGCTCGCGCAAATGGCCGCCACCGACCAGCACGAAGCTCAAGCCCGCGCCCGCGGCGCCGCCGTGGCCGTCCTTCAGGAGCTTCGCCGCGTCCAGCAGCACGTCCAGCGCGTTGGGCTCGCCCATCGAGCCCGCGTAACCGACGACCGTCCGCCCCGCCGCCCGCTCGGCGTCCAGGTGCGCCTGGATCGCGGCGTCCAGCGGCTCGCCGTGCTCCGACCATTCGTCCAGCGTGATGCCGTTGGGCACGATGTTCAGCTTCTTCAGGTCGAGGCCGTGCGCGGCCATGTGGCCGTGCACCTTGGGCAGCATCGACACGACGACGTCGGCGTCGCGGTAGGCGTCGTTCTCGGCCTTCTGGCACAGCATCGCGAACGGGTGCCACTTCGACATGCCCGAGAGCTCGATCGGCGACAGCGGCCACAGGTCGTGGACCTCGTAGACCAGCTTGGCCTTCGCCAGCTTCGCGACGCGGCGCGCGACCCACACGTCCATCGGATAGGTGCTGGACGCGATCACGACGTCCGGCGCGAACTCGCGCGCCAGGATGTCCGCGTCCTTCCAGACCTGGCGGCAGAAGGACCAGATGTTCTTCATCCGGCCCATGCCGTTGCCCCGGTACTCGGGCGTGTCGTAGAAGAGGTAGTTCACGCCGCTCATCGCCGCCATGCCCGGCTCGGGCTGCGTCGTGCGCACATGCGAGTAGGACGCGCCCAGGATCAGCGCCTGGTGCCCGGTCCGCACCCACTCGCGGGCGAGGTAGAACGGGCGGAATTCCATGCCGTGTTTCGGCGATCCGGCGTAGTGGTTGATCAGCAGCAGCTTCATGGGAATGGCGAGGCTCAGAGGCTTTTCAGGCGCTCGATGAATGTCTTGACGGCGGGGCCGAACATCGCGTGTTCCGCGACCCAGGCGCGGTTCGCGGCGCCGAGCCGGTCGGCGTCGACCGAGTGGCCGGCGACCGCGCTCTGCCCGACCATCAGCTGCAGCCGGTCGGCCAGCGTCGCCAGGTCGTCGCCGTCCTTCAGGATCAGGCCGTGCCGGCCCAGCAGCTTCACGTTGGGATGCATCGCGGCGTCGACGCTGCCGGAGCCGCCGGTGCCCAGCACCTCGTCGTTGGCGGGCAGGTCGGACAGGATGGGCAGGCACTCGTGGGCCATCGCCTCCAGCACCGACACCGACACCGAATCGCTTTCCGGCAGGCTCAGGAACCAGCGCGCCGGCGCGTAGCGCCGCCCCTGCGAGGTGGCGTCGACGCGGCCGATGAACTCGACGCGGTCAGCCAGGCCCAGCGACGCGACCTGCGCCTCCAGCGCGGTGCGCAGCGAGCCGTCGTTGCCGACGACCAGCCGGGCCTCGGGCTGCTTCGCCGCGATCGCGGCGAAGACCTCGATCACCCGATGCGGCCGGTAGATCGGCTCCAGGCCCCGGTTGGTGAAGAACAGCCACGGTTGCTTGCGCACGTTCTGCCGGGGCAGTTGCTCCAGGCCGAACGGGAAGGTCATCACCTCGCCCGCGCCCAGCTCGCGCATGCGGGCGCTCATGTGTTCGGAGTCGGAGGTCGTGATCGCGCAGGCCTTCAGCACCTGCGTCGTCAGCCAGCGGTAGGCCCAGCCCTGGTTGGGCGTGACCAGGATGTCGCTGCCCCAGGCGGAGCCGGCGATCTTCGCGCGCAGCTTCCAGCCGCGGCGCGCGGCCCAGGCCAGCGTGCCGTGCGAGGTCAGGTAGTGCGCATGCAGCCAGTCGGCGTCGACCCGACGCAGCCAGGCGCCCAGCGCCGGCAACTGCTTGAGCACCGCGATGTTGCCGCCCGCGTGCGCGGGGTCGGTGTTCAGCGCGAGACGGCGGTCCTCCGGGATCAGGAACTGGAACTCCGGCGCGAAGCCGCGCGTGGACGCGGCCCACAGTTCGACCTCGCGATGCTGCGACAGCGCGCGCGCCCACTTCAGCAGGTGGGGACTCTCGCCGTCCCCGATCAGGACCAGTCTCATGCGGGCACTCCGTGCAGGGAAGATCGCGGCGCCGAACCGCGCACCAGCCACGTCAGGTAGATCGCGAAATAGATCGGCAGCAGCACCGCGATGGCGGCCAGCGCCGTCGTCAGCGCGCCGCCGCGGCTCAGCACCAGCGCCACCGGCAGCACGTACAGCGCGTTGCCGACCAGGCTGAAGACCAGCGCGCCGCGCTGGCGGCCGGTGACCATGGGCGTGACCGTCAGCGGCGCGGCGATGAAGTGGGCCGCGACGTAGGGCGCGAGCCAGCGGCCGTATTCGCCGGCGCGGACCCAGTCCGCGCCCAGCAGCCAGCCGAACAGCACGGGCCCGACCACGATCAGCACCGCCATCGCGGGCAGCGCGACCATCGCCAGCAGCTTGATGCCGCGCAGCAGGCGCGGGCGCAGGTCGATGCCGTCCTGCCAGTCGCGCGCGAGCTGGCCCAGCAGCGCCTCGGACAGCGCGCCGCCGACCAGCGTCGCCGGCGCCTTCACCAGGCGCACCATCAGCGCGTAGTAGCCGGCGGTGGCCGCATCGGCCCAGGCGGCGATCATCGCCAGCACCAACGTCTCCTGGGCCGCGTTGACGAAGGCATGCGGGCTGTTGAGCAGCGGGAACTGCCGGTAGCGCCAGGCCAGGCGTCGCAGGTGGCGCCAGTGCCAGGACTTGCCCGACTGGTCCAGGCGGGTCGCGCGGCGCCAGCGCGCGCCCCGGCGCAGCAGCCACAGCGGCGCGAGCAGCGCGGCCAGGCCCTGCGACAGCACCAGCGCCGCGACACCCGCGAATCCGCCCAGCGCCGCCAGCGCCTGCGCGCCGGCCATCACGCCCTGCTGCAGCACGCGCGCCTGGGCGATCACGTCGATGCGGCCCTGGCGGTTGTTCCACAGGCTCAGCGCCTGCTGCATGCCCGCCAGCGCCACCACCGGCGCGAGCATCAGCAGCCAGGGATCGAGCTGGTCCAGCGAGCGCCAGCGCCCGCCCAGCGCGGCGTGGTGCGCCATCAGCAGATGCCAGGCGCCGGCGCCGAGCGCGGTGGCCAGGCCCACGCCGAGCGCGATCCACAGCGCCATCTGCAGCACCAGCGCGGCCTCGCCGTCGCGGCGCGGCAGCACGATCGCGAACTCGTAGCGCGCGTTGGCGATGGTGGCGAGGTTCGCGGCCAGCGCCACGAACAGTGCCCAATGGCCGAGCGCCTCGGCGCCGTACCAGCGGGTGAGCAGCGGCGCGATCAGCATCGGGATCGCCTGCGTCAGCATCGAGGCGCCGGCGAGCTGGGCGAAGCGGCGGCGGACCGTCATCTGACCCGGCCCCCGTGGCGCTCCGCGATCGCGCGCACGGCGGCGCGCTGCGAGGCGCTCAGGCGCGCGTGCCGGCCCAGCGGCAGGTTGAGCACCTGGCGCGCCGCGCGTTCACCGTTCGGGCAGTCGCCCTCGGCATAACCGAAGCGCCGGCTGCCGCGCGGATGGACGACGTCGTCGAACCAGGTGCCGCCGACGATGCCCTCGGCCTCGAGCGCGGCCACGGCCGTGTCGCGCGCGGCCGCGTCGGCCAGCAGCAGCGGATAACGCAGCAGCACGGCGCCGGGCGCGCGCACCGGCCATTCCCATCCGGGCAGGTTGGCCAGCAGCGCGTCGTAGTCGCCGGCCTGCGTGCGGCGCAGCGCATGGACCTCGGCCGCGTGACGCGCCTGCGTCAGGCCGATCGCCGCGCTCAGCGGATGCAGGCCGGTGCGGTAATCGGGCTGCGTGTCGCCGGCGACCTCGCTGTCCGGCGTTTTCGCGACGAGTCCGAGCATCCTCGACGGCGCCCGCAGCAGTCCGACCAGCGCGCGCAGTGCCGGGCCCGGCAGGCTCATCGTCAGGCGATGCCAGCACAGGGTCAGCAACTGTTTCAGGACGGTCGAGGTGGCGGGCGCCGACAAGGTCGGCATGCGCGCCGCGAAGCGCGCGCGCAGCGCGGCGTCGTGGATCACCAGCGCGCCGCCGATGCCGGTGGTCAGCGGCTTCGAGTACTCGAAGCTGAAGAAGGCCGCGTGGCCGAGCGTGCCGACCACGCGGCCGATCGCGTCGGTGCTGCCCCAGGCGTGGGCGGCGTCCTCGATGAAGACGACGTCGGGGTGGTTCGCCCGCAGCAGGTCCAGGCCCTCGGTCACGAGGCCGAAGTTGTGCGGCACGACGACGAGGCGCGTCGACGGCCCGATCGCGTTGGAGATCGCCTCGGGCGTCGGATTGAAGTCGTCGCGGGCGATGTCGACGTAGCGCACCGCGAGTCCCAGGTGCATGAACACGTTGGGCACGACGACGCAGGTGTAGCCGGGCAGCAGCACCTCGGCGCCGGGGGGCAGGTCCAGCGAGGCGGTGAACGCATGCAGCGCGGCGCGGCCGGTGCCGAAGAGCCGGACCTCGCCGGCCTCGCCCGGATCCAGGCCGAGGCTGGCCGCGAAGGCGGCGCGGAAGTCCTCGACGCTGCCCGCGCCGCGGCGCAGCCAATGCCAGAGCGCGGCGGGCAGGTCGCGCCAGCGCAGCGCGCCGGCGACGTGACCCTTCATGGCCCGGTCGACGGCGGCTTCGCCCCGTCGATCCGATGCAGCGGCCGGGCCGGCACGCCGCCGTAGACCCAGCCGCTGGGCAAGTGGCCGCGCACCACCGCATGCGCCGCGACGACGACGTGGTCGTCGATGAAGGCGCCCGGCAGCACCGTCACGCGGGCGCCGATGAACACGTTGCTGCCGATGCGGATCTCGCCGTGCCGGTAGTGGTCGCGGAACAGCCCGTCGGCGGTCACCGCGTTGGATTCGCAGAACAGCATCAGACCGGGGCCGATGGCGACGTCGTCGCCGATCGCCAGGGTCTGGTCGCCGACCAGCAGGTAGCCGCCCGGCGCGATGTGGCTGCGCGCGCCGATGCTGAAGCGGCCTGCGCCGGTGGCCAGGACCTGGACGTCGCGGTAGAGGATGGAACCGGCGCCGAGCGCGCAGCCCGCGCCGCAGCGCACGCGCGCGCCGGGATGGATCTGCGCGCGGGCGCCGACGCGCAGCCCCAGCCACGCCGCGACCCGCGCGCGCATCCGGGCCCGTATCGCGTCCAGCGTGTAGCCGATCAGCATCCGCCCGGCCCGGTTCAGCGCAGCGCGGCGCGCAACGCGGCGACGACTTGGTCCTGCTGCGCTTCGCTCAGGTCGGCGCTCATCGGCAGACTCATGACGCGCTGCGCGGCGGCTTCGGCGTGGGGCAGCGGCGTCGCGACGCGGCAGCGCGACTCGTAGGCGGGCTGGCGGTGCAGCGGCTTGGGGTAGTGGATGGCGGTCGGGACGCCGGCCTGCTGGAGGGCCTCGACCACCGCGGCGCGGTCGTCGACCTGCACCGTGAACTGGGCCCACACGCAGTCGCGGTCCTCGCGCACGGCCAGGCGTTGCAGCGGCAGGTCCGCGAGCAGCTGCTGGTAGCGCTCGCCGATGGCCAGGCGCCGTTCGATCTCCCAATCGAAGCGCTCCAGCTTGCCCAGCACCACCGCGCATTGCAGCGTGTCCATGCGGCCGCCCACGCCGACCCGCGTGTGGGTGTAGCGCTGGCTCTGGCCGTGGACGCGGATCTCGCGCGCGGCCTGGGCCAGCGCGTCGTCGTCGGTGAACAGCGCGCCGCCGTCGCCGTAGCAGCCCAGCGGCTTGCTGGGGAAGAAGCTGGTCGCGCCCCAGGTGCTCAGGCCGCAGCTCTTCCTGCCCTGGTACGAGGCGCCGAAGCTCTGCGCGGCGTCCTCGATCACCGGGATGCCGCCGTGTTTCGCCGCGATCGCGTTGATCGCGTCCATGTCGCAGACCTGGCCGTACAGGCTCACCGGCATGATGGCTCGCGTGCGCGGCGTGACGGCGGCTTCGATCAGCGACGCGTCGAGGTTGCAGCTGTCCGGCTCGATGTCCACCAGCACCGGCACGCCGCCCAGCAGCACGATGGTCTCGACCGTCGCGGCGAAGGTGAACGGCGTGGTGATCACCTCGTCGCCGGGTTGCAGGTCCAGCGCCATCAGCGCGATCAGCAGCGCCTCGGTGCCGCTGGCCACGGTGATGCAGTGCTTCGTGCCGACGTAGGCGGCCAACGCCGTCTCCAGCTCCTTGACCTCCGGGCCCATGATGTACTGGCCGTGGTCCAGCACGCGCTGGATGCGCGCATCGATGGTCGCCTTCAGCGCCGCGTACTGCGCCTTGAGGTCGATGAAGGAAAGGCTCATGGCTGGGGATCCTGGGCCGTGACGAGCGTCAGCGTCCGGCCGTCGAGTTCGTAGAGATCGCCGCTGGCCGGGCATGCGGCGCGGCCCCGGCCCTCGACCGGCAGGTCGAGCTTCTCGCCATGGCGGCTCATCCAGCCGATCTGGCGCGCCGGCACGCCGACCATCAGCGCGTACGGCGTCACGTCGCCCTTGACCACGGCGCCGGCGCCGACGAAGGCGTACTCCCCGATCGTCGCGCCGCAGACGATGGTGCAGTTGGCGCCCAGCGTCGCGCCGCGCTTCACCCGCGTGCGGCGGTACTCGTTCTTGCGCGGCACCGCCGAGCGCGGGTTGTAGACGTTGGTGAAGACCATGGACGGACCGCAGAAGACGTCGTCCTCCAGCGTGACCGCGTCATAGACCGATACGTTGTTCTGGATCTTGACGTTGCGGCCGATGGTCACGTCGTTGCCGACGTAGACGCCCTGCCCCAGCGAGCAGCCCTCGCCGACCCGCGCGCCGGCGCAGACATGGCTGAAGTGCCAGACCTTGGTGCCCTCGCCCAGCTGCGCGCCGTCATCGACGACGGCGCTGTCGTGCTTCCACCAGCCCATGTCAGAACACCAGCGGGAGGCCGACGCGCTGGCCGTCGCGTGCGCTGCGGTAGGCGGCGATCAGCAGCTCCAGCGAGCGCAGGCCCTCGTAGCCGTCGACCTGCGCCTGCGCCTCGCCGCGCAGCGTCTGGATGACGTTGTCGTAGTACGCGGCATGGCCGAAGCCGTAGACGCTGGTCGTCTCGTAGCTGGCGGTCTTCACCAGCTCGTCGTCCGGGTGCGGCGTGTCGAAGGCCCAGTGCTCGATCCTGTTGACGGCGGTGCCGCCGATCTTGACGGTGCCCTTCTCGCCCAGGATGGTGATCGAGCCTTCCAGGTTCTGCGGATAGGTCAGCATCGTCACGTTGATGCTGGCCAGGCCGCCGTGGCGCAGGCGCAGCGCCAGCACGCCGGTGTCCTCGGCCTCGATGTCGCGGTCCAGCGTGGCGGTGTAGGCGTGGACGTTGTCCACCGGGCCCACCAGCCAGTCCAGCAGGTCGACGTAGTGGCTGGCCTGGTTCATGAAAGCGCCGCCGTCCATGTCCCAGCGGCCGCGCCAGCGGGCGGCGTCGTAATAGCTCTGCGGGCGGGTCCAGAACACGTTCACCGTGCTCATGAAGATGCGACCGAAGCGGCCCTCGTCCAGTGCCTTCTTGACCAGCTGCACGGTGGCGTTCAGGCGGTTCTGCTTGACGACGAACAGCTTCACCCCGGCGTCGCGGCAGGCGCGGACCATGGCCTGGCCTTCCTCGAATTTCGTCGCCATCGGCTTCTCGCTGAGCACGTGGCGGCCGGCGCGGGCGCAGGCGATGGCCTGCTGCGCATGCAGCCCGCTGGGCGTGGACAGCACGACCAGGTCGGCGTCGGAGCCCGCCAGCAGCGCGTCCAGCGAGTCGAAGCCCTGTCCGGCGGGCAGGCCGGTCTGGGCCAGGGCGGCCTGCAACGCCTCGGGGCGCGTGTCGCAGACGGCGACCAGTTCCGCGCGGCCCTGGTGACGGGTCAGCGCCTCGATGTGGTTCTTGGAAATGCGGCCGCAGCCGACGAGCGCGACGCGGACCGGGCGGTCCAGGATGGGGAACTGAGACATGGGGCGCGATTTTAAGAGCCTAAAATCGCGCCCTGCCTTTTTTGCAGCCCACGATGAGCCAGCCCCAAGACCCCCAGACCGGCGCCGACAACGCGGCGCCCGCGCAAGACGAGAACAAGCTGATCGCCGAACGCCGCGAGAAACTCGCCGCGGTCCGCGCGAAAGCCCAGGCCAAGGGGGTCGCGGCCTTCCCCAACGATTTCAAACCCCAGCACCGCGCGCAGCCGCTGCAGGCGCAGTACGGCGAGCTCGCCAACGAGGAGTTGGAACCGCAGGGCGTCACCGTGACGGTGGCCGGCCGCATGATGCTCAAGCGCATCATGGGCAAGGCCAGCTTCGCCACGCTGCAGGACGCCACCGGCGCGATCCAGCTCTTCCTGTCCAAGGACGCGCTGGGCGAGGAGGCCTACGCCGACTTCAAGCACTACGACCTGGGCGACATCCTGGGCGCCGAGGGCACGCTCTTCCGCACCCGCACCGGCGAGCTGTCGGTCAAGGTGACGACGCTGCGCCTGCTGACCAAGTCGCTGCGCCCGCTGCCCGACAAGTTCCACGGCATGGCCGACCAGGAGCAGAAGTACCGCCAGCGCTACGCCGACCTGATCTCCGACGGCAAGGCGCGCGACCGTTTCGTGGCGCGCTCCAAGGCGGTGTCCTCGATCCGCTCGTACATGGTCGAGAACGGCTTCCTGGAAGTCGAGACGCCCATGCTGCACCCCATCCCGGGTGGCGCGAACGCCAAGCCCTTCATCACGCACCACAACGCGCTGGACCAGGAGATGTACCTGCGCATCGCGCCGGAGCTCTACCTGAAGCGCCTGGTGGTGGGCGGATTCGAGCGGGTCTTCGAGATCAACCGCAACTTCCGCAACGAGGGGATCAGCGTCCGGCACAACCCCGAGTTCACGATGATGGAGTTCTACGCGGCCTACTGGACCCACCAGGAGGTCATGAGCTTCACCGAGGAAGTGATCCGTCACGCCGCGCGCGCGGCCACGGGCAGCGCGCTGGTGAGCTACGCCGGCAAGCCGGTCGACCTGGAGAAGCCGTTCACGCGCCTGTCGGTGCGCCAGTCGCTGATCGTGCACGCCGGCGTGACCGAAGCCGAGGCGGACGATGCCGAGGCGCTGCGCGCCAAGTTGAAGGCGCTGGGCGAGGAAGCCCCGGCGCATTGGGGCCTGTCGGCGCTGCAGTTCGGCATGTTCGAAGCCGCCGTCGAGGAGAAGCTCTGGGAGCCGACCTTCATCGTCGACTATCCGGTCGAGGTCTCGCCGCTGGCGCGCGCCTCCGATGCGGACCCGACGATCACCGAGCGTTTCGAGCTCTTCATCACCGGTCGCGAGTACGCCAACGGCTTCTCCGAGCTGAACGATGCCGAGGACCAGGCGGCGCGTTTCCAGGCGCAGGTGGCCAACAAGGACGCCGGCGACGAGGAGGCGATGTTCTTCGACGCCGACTTCATCCGTGCGCTCGAATACGGCATGCCCCCGACGGGTGGCTGCGGCATCGGCATCGACCGTCTGATGATGCTGATCACCGACAGCCCGTCGATTCGCGACGTGATCCTCTTCCCCGCGCTGCGCCGCGAGGGCTGATCCAGGCGGAGCACGCGCACCACGGGCCCCCATTCACCGGGCAGTCAGAGACGGCGAGTGGGGCCGGAATGGGGCATGGGGGTCCTGGAGGGATCCCCCATGCCCCGTGGAGAGCCCGCGCTTGGCCGCACGAACGCAAAAAGGACACCCGAGGGTGTCCTTTTTCTTTGCCTCAGCCCCCAAGGCCGGCCGGTGCGTCCGGCAGTGTCGAGGGGCAAGCGCGGGCTTTACTTGGCCGAAGCGCCTTCGGTCGTCGCGCCCTTCTTGGCGGCCGTCTTCACGGCGGCCTTCTTGGCGGCGATCTGGGCCGAGGTCGGCGCGTTGATGCCGTTTTCCAGCGAGCCCACGCCGCCTTGTTCGGCGCTCAGCGCGGCGATTTCGCCGGATTCGCGGGCGGCCTGCAGTTCGGCGATGACTTCGGCGCGGGTCTTCTGGGCCGGTTCGGCGGCGAAGGTGGCGCCGGCGGTCAGGAAGGCGGCGGCGATCAGGGTGGTCTTGATCAGGGTGTTCATGGCGGTTTCCTCTGTCGGTTCGTTGCACCGGACTCCGCACTCCGCGTTGTCCATGGGTTGAACTCTAGGCCTCGGGCCTCAGGGGAAACACTAGGCAATCTGGAAAGATCCGTTCACGGATCGTCAACAATCGGTCGACCGATCGCCCGCCGTACACCGGTCGGGGTCAAGGATTGTTTCAGTTCGAACCGGGAATGAGGGTGACCTGCCCAGGCCGCTGGCCCTCACCCCCGCCCTCTCCCGCAAGCGGGAGAGGGAGCCACCCCAGTGCTCCTGCAACGAATGCCGCGGTGCATTCTCACTCCCTCTCCCGCTTGCGGGAGAGGGCGGGGGTGAGGGCCGGCGGCCGTCGCAGTGCAGCCCAGCGTCAGCTGTGCTTGAATGCCGGCGCCCGCTTCGCCAGGAAGGCGTCCATGCCCTCGCGCTGGTCGTCCGAGCCGAACAGCGCGTGGAAGTAGCGGCGCTCGATCGCGACGCCGTCCGTCAGCGGCCCCTGGTAGGCCAGGTTGACCAGTTCCTTGATCAGCATCGTCGACGGCCCGCTGAAGCCGTTGATCGTCTCCGCCGCGGTCAGCGCCTCGGCCATCAGCTGCTCGGCCGGCACCACCCGCGACACCAGCCCGGCGCGTTCCGCCTCGGCCGCGTCCATCATGCGGGCCGTCAGCAGCATGTCCATCGCCTTGCTCTTGCTCACCGCGCGCGGCAGGCGCTGCGTGCCGCCCGCGCCGGGGATGATGCCCAGCTTGATCTCCGGCTGGCCGAATCGGGCCGTCTCCGCCGCGATGATGAAGTCGCACATCATCGCCAGCTCGCACCCGCCGCCCAGCGCAAAACCTGCCACCGCGCCGATCACCGGCTTGCGCACCTGCAGGATGGTTTCCCAGTTCTTCGAGATCAGCCCGCTCTTGAACGCCGACATGAAGGTGTGCGGCGCCATCGTCGGGATGTCGGCGCCGGCCGCGAAGGCCCGCTCGCTGCCCGTCAGCACGATGCAGCCGATGCCGTCGTCCGCGTCGAAGGCCAGCAGCGCGCGGCCCAGCTCGTCCATCAGCGGATCGCTCAGCGCATTGAGCTGCTTCGGGCGGTTCAGGCGGATGACCCCGGTCTTGCGGTCGCCGCTGCCGGCCACTTCCACCAGGATGTTCTCGAAGGTCACGCCGGTCAGGGCCTCGATCATGGGATGTCTCCTTCAGCTTGGAATGGCGGCAACTATAGGGGCGACGACGCCGGCGCGGAGACGCCCGAGGCCGCCGGCGACGGCGCCAGCGCCTGCCTCGGCGGCGCCTTCAGCACCAGATCGATGTGCGTGCGCGGATCCGCGGGCCGGTTCTGCCAGATCCGCACCCGCACCGGCAGGTACTGCAGCGACGGCGCCAGCCAGAACTCGGCCTGCATGTCGCCCCGCGTGTCGTCCATGTCCGAGTCGACGTGCCAGGCCGCGATCGTCCCCAGCGGCGTCACGACGTCCTCGAGCCCGGTCACCCTGTAGCGCCACAGGTGCACGTTGCGCGGCAGCGCCAGCGGCTGCTGGATCAGCAGTTCGCCCTGCGCGGTCTGGCGGCCGGTCAGGAACAGCCAGGTGAACTGCACGAACTGGCTGGCCGCGTCCTGCGTGCCGTCGGGCACCGGCTCGCGGCGGCCGTTGGCCAGGCGCACGCCCCCCGTGTCGAAGAGCAGCGTCGACTGCCGCTTCCCGCCCGCGAGTCCGCCGGTCACTTCATCGAAGCGCCGCGGCACCAGTCCCAGCGGCGAGATCTCGCCGTCGCTGCTCATCCGCCGCGACATCAGCGGCGCGATCTTCGGGCCGATCCAGGCCTCCAGGTGCACCTGGTAGTGCGACCCGTCACGCAGCCACTGGACGCGGGCGTCGCCGTAGATCGCGCCGCGGAAATCGCCGGTCAGCTTGTAGTCGAGCTCGGTCGAGAGCGGCCATTCAATGCCGGGCCGCCACTCGCCCACGGCGTCGGAGACCGCCGGCGCCGCCGGCATCGCCAGCGCCTGCAGCTCGGGCGGCGGCTCGCTGGCCGCGGCCTCGGGCGGCAAGGGCGCCGGTCCGGCGCCCAGCGCGGGCATCGACTCGATGTGCCGCGGCGGCGCGCCCTCCGGCCCGTGCTTGGGCGGCGCGGTCGCCGGGGGCGGTGGCGGGGCCGGGGCCAGTTCCCGCACGAAGGCGGCCTGGATGCGCTCCGGCTCGGGCGTCTCGGGCAGCCACTGGTCGTGGAGCTCGCGCGCGCCGTTCAGCAGCCAGGCATGGGCCGCGATCACCGCCGCCGTCAGGCCCGCGAGCGCGAACCGCCCTCTCAGCCGCCCAGCCATGCGCGTCGCAGGCTCTGCGCGCGCGCAGGCGCCTTGTCGAGCAGCCCCAGGCAGACCGGCCGCGCGGCGCTGTCCTGCGTCGGCAGCATCAGGCTCAGCGTCAGCATCCGCTGGTCGCGCGTGACCAGCAGCTCCAGCCGTTGCGGGTCGACGTGATTCAGCGTCAGCGGCAGGTCCTCGAGCCGGCGCACCCGCCAGCCGTTGCAGGCGACGATCTCGTCGCCCGCGCTCAGGCCGGCCGCCAGCCCGGCGCCTTCCAGCAACACGTTCTTGACGGTCACGACGCCGTCGCTCTCCGTCACCCGCAGCCCGAGGCGCTGCGCCAGCGTCGGCTTGTCCAGGCACCAGCGCACGCCCATGCGTTCGAGCAGCTGCGGCAGCGGCAGGTCGTCCGTGCCGTGCACCCAGGTCGACAGCGTCTGCGCCAGCGACTCGCCGCCGAGGTCCGCGAGCTTGCGCAGGATGCGCGCCTCGTCGACCGGGCCGCCGCCGGTGTCCTTCCACAGGCCGCGCATCAGGTCGTCCAGCGACAGCGGCTTCTCGCACTTCTCCGAGCCGCGCAGCGACAGGTCCAGCGCCATCGCCACCATCGCGCCCTTGGCGTAGTAGCTGACGACCGCGTTGGGCGTGTTCTCGTCCTGGCGGTAGTACTTGGTCCAGGCCTCCAGGCTGGAGCGCGCGACGCTCTGGTGCTTGCGCCCCGGCGAGCCCAGCACCTGGGTGAAGGTCTGCGCGATCAGCTTCAGGTAGCGGGCCTCGTCGATCAACCCGGCGCGAACCAGGAACAGGTCGTCGTAGTACGAGGTGAAGCCCTCGAAGAACCACAGCAGCTCGGTGTAGTTCTCCTGCTCGTAGTCGTAACGCTCGAACACGTCCGGCCGCAGCCGCTTGACGTTCCAGGTGTGGAAGTATTCGTGGCTGATCAGGCCCAGCAGCTTCACGTAGCCGTCGTTGGACTCGGACTGCCCCAGGCGCGGCAGGTCGCGCCGCGCGGCGATCAGGGCCGTGCTGGCGCGGTGCTCGAGCCCGCCGTAGCCGTCGTCGGTGCAGTTCAGCAGGAACACGTAGCGCGACATCGGCGGCTTGCTCTTGCCGCAGTGCCAGAAGGCGATCTGCGCCTCGCAGATCTTCTGCGCGTCGCGCAGCAGCCGTTCGCCGTCGAAGATCGGCAGCGCGCCCGACACGACGAACTCGTGCGGCACGCCGCCGGCGACGAATTCGCCGCGCCAGAACGGCCCGAGCTCGAACGGATGGTCCGCGAGCTCGTCGTAGTCGGCTGCCTCGAACTGCAGCGGCGCGTCCTCCACGGGCGTCATCGCGGTCGCGACCTCCCAGCCCGCGGGCAGGCCGGCCAGCTCGACGCGATGCGGCAGGTCGTCCTTGCCGTGCGCGCGCAGGCACAGGCCGGTCGCGTTGAAGAAGCCGCGCTGCGCGTCCAGGAAGGCGGCGCGCACCGAGGTGTCGAAGGCGTAGACCGGATAGCTGATCACCAGCGCCCCCCGGCCGGCGCAGTCGAACTCCCAGCGGTTCTTGGCGGTCTGCTCGACGACCACCTCGCGCTGTCCCTGGCGCGCCGTCACGGCGCCGAGGTGGCGTGAGAACTCCCGCACCAGGTAGCTGCCCGGGATCCACACCGGCAGGCTCAGCACCTGGCGCGCGTCGGGCGCCGGCACGGTCAGCGTGACGTCGAAGCGATGCGCATGCGTGTCGGCGACGGCGATGCGGTAATGGATCGTGGGGCGAGCAGTCATGTCGGACAGCCTACCAAGGCTGGCACCGCCGCGGGGCGCGGCTGGGCGGTTCTCGTTCAGGGTTGCCCAGGGGGTTGTCGCGCGGCGCAGACGGTCCGCGGCGCCTGGGGGCCAGCCGCACGGGCCGGCGAGGCCCGCGCTCAGGTGCCCTGCGCGGCGATGAAGCAGCTCAGCGCGGCCACCGCGCTGAGCCGGAAACGCAGCGTCAGCCAGGACGACGCCCCGAGCGACGGGTAGAGCTTGCGGTCGGCGACGTAGCAGGCGATCAGCAGGAAGCCCTCGATGACCAGGCCGGCGTACGGCGGCATCGTCGAGGCGATCCAGGCCAGCAGCGCGGGCAGGATGCCCCAGACGAAAGGCGCCGGCGACGGGATGGTCTGGCGGAAGCCCAGGCCCCAGTGGATCGCGCCGAGGAAGGTGATGACGATCGCCGCGTAGCGCGAGAGCCCGTCGGTGACATACGGATGGGCGTCCTCGCGGACCAGCCAGACCAGGGCGGCGCCCAGCACGAACGGGATCAGGCCGGCATAGGCCAGCCGCGTCGCGATCGGGTTGGCGGAGGCCGAGCCGGCCGAGGCCGGGGCGGTGGAGGAAGAACGGTCGTTCATCGGGGGTGGGCCGTGGCCTGGGTGTTCGGGATCCGGATCCGGATCCGGCGATCGGAAGGGATCAGGACTTCTTCTGCGCCTTGTCCGCGTCCTGGATGGCCTGGAAGCGCTGTTCCAGTTGCGGCGCGCTGAGCGCGCCGGGCGCGCGGGTGCCGTTCTCGAACAGGATGGCCGGCGTGCCGTTGACGCGGATCTTCTGGCTCAGCGCCAGGTTGCGCTCGATGGCGCTGCTGTCGCACTTGGCGTCCGGCTTGGGCGGCATGGCGCCGACCAGCATCCAGTCGCGCCAGGCCACCGTGTTGTCCTTGGCGCACCACATGGTGCGGGACTTCTCCGGGGAGTCGCCGCCCAGGATGGGGATCACGAAGGTGTAGACGGTGACGTTGTCGACCTCCTGCAGCGTCTTCTCGAAGCGCTTGCAGTAGCCGCAGTTCGGATCGGCGAACACGGCGATGCGGCGCTTGCCGTCGCCCTTCTTCCAGACGATCGCATCCTTGAGCGGCAGCGACGCGAAGTCGATGGCCGTGAGCTTGTCGACGCGTTCCTGGGTGATGTTCTTCCGGTTCTTCAGGTCGAGGATCTCGCCCTCGACCAGGTACTGGCCGGCGGCGTCGGTGTAGCGGATCTCGCTGCCGATGCGGACCTCCCAGAGCCCCGCGATGGGGCTGGGGCGGACCTCGTCGATCTTGATCTCCTTGGGCATCACCGCGGCGAGGTTCTTGCGGATGGTGTCCTCGTTGGCCTGGGCCGAGCAGCCGAACAGGCCGAGCACGGCCAGCGCGCCGGCCAGGACCAGGGATTTGCGGGAGAAGGACAGGAACTTCGTGGCGGTCATACGAACTTTCAAAACTTCCAGGGGGAACGGACAAGTCCGTTCAGTGGCCGAGCGCGCGCGCCGTGAGCCATTTCTTCAGCGGGCCGGCGCGATCGATCAGGCGCAGGCCGTCGTTGCGCAGCCGCGCGAGGACCGGCGCCTGGCTGGCGAAGCCGCGCAGCAGTCCGTCGGTGAGTTCGCCCATGGCCCAGGTCGGCGCGACGCGGGCGCGGGCATAACGGCGCAGCAGCTTCTCGTCGCCGAGGCCGCGCCAGGATTCGCGCCGGGCGATGACGTCGACCAGCGCCTCGACATCGGCCAGACCCAGGTTCAGGCCCTGGCCGGCCAGCGGATGCACGAGGTGCGCGGCGTCGCCCAGCAGCACCCAGCCCGGTCCGCACAGCGCGTCCGCGCGGCACAGCTGCAGCGGCCAGGCCTGGCGTTCGCCGGCGAGCTTGAGCGCGCCGGCGGCGCCGCCCGTGGCTTCGAGCAGGGCCGATTCGAATTCGGCGGGACCGGCGGCCAGCAGGCGGCGGGCCTCGTCCTTGGGCAGCGACCAGACCAGGCCGTAGCCGTGCCCGGGTTCGGGCCGGTCGAAGGGCAGCAGCGCCAGCACGTCCGGCGAACGGAACCATTGCCAGGCCTGGCCCTGGTGCGGCTTGCCGGCGATCAGCCGGGTGGCGACGCCCATGTGGCCGTAGTCGTGGCGCTCGTAGCGCACGCCGAATTCCTGGGCGGCCGCGGTGTCGCGGCCTTCGCACAGGGCCTGCAGCGCCGCGGGGACCGGCTCGGTCACGCGCTGCACGTGCGGGGCGAAGCGCAGCGCCGCGTCGAGCTGGTCTTCCAGCGCGGCGGCGTCGACGATGTGGGCGAGCTCGCCCGCGCCCTGCTGCCAGGCGCTGAAGTGCAGTTCCGCGCCGGCGCGGTCGCCGTGGATGCGCATGTCGTGCACGGCGGTGCGGGCGTCCTCGGCCAGGCCTTCCCAGACGCGCAGCCGGGTCAGCAGTGCGACCGAGGCGGCGTTGAGCGCATAGGCGCGGACGTCGGCGGAGGACGAAGGCGCGGTCGGCCGGGCCAGCAGGGCCACGCGCAGGCCGCGGGCGCCGAGCGCCAGCGCCAGGCTGCGACCGACGCAACCGCTGCCGCGCACCAGGACGTCGAACTTTTCCATGGGCCGGGATTGTAGGCAGGGCGACGGGCCGGCGCCGCCCGGGCTTCCAGGCGGGCGCGCAGGCGGGACCGGCGGCTTGACTAAAATGGCGGTTTCGCCCGCGCGCGTCGCCGCAGGCCTCCCTAGCATTTCCCCCGAAAGCCAACCATGAGCCTCAAATGCGGCATCGTGGGCCTGCCCAACGTCGGCAAGTCCACCCTCTTCAACGCGCTGACCAAGGCCGGCATCGCCGCCGAGAACTATCCCTTCTGCACGATCGAGCCGAACGTGGGCATCGTCGAGCTGCCCGATCCGCGCCTGGCCCAGCTGGCGGAGATCGTGAAGCCGGAGCGCATCGTGCCGGCGATCGTCGAGTTCGTGGACATCGCGGGGCTGGTGGCGGGAGCGTCCAAGGGTGAAGGGCTGGGCAATCAGTTCCTGTCGCACATCCGCGAGACGGACGCGATCGTGAACGTGGTGCGCTGCTTCGAGGATCCGAACGTGATCCACGTCAACGGCAAGGTCGATCCGATCGCGGACATCGAGGTGATCCAGACCGAGCTGTGCCTGGCGGACCTGGGCACGGTGGAGAAGAGCCTGCACCGCTACAACAAGGTGGCGCGGGCCGGCGACAAGGAAGCGATCGCGCTGGTGAAGGTGCTGGAGAAGTGCCAGGCGGCGCTGGACCAGGCCAAGCCGGTGCGCACGATCGACTTCAGCAAGGAAGAGCTGGTCATCCTGAAGCCGCTGTGCCTGATCACGGCCAAGCCGGCGATGTTCGTGGGCAACGTGGCGGAGGACGGTTTCGAGAACAACCCGTTCCTGGACCGCCTGAAGGAATACGCGGCGGCGCAGAACGGTCCGGTGGTGGCGATCTGCGCCAAGACCGAGGCGGAGCTGTCGGAGATGGAGGACGAGGACCGGGCCATGTTCCTGGCCGAGATGGGCCAGGACGAGCCGGGCCTGAACCGCCTGATCCGCGCGGGCTTCAAGCTGCTGGGCCTGCAGACCTACTTCACCGCGGGCGTGAAGGAAGTGCGGGCGTGGACCATCCACATCGGCGACACGGCGCCGCAGGCGGCCGGCGTGATCCACACGGACTTCGAGCGCGGCTTCATCCGCGCGCAGACGATCGCCTTCGACGACTTCATCCAGTTCAAGGGCGAGCAGGCGGCCAAGGACGCCGGCAAGATGCGCGCGGAAGGCAAGGAGTACGTCGTCAAGGACGGCGACGTGCTGAACTTCCTGTTCACCCAAACCTAAGCACCGACATCAACCCGCGAGTGCTCGCCCATTGATAGGAGTGAAGACCGGGAGGTCTTCACAGACCTGTCCTCGCGGGGGCGTCAATACAGGGCCCTCGGTCAACCTGGCCGGCCGCGAATTGCCTTGCCTCTCTCAACGAGCCCCGACAACAGCAGCTGGGCGTTGAGTTCAGAGCAATCACCGATGCGAGGTCGCGAGCAATCGGCGCGACAGATGCTGTCTCAGGCGGCGCAAGAGCGTCGCCCTGCCGCCGCTTGAACCGCAGCGTTCAGAACGGGGTCCCTGCCAGCAACGATGTCTGCCAGCGATGGCTCCACCAGGATGTCGGGAACCAAGCCAACAGGGTTGGCCAGTTTTCCATCGACCGCTATCACGTCGTTCGCAGTGAAGGACACGAACAGCCCGCCAGGCAGTGAAGCTGCCGCAATGTCTCCATAGGTACCAAAGGTGTTCTGGCCCACGGTGCATAGTGTCGACACTGACTTGAGCAAGAGCACCGAATACTCGCCTTGGCTTTGAGTCTCTGGTCCGATCAGGGCTATGACGCGAGCACCCCACTGAGTCCCAGCTCGGTTGGTGGTGACGCTCTGCACCACGGCCCCTTCGCCGATACCCTGCCGAGGCACGATGTGCGTCGGCCCTGCAGCCATGGGCATCTTCAGCAGGCGAGCCGCGAGGGCCCAGGCGCCCCCTCGTGGATATCGGCGCAGGTCGACGATGAGTGTCCTCGCTTCGCCCAGAACTGCATCGACAGTCCCAAGATCTTCTGTCTCCGACAGGTCCAGGTAGCCCACCGTTGTCGAGATCATTCGTGCGGGTGAGTGCGAGGGTTCAATTGCGCGAGCTGATGCCGCCTGCATCTTCACATCGATTTGCCGATCGCCGCGCCTGACATGAAACACCACGGCTTGACCCACGGGCCGCTGACTGAGCAAGTCGAGCGCGAGCAGCTCGCGCGATGCAGAGGTCGCTGCGCTGACGAAGGGGAGTTGTGACGCCACCGCCTCCATGATGGGCAACCCGTCTATGGCGAGCACCTGGTCACCACGGCGGGCAGCCGCAGGCGCGCTGCCGTCAACATCATTGACGACGACGTGCGGCCCCACACGTCGCAGACGCACCGGCAAGACACCATCACCGATGCGCGCGCGCACCCATCGCCCCATCAACCTCGCGTGTCCGTCATCGAGCGATGCCAGCATGCGCCGCAGAACATCCACATACTTGTCCTTCGATGTGGCCTCGACCATCTCGGCCGCGGCCTGATCGAAAGCCGTCCTCCATCGCGCCGCTGGAAAAGTGAGTGGACGTGACGTCGCCTTGATTGACGACCACAGTTTGATGGCGGCCAACGTTCGCCAAGCCGCGTCTGGCACGTCGGGAGTGCGCGGCGATTCCGGCTCCGAGACGGCACTCTCCATCCGGGCAAAGCCGGGGATAGGGGCCATGGCGCTTAAGCTCATCCCGGATCTGGCCAGGCCACAAACATCACCGGAATGAGGGCAAGGCTCAAAGCTGCCTGCCACCGGCAGTGGGCGTGACGATGAGTCAATGGCGTCCAACGCTTTCTCACGATCGCGTTTGGATTCGTCCTCCGCCTCGACGAAGAGGCCGGTTGTGAAGCGGAACTCCCGTCCACCGCCGACCGCGACAGCTTCCACCTCACCCACCATCGGTGGCGCCCCCGAACCTGCGATGAACAACTCAGCCCGCTGCTGTTGAACCATCGCCCACGCCGCGCGGGTGATCACGGTCCGTTCGTCAGCCACGATGCTCAAGCGAGAGACGCGCCCTCGGCCCTTGGCTGCCAGCACCCTCCCCCCTTCGAAGCGCATGCCAGAAGAGATACCGTTCATCCCACGGGTCACATCGAAGCCAGTGCGAAACGCGTGCTGAACGGACGGCATCCGCAGCGGCTGCGCCATGAGACGAGAAAGCACCTCTTGGAGACTGATCTCGTCGACCATGAGCCGATCGCCAAGCGGGCGCAAGTCCAGGATGACCTCCGATGCCTCCGCAAGGCTTTCGATTGCCACGAGCGCATGCTCCAGATCGCCATCAAGACGGCCTTGCGCCGTTGAAAGCGCCTGGTCCTGTGGCAGCCGCAAGATCCAAGCGCCGTCGGCGGCGCGAGTCATGCGCTGAATGTCCCTTGGCAACGGGCGCCGATCGGTCGCTACGGGAGTCGAAAGCCGCGCGTTGCTATCCTGCATCGAGCCAGCCAGGCGAGCGAAGGCCTCATCGGCTGCGGCGCGATCGCGGGCGCAGAGCGCATCGAGCTCCTCCGCCATGCGCTGCTCCCACCTGATGCCCGGAACTGCCATTGCAAGCCCGTGCCACCGCACGCCGTGCCAAACATCGGCTACCACTCGAAGTCGATCCGGTGCGCAAGCCCCCGTGTTCCCAGCCGCGAAAGCTGCCCCGGAGAGAATGCCAATGGAGAAGGTCACCAAGACAGCGGCCCAGCGACGGAGCGAGCCGCTTCTCATGGTTGAGCGATCGCCGGCGCCAGGGCAGTCTCTCTCGAAATCACGTCGTAGGTGCGTAGATCCGACAGCATGTAGCGGAGCCGCTCCTCGTCGATTCCCGACCGGGCCGCGAGATCCTCAAAACGCACCGAACCGGATTCGGCCAGGATGCGCAGCATGTCGACTGCCGGTTTTCCCAACTCAAGCGCCGCACCGTTGATGCGCTCTTTGCTCGCAATCTCTCCCGCGGCTCGTCGGGAACTGAGCCTGATCAAGGAATCACGCCAGGATGCTTCGTCGGGCTTCACGTCCTGCCGTTGCAACGGCAATGTGGGCAATGTAGGCATCCGCTCTGCGCCGAGTCTTTCCCGCTTGAAACGGTCAAACGACTCTGGATCCTCGATCGCCGCCGCGATTGTTTTCCCTACCTCCGCAAGCAAGCTCTGAACATCCGAGGGCTGCTTGTCGAGCAGCGATCGGCGCATTGAAACGTTCGAAGGCTCCATCTCATCGACGATCCAGGTCAGATAGTCAACGACTTTGATGGGATGGACGCCGATGGCGACATGGAAGGTTTCCTCGCAAAGGGGAATGGCGGTGTGCCACCAGCCACGGGGAAGGTAGAGAACGTCGCCTGCTTCCAGAACGATGTCCAGCACCGGATCAGCAGGGCACTCGTGCTTGCGATGCTTGCTTCGATTTCCGCTTCCCGGCAACTCCTCAGTTGGCGTGTAAACGAGCCAGCGCTTGCGTCCGATGAGTTGCACGGCAAACACGTCGTGAGTGTCCCAGTGACGGCCGAAGCTCTCCTTGTCCCGGAAGGCGACGTAGCCGTTGGCGACGGTGGACGCACGGGTGATACGAGAGACCTCGCCGCAAAGCTGACCCAGCGCAAAGGCATACAAGTCCATTCTGTTGAAGATCAGCGATGCGCCGAGCTCAAGCAAACCTCGAATAGCGGCGCGATTGACGCGGCGACGGATCAACCCGGTGTCCGAACAGAACTCCGAAAACACGGAGTCATCGACGAAGCCACCCTCGTGGTGCATCTTCAGGTGATCCGGATCGCGCTCTCCAACAAATATTGCGTGATTCACTTGATTCCAATCGAAATTCAAGCTGCAGGCGCTCCTGACAAGCAACGGTCGTTGCTCGAAATATGAATCGCGGAACTCGCGATGCGACATCTTCAGATCAATCAAGGTGGTTCTCCGCCATTTCGGCATGCTCTAGTTCGATGACACGATCAGCGCTGGATATGGTCTCCGGTCGATGCGCGATGATGAGCCGGGTGATAGCCATTGATCGGATCGCGTCGTTGACGGCACGCTCGGTCGCGACATCCAGGTGGCTGGTAGCCTCGTCAAGGATGAGAATGCGGGGGCGTTTGTAGAGCGCCCGCGCGATCAGGATTCTCTGCCGCTGGCCGCCCGACAGCACGGAGCCCATGTCCCCCACCAACGTGTTGAGCCCCATGGGCATGCGCTCGATGTCGTCCAGGATGCATCCCCTTCGCGCGCACTCTCGCGCCCACTCCAAGTCAGGTTGCTCTTCGAAGAACGCGATGTTCTCAAGGATCGATCCCGCGAACAGTGCATCATCCTGGAGTACTGCTCCAACATGGCTTCGCATGTGATCAACGCCTGCCGTACGAGTGTCGACGCCGTCCAACGTCACTGTTCCGCGCTGGGCCTCCATAAGACCGAGGATAAGTCCCATGACAGTTGTCTTACCGCATCCAGACGGGCCCACCAAGGCGACAGACTCGCCAGCTTCGATTCTGAAGGTGAGGTTGCGCACCACCCACGGCTCGAAATCGGAGTAGCGGAAACTGACACTTCGCAGTTCCAAGGTTCCGCTCACACCGACCTGTGGTGCACCGCGATTGACACCGTCCACTCGAGGTTCGGGAAGGCTCAGCAACACGTCGGCGAGACGCTCCTTCTGGACGTCCAACAACCGAAACTCCTGGAACTTGTCAATCACCGACGTCGCTCGAGAGATGAACTGGGACTTGTATGCCAGAAAGGCCAGCAACGTCCCCAAAGTAAACGCGCCGTCCAGAACTTGCCACGCGCCCAAGGCAATGAACGCAATGCTCTCAAGTCCCAACAGAGCACCGTTCATTCCGCGATAGAGAATCGCGACACGTTGCGCATCTGCATCGGCGTTGTACTGTTGACTCAACAGCGCGGACCAGGTGCGCTGCCGCATGGTCTGCTTGACGAACAACTTGAGCGTCCGCGCCCCACGGATGGACTCCAAGAAGTGGCTGTGCTGCTTCGCCGCATGCGCGAATTGTTTCTCCGCCGCAAGCCTCTGGGGATTGAGAAACGCGGCACGCATTGCAGCCTGCAGAAGCACAACGACTGCAGCAGCCAAGGTCAGAGGCGCAGAGAACCAGAGCATCACCGCGAACATGACCAGCACAACGGCACCGTCGAGAAACACCTCAACAAAGGACGAGGTGAAACTCTTCTGGATCTGATCCAGTGCACCGAATCGTGCGACGATGTCCCCAAGCGTCCGCTTGGTAAAGAAGGACATTGGCAATCGAAGCAGATGGCGAAAAGCTCCTTCCCGCCAGTGCAGGCTGAGATGGGTCGACAAGTAGAGCAACATCCAGGATCGCATCGCGCCCAGGCCCTGCTGCACGAGAACCAACAGAGAGAATCCTGCGAGCAGCGCCCAGAGGAGTCCCGAATCCTGACTCACCAGCACGCCATCAACTACTGTCTTCATGAAGTATGGCAACAGCAGGGAGACCAGTTCGAGCGCAGCTGCGATCAAGACGATCTGACCAACCGAAGTGCCCAGTCCGCTGACGCCTTTGAAGAGGCTGCGAAGCTGAAGCTCCACCTTCTCTTCCTTGGCCTCGAACGAGGCGTTCGGCCTCATCTCAAGCGCAATCCCCGTGATACATCGCGATGCTTCATCGAGCGGAACCTCGCGATTCCCGCGCGCCGGATCCATGATATGGATCGACCTCTTTCCAACTCTGGAAAGAACGACGTAGTGATTGAAGTTCCAGTGAAGGATGCACGGCAGCGTCAGAAGGTCCAGCGTGTCCATGTCTACCGCGACTGGCCGGGCCTCCAGGGAGTGAGACTCCACGATGCCGATCATCTGAGGCAGCGTCATTCCCTTCAAGGGCACGTTGTATCGTCCACGCAGCAGAGACATGCTGACGTGGTGGCCGTGGTGCGAAAGCACCATGGCAATGCAGGCTAGCCCGCATTCCGCGGCCTCCGTCTGGAGGACCATCGAAGAGTTTCTCTTGAACATTGAGTGTCTCAGGACGATGAAGTTCAGCCCCCCGTCTGGAGCGTGTTCACGCCTCGACGGACGGGATCGACGATCCAGCGAAACAGAGTCTTCCGTTCAACGGCGACATGCGCCTCCAACGTCATGCCATCAAGAAGTTGCGCCGCTTCGGCGCGCAACCGCGCCAGGCCGATCTCATCGATGCGGACTCGGATGGAGAAATAGGGACCTTCAGCATCCGTCAGCTTTCGGGACATGCCATGCGTGAGTTGCTCGACGTCATCTGCGCTCAGACTCGTCTGTGAGATCGCTGTGACCACCCCATCGATCTGAGCGAGGCTGTCCTGCGCAGAGGGCATTAGTCGAAGGCGCACAGGCATGCCTGCGCGGACGAGACCGAGTGCTCGAGTAGGCGCATAGAGTGTTGCGAAGAACGTCTTGGAGACCGGAACCACGGTGGCTAGCGGCATGCCTTCTGATACCACCTGCCCCGGTTGGACCAGAAGGCTCGTGACCAAGCCGGCCTTGGCAGCCGTGATCGCCGTTCGATATCGAGCAAGCTGTTCCGTACGCTGCGCACTCGCGTCGGCGCTGGCCTTGGACAGCTGTTCGACATCTTGCAGCCTGCGAAACGACTGACTCTTCAGGTCAGCGCGCCGAGCAGCGATCTCCCGCGCCAGGCCAATCCCGGCACGCGTCAGCGCAGCAATCTTTGCCCGCTGCTGCTCCACGTCTCCTCGCCGCTGATCTACAGCCAGTTCAGAAACGAAGCCTTCGCGCGCAAGCTCTTCATTGGACTTGACGGACTGCTCTACGATTCTCAGCTGCGCCTTCAGCGCCTCCAGCTCGTCGCGCACCGCCGACATCTCTTGGCCCAGACTGTCGATTTCAATCGCCAGCCGCTTCTGCTCGTCATCATGAAAGATCTCGGTCCGCGCGCGTTCGGCTGCCAGGCTCGACAGCTTCGCATCCAACTGGTGAACGATCTCGGCGTTGACGTTTTCGTTTGGTGTGGTGTTTCGGTTGGAGATGATCTCAAGCATCAGTTGCCCTTCTGCGACCGCCTGGCCATCGATGACGTGCGATGCCGCCACGACGCCCGCCGTCGGCGCTCGAAGGCGAGCCACACCGCCGAGCAACTGCATTTGTCCCTGTAGAGCGACCGTTCGCGTGTAGGGCGTGAAGCAGCACAGCGCGGCAAGACCGACCACCACTGCGGCGCCAAACCCCGCATAGGTACGAAAGGACAGAGGCCGCAACAGCACCATCTCACCCAAACCTGAGTTGGCGCGAGCAGCCAGGGCTTCAGCACGGAAGATGTCGTCCATTCAGACTCTCCGGGAAACAGCTTCCCGCAGGCGCCGCTCTGCTGCTTCGTAAAGAACCACCTCATACATCCGAGGATGGTCAACCAGGCGGCGGTTGCAGAGCATGTGGAGATGCCCTCGGATCAAAGTGCCCCATTGGTCCGAGGAAGCTTCCCGCCGAAGCATCAAGTACCGTTCGGAGGGCTGCCCGCACTGGGGCAAATCGATCGCTTCCCGAAACAGGGTCTTGTAAAGAACACCAAGCCGTTTCCTCTGCGCGCTGGTGACGGCGTGCTCGCTCCGGAAGGCCCCTGCCACAGAAGCCATGAGTTCCAACTGCTCGACGAGGTCCGCTCCGGTCTCCGCGAGCGTCGACAACAGATCCTGCAAGGTCCCCTTCAATCGATCCGTCTCGGAGGGCGTCTGACTGATCAGATCAATGGCCCGAACGCTGTCCGAGTGGAAGTTGAGCTCTGTTTGGCTCATCAACGAACCGTCACCATATCGAGCGGTCTCCCGCTCATAGATGTCCGTCTGAATGCGCCGAATGACACCCCCGTGAGACCTCCAGAGTCCAGCCATCGCTGCATAGACTTCTCCAGCGCAGGCGGGTGACGTCACGAACACGCGCACCCGCAGATGGAACTCGGGATCGTTGTATCGGATGAAGAACCAGCGGCTGATGGCGCCGTCCGCCTGCAGCGCCGTCATCAACGGACCAATCACCTTGACGAGCAACGCGTCCGCTTCGGTCGATGCAAGGTAGTACTTGAAATAGACAACCTCCGCCGGCGAAACCGGCGTCAAGTCAGAAGTGAGGATTGGCGAGGTCTGCTGAGTGGCCTCATCTTCTCGGGCTTCTTGAGCCGCACGGCGCAAGGGAAGGAGGACCTCATGCCGACGTCGGGAGCCCCCGTCGTCGACGTCAAGCAACTCTGTGAAAACCAGACCTCTGCGTTTGCCGGCTTCTCGACGAACCTGCCGAAGATCAAACTCATCCGCCAGATCTAGCACCAGCGTGTTGTCGCCGTCCTTCAATTCGACAGCCGAGGGCATTCCGCGGTCGCGAAGTGCATCGCGGAGTTCGGCTAGCGGCATCGACGACAGCGCCTTGGATTCCTTGGCGCTCATCGTCCAACGCGCGGGAGCAAGAACAATCGATCTGTAGACCACGCGAGGAAGGCGTCGTCGTTGCAGGAATGGACCGCCCCAACCGAAGTGAGAGAACAGCGAGCCCTGTCCTTCGAGTGCCCGCAAGAATCGATAGGCCTGCGTGCTACCAACATGTTCTGCGTTGTGCGCGCTTGACATGTGGGCGACGATGCGCCGACCGGTCTTCCGACACCAGAGCTTGACGCCGCCTTCCTCCACCGAGACCAGGACATTCGACAAGGGAATATCTGAAGGCGCTGCATCACCGGGCTCGCCACCTGCGAGCAGACGGTGGGGCCAGAAAAGTGGCCGAGAAAGGATGTTTCCCACCGCCGTAGCGGGCTCGAATGCGATCTCGGCATGCAGGGTGTCAGTGTCGGCGGCGACCTGCGCGCTCACATCTTCTCTTAGCCAATTGGCGATCTCGGGACTCGCAAAAGCGAATCGGCCCAACCAACTCGCGATGGGTCGGTTGGAGACGCCAAGCAAGGCAATTCGTGGGTGGGATCCAACAGTCGTGTCTGCAGCGTCTCCAAGCAGCTGCAGTATGGCGAATGATCGTTCTGGGACGCTCCCACTCGGCCGTCTCCCGTGACGTGAGAGGTCTTCGTCCGTCAGCTCCAGCGTCCCGATGTCGTCACGCTGCTCTAGGAGCTTGTCCAAGAGTAGTTCGTCGAAGGGCCGCATCGACGACCCGCTGCTTGTCGTCGTCGATCGAGCCGAGCGCAGACCGAGAGTGCTCAGAATGGGGCTCGAGGCCAGGCGCTCCATCGAATCGACAACTCGCTCATCCTCCAGGATTTCCAGCAACGGCTGGCGGGACTTGCCATGGACACGGACGAAATACTCTTGGAACGACTGGAGGCTGGTGTCCCGCAATCCGAAGGCTGCCGTCAGCCGGTCAATGGCCTCCGAGACCTGTCGTGCGATCGACTCAGGCAGCGAGAACGATGACCCCGTTCGGACCATGTCCACGCGCAAAGCAGAGCCGGTGTAATCGTCACGCAACAGTGCTCGCGCTGCGGCATCGAGCGCACGATAGTCGGCAGGGGAAACGATGGGCGATGCGGCGTGACGTTCCAACCTGTCACGCAGAACCGATAGCTGCTGACCCAGGGGCTTGGACACCTCTGACTGAGCACAGAGCGTGGCGAAACGCTCTGACGTTTCCGGGCCCAAGGCACTGGTGCCGAAGCTAGACAGAAGCAGCCTCGCGTGAGTCATGTCCGCGACCAACTCGTCGATGGCTTCAGTGGCCAGATCGAAACGTTGCTGAACGTACTGAGTGATCTGGTCACATGATCGGTAAGTCGAGCATGCCGATAGGACAGCATCCATGACTGGGTGACGATCGACCAGGGCCATCTCGTATTGACGATCTCCGTTGTTCTTCGTTCGCCAATCAAGATAACGATAGCGCCGTTCCTCCGTAGTCAGAAATGGATTCGCCAAATAGCGCGCAGATCCGCGAAATGATTTCGAAGCCCATTCCGACAAAGTCCGCATCAAGCCTTCGTCTACGGATATTCTTCGACGCAAGGCCGTTCCGTCATCTGCGAAGTTCGCCGACAGGCAATCCTCAGCGACCTCTCCAATCTGTAGTGTCGCAAACGCCCCATAGGGGGTTGGACGAAAGCACATTCGGGAAAAATATCGCTCGAATGCCAGCAGCGGAGACGCGTCCTCGCCCTTAATCCATTGATCCAAGGGCATATCCAGCAGTCGCTGCGTCAAACCCGCGCTCGCCAGATGAATCGCCTCCAAAATCAGCGGTTCTTGCAAATGCGTCCTAGCCACTTCAGCGCGAGCCCGTGCAAGAGAGATACCTTCGCGTCGTGCAATGTTCTCTGCCTCCTCTCGATAGGCTCTCCAGCGGAGCCCCGAAAGCATTGGCTTGCGGACAGCAACAAAACGCTGATGTTCGCGACGAAAACGAGAATCGATCGGTGCCAACATACCCTTAAAAACCCAAGCAAAGAGCAGAATCCCACGAATGACGGCCGCCACTGGACGGCGCAAGTTCGGCCATCAGGATTCCTCCAGCACCATCGAGAAGGTCATTACTTTCGTGCAGTACCGCCGAGGACTCGAAACCCCTCTCCAGCTCAGCACGAATCTTTACCAGGGCAGCATGAGAAGTATCAATGCCCATCTTTTTACAAAGCAGAAGAACGCCAGCCCTGCCATGACAGAGCGCGTTATCTTTCAGCAAGAAGGTCCCCGGATCTTGAGCAAGTCTATCTAGAACCAAATTCTCGGCATGCAATTCGAGAGATGAATCCGAAAGTACTCGTCCGGCCGCTCTTATGGAGAATGCAACAGAGATATCTCCATAGCACCAAGCCAAACGGGATGCATCTTGCATTGTCTGGGGATCGAAATAAGGATATTTAGAGACCTGCGAGTTACTAGCCTCAGATGCCAATACGTGATCTAACGCTGCGCGAATCAGTGAAGACGTTTTATTGAAGTCGCTGGTCAGTCCGTATTCGACGCCTGCTGCTAAAAGCAATAACACGCCAGGCTGCCCGTGCGCGATGCCATAGTCCAAATGGCCGAACTGACGCGTGGACTCGGGGATCGGCTCCCGCAACTGACGCGGAGTCGTTCGCCAAGCCAGCCCGCCGCGTACCTCAGCATTCGCCCAGGTGGAGAGCTTTGCCTCGACGGCCTGATAGAGCGCAGCCGCTCGGGTCACATCGCTACGCATAAGGGCATATGCCCCGACGCCGGTCAAACCGGAAATCAGGTCGAAGTGAACCCGGCCTGGGGTTGCGGCGTCAATGAAGGAGAGCAATAACTCATCGGTGGAATCAACGAAATTCTTAACATCCCCTCCGGCCTTTCCCGGAAAACGATGTTCAAGATATTCGATGGAATACAACAATCCTACGAGCCCAGACCAAAGCGTAGGCTCAAGCGGACGAGTCGAGATTGCGCCCACCACTGCTTTCAGCGCTTCATCAAGCAAGCCGCCTGATTCTCGATCACAGCAATGGAGATGAAGCTCTACCGCGAGCAACAATCCACCCGCCATCCCCGAACTGAGGCTGCTCTCATGAGATCGGACTAGCGCAACTGCGATCTCGCGCATCCGTTGCAAGCATTCTTTTGAACTCGAAGGCATCTAATTGGGGATCGCCGACCCACCCTTGAGTGGCAGGCCGGCATTCTCAAAGGTTAGTCACTACCTCTCGGGCAGCACTTCACATCGGCCGTCGGAGGACAGTTCACAGACGGCGGCGGGCACACCCGAGTTTCCGTCGGACAGGAAGCGCACTCCGTCATTTCAGTCTTGGGCTTTGCAGCGTTATCGTCTTCTGCATCGCCATCCTCGGCGTCGGCGCCTGCCACACGCGAGACCTCGCTCATCGTGAGCGTGCGCAAGGTGCGCTTATTGAGTTCGATTTTTTCCATGATTGAACAGTCAAATTACAGACGAACGACGCCCTCGCTGGATTTCAGCGATTCCATTGGGTTGGTTAGAGCGGTTCGCCCGGCTCATCACGCGGTGTGCCCCTCAAAAAGGCGCACACCACGTCAGAACATGGAAGGAGTCGAGATGTCTAGAGACGAGAATCGTCGTCGGATCTGCTGAGCGGCGTGGGCGGATCACCGCGAAGGAATTCAGCCATCACGGCTGACTGGGCGCACGCCAAATAGCCATCGCTGAGCGAGATGCTCCACTGGCAGCTACGTAGAGACAACATTCAAACTCCCTGGGTTTCGCGTTGATTTTTTACCGTTGCGCGAAGAAAAAAATATAGCATTAATTCGCAAAATCAGAAGAAACCGCACCTCCCCCCTGAGGGGGAGTCGCTCGGCATTGACTTAATGACAAAGTTCTTGAAGTCGTAAGTTGCACCGATCTTGGAACACAGCGGGGCTCGTGCCTGAACCGCAGCGCGGCGCTATTGAGTCGACCCCGGAGCCTGGTGAGCGTTTGTCAAGGTCGACCTACAACGGAACCGGCAGCATTGAAGATTCGGGAGTGTCCATACACAGCCGCTCTTGGGTAGGCGTCCAACGTCTGAGCCAGCCCCGCGCCACGCCCCAGGTCGGTTCCGCCGGAGCCGCGTGCGCCTTGCGACGCCTGCATCCGCGGGCATTTTTCATTGGCGGTCTTGTCCTGCAACGCCCGACACGAAGTTGCTGATTTTTCCCCTCCCGTTGGGCGGGCGAGGGGTTCAGAATCATCTGACGCCTCAAAGCCGAGCCGCATCATGAAGATCCTCCTCGTCGACGCCTCCGACACCTTCCGCAAGTACCTGAGCGAGCGCCTGCGCGCCGTGCCGGGCTCGACGGTCGTGGGACAGGCGGGCAGCGAGGAGCAGGCGATGGTGACCGCCTCGCTGTGCGCGCCGGACGTGGTGCTGGCGGACGTGGCGCTGCGCACGGGGTCCGGCTTCTCGGCGCTGCGGCGCATGCGGGCCAGCGGCTTCAACGGCACGGCATACCTCCTCACCACCGAGGACGAGAGCGACTACGGCCCGCAATGCGTGGAGGCGGGCATCGACGGGTTCTACGACAAGCTGCTGGACCTCGAACGCCTCATCGAGGCCCTGACCGTGCTCGCGACCGCGCCGAAGAACTTCGAGGCGGCGCGGATCCGGCTCGCCTGACGGCGAGTCAGCAGGCTTGCTGGAGTTCGGCGACCAGTTCGTTATTCGTCCGTTGTCCGAGTTCGGCTCGCTTGACCCTCTTCATGCGTTGGATGTGATCAATCCTGGCTGACAACCGGATGCGCGCCGGCCGCCTCTCCCGATCGGGTCAGCCCGGGGACGGGGATGCCCCGTCAGCGACGCGCGGCGGCGAGCCGCGATTCCTCGCGCCAGCTGTCCATCAGCGCGCGGCTGTGCTCGCGCGCGGCGCGCTTGATGGTGGCGACCTCCTCCGGCCCGAACTGCTCCCAGCCGAGCTTGGTCAGCATCGTGCGCCGTCCCAGCGAGAACACCATCACCTGCCCGCACAGCATCATCACGCGCATCGCCAGCAGCGGATCCTGCTCCGACATGCCGCAGTAGCGCGCCACCACCTTCGCCGACAGCTGCCCCATCTGCGGCCGCAAGGTCTTGTCGAAGATCTCGAACAGCACGCCCGGCGCGTGGCCGATCTGCTCGTGCGCGATGAAGAGCCGCCGGTACTCGGCGTCGTCGGGCAGCAGCTGGAAATCGGTCAGCGCGTCCAGCATCACGCCGAAGGCCTCGAAGAGCTGGTCGGGCGTCGCCGCCGGGTCGTCGAGCACCGCGTGCGTCCGCTCGACCACCGGGCCGAAATGCGCCGCCGAGCTGTCCGCGATGTACTGCGCGCAGGCCCGATACACGCCTTCCTTGTTGTCGAAGTAGTACTGCAACGCCGGTGCGTTCACGCCAGCCGCCTTGGCGATCTCCCGCGTCGATGCGCCTTCGAAGCCGCGCTCGCTGAACAGCCGCAGGGCGACGTCGATGATGCGGCGGCGCGTTTCCTCGCCGCGCGTGTAGGCGGCGTCGGCGCGATGGCGAGGAGCTCGGACAGTGCGTTCGGTCATGGCGGAACTGGGCGTCTGGCCGCCCGGCGCCGTGCTCGTCAAGGCCTCGTGAAGGTCCCGTCGACAAACGCACGGCTCGGGTCGAAGTCAAAAATATACCAGTTGACAGAAATCTTCCAACTGGAAAAAGATATCGACCGGAATAATTCTGCGAGCCGGCCCACCCGGCCACTGCCATGTCTTCCCAGACCCCCGCCAGCCCGAACGGGCCCGACTCCTCCCCGCCTTCCCGGCGCCGGCCCCTCCTCCTGCCGGTCGCCGCGGCCGCGCTGATCGCCGCCGGCGTGTACGGCGCGCACTGGTGGACCACCGGGCGATTCATCGAAACCACCGACGACGCCTACCTGAAGGCCGACGGCGTCACCGCCGCGCCCAAGGTCGGCGGCTACGTGACCCAGGTCTACGTGGTGGCCAACCAGGCCGTGAAGCGCGGCGATCCCCTGGTGAAGCTGGATGCCCGCCAGTACCAGGCCGCCGCCGACCAATCGCAAGCGACGATCGACGGCCGCAAGGCCGACATCCGCCGCTACGAGGCGGACATCCTCCAGCAGCAGGGCCAGCTCGCGCAGACGCGCGCGCAGGCCGAGGCATCGCGCCTGGCGCTGGCTCACGCGCAGGACGAGGTGACGCGCCACACGCCGCTGGCCGCCACCGGCGCGACGACCGCCGAGCGCTTGGCCGAGCTGCGCAACACCCGCGACCAGGCCGTCGCCAGCCTCGCCGCCGCCGACGCCGCGGTGAAGGCCGCCGACGGCCGGCTGAAATCGAGCGAAGCGCAGGTCGCGCAGTCCAAGGCCCAGGTCGAGGCCGCCGAGGCCGCGCTGCGCCAGAACCACCTCGACGTCGATGACACCGTCGTGCGCGCCGCCATCGACGGCCGCGTCGGCGACACCACCGTGCGGGTCGGCCAGTTCGTGCAGCCGGGCACGCGGATGATGACCGTCGTGCCGACGCAGGACGTGTACCTGGTCGCCAACTTCAAGGAGACGCAGATCGGCCGCATGCGCGCCGGCCAGCCGGTGGCGCTGCATGTCGACGCGCTGCCCGACCTCGAGCTGCGCGGCACCGTCGAGAGCTTCTCGCCCGGCACCGGCGCGCAGTTCGCGCTGCTGCCGTCGGAGAACGCGACCGGCAACTTCACGAAGATCGTCCAGCGCGTGCCGGTGCGCATCCGCGTGCAGGCCGATCCCGCGCTGCGCGAGCGGCTGCTGCCCGGCCTGTCGGTGACCACCGAGGTCGACACGCGAGGCAACGGCAGCGACGCCGCGCCGCGCTCGGCCGGCGCCGCGGGAGCCCGCCATGGCTGAGGCCGCCGCCGCGCCGGCCGAGCCCAACGCCCACGCCAGCGACTGGATCGCCGTCGCGGCGGGCGCGCTCGGCGCGCTGATGGCGACGCTGGACATCTCGATCACCAACTCCGCGCTGCCGCAGATCCAGGGCGCGATCGGCGCGACCGGCACCGAGGGCACCTGGATCTCCACCGGCTACCTGATGTCGGAGATCGTCATGATCCCGCTGGCCGCCTGGCTCACCCGCGTCTTCGGGCTGCGCAACTTCCTGGTCGGCAACGCGGCGCTGTTCACCTTCTTCTCGGTGCTGTGCGGCCTCTCGTCCAGCCTGCCGATGCTGATCCTGGCCCGCATCGGCCAGGGCTTCACCGGCGGCGCGATGATCCCTACCGCGCAGACCATCATCCGCACCCGGCTGCCGCGCCACCAGTTGCCGGTGGGCATGACGCTGTTCGGCCTGATCGTGCTGCTCGGGCCGCTGCTGGGACCGGTGCTTGGCGGCTGGCTGACCGAGAACGCCAGCTGGCACTGGTGCTTCTTCATCAACGTGCCGGTCTGCGCCGCGCTGCTGACGCTGCTGCTGCTGGGGCTGCCCGCGCAGCGCATGCACCTGGAGGAATTCATCCGCGCCGACTGGCTCGGCATCGTCGGCCTGGCGGTCGGCCTCTCGACGCTGACCGTGGTGCTCGAGGAAGGCCAGCGCGAACGCTGGTTCGAGTCCTCGCTGATCGTCGCGCTGAGCCTGGTGTCCGCGATCGGCATGGCGATGATCGCGCTGTCGCAGCGCGTCGCGTCCAGGCCCATCCTGCGGCTGCGCCTGTTGCGCAACTGGCACTACGCCAGCGTCATCGTCATCGTCTTCACCGTCGGCGCGGGCCTGTACTGCATCTCCTACCTGGTGCCGCAGTTCCTGGCGCTGATCGCGGGCTACAACGCGCAGCAGTCGGGCGCGATCATGCTGCTGGCCGGCGTGCCGGCCTTCCTGATGATGCCCATCCTGCCGCGGCTGATCTCCCGCGTGGACCTGCGCGTGATGGTGATCCTCGGGCTGGCGGCCTTCGCCGCGAGCTGCCTGCTCGACATCGGCCTCACCGCGCAGAGCGTCGGCCACGACTTCGTCGGTTCCCAGCTGCTGCGCGGCGTGGGACAGATGCTCTGCATGATGCCTCTCAACCAGGCCTCGATGGCGACCGTCAGCCGCGAGGAGTCCGGCGACGCCGCGGGCATCTACAACATGGCCCGCAACCTGGGTGGCTCGGTCGGCCTGGCCGTCATCGGCACCTTCATCGACCGGCGCAACAGCCTGCACGTCGACCGGATCGGCGAGTCGCTCAACGCGAATGCCACGCTGGTCCAGGAACGCCTGGCCGCCAGCGTGGCCAGCCACTTCGCGCAGGTCGGCGACGTCGCCCATGCGCAGCTCCAGGCGATGAAGGAGCTGGTGCTGACCATCCACCAGCAGGCCAGCGTGATGACCTTCTCCGAAACCTTCTACGTGCTCGCGGGCGCGCTGCTGCTCTGCGTCCCGCTGGCCCTGACGCTCAAGACGCCGCGCCAGCCCGCCCAGGCCGGCCAGCCCGGCCAGATGCCGGCGTCCAACGACGCGCATTGAGATCCTCATGACCCACTTCCCCCGCCTCTTCCGGTTTTCAGACTTTCCCCACCTCCGATGGCCCGGCCCGGTCCGGCTCGGCCTCACCACCGTCACCACGCTGTCGGCCGTGGCCGCCGCGGCCGCGATGCTGCTGCTCGCGGGCTGCACGACGGTCGGTCCCGACTACGCCGGCGCGCCCGCCGTGGCGGCCGACGCGCTGGCACAGCCCCGCTTCGCGCGCGACGACGCGTCGTCCTCGAGCACCGCGTCCGCGGCGGCGCGCTGGTGGCTCGCGTTGAACGACGCGACGCTCGACGCGCTCGTCGAGCAGGCCTTGAGCCAGAGCCCCACGCTGCAGGCCGCCGAGGCGCGGCTGCGTTCCGCCCGCGCCGCCTTCAGCGCCCAGGAAGCCGCCGGCCGTCCGACGGGCTCGGCGTCGGCGCTCGGCGCCGGCGTCTGGCAGGGACCGGGCACCGATCACGAGCGCTCGCTGCACCTCTACAGCGTGGGCTTCGACGCGAGCTGGGAAGTGGACCTCTTCGGCGGCACGCGCCGCGCGGTCGAGGCCGCGTCCGCGCAGGCGCAGGCGGTGCAGGCCGATCTGGCCGACGCGCAGGTCTCGCTGGCGGCGGAGGTCGCGTCGACCTACGTCGGCCTGCGCGCGCAGCAACAGCGGCAGGCCCTGCTGCGCGACACGGCCGCGGTCGATGCGCAGGCGCTCGTGCTGGTCCGCCAGCGACGCGACCAGGGCGTCGCCTCCGCCGACGACGTCGAGCAGCGCGTGCAACAGGGCGATGCGACGCAGGCCTCGCTCGCCGACGTGGCGGCGGACATCGCCGCGTCGCTGGATCGCCTCGCACTGCTGACCGGACAGGCGCCAGGCGCGCTCGATGCGCGACTGGCCGCCACGTCGACCGCCGCCGCGACCCAGACCCAGACCCAGACTGGAATCGGGGGCGGTGCCGGAGCCGTGGCCCCGTCGATGCTGCCCCGCGCGCCGGAGCGACTGGAGATCGGCGATCCCGCCTCGCTGCTGCAGCGCCGCCCGGACATCCGCGCGGCCGAGCGCCGACTGGCCGGCCACAACGCGCGGATCGGCCAGCAGCGGGCCAAGTACTTTCCCAAGCTCAGCCTGCTGGGGAACATCGGCGTGGCCGGCACCGAGCCCGGGCAGCTGCTGCGCACGGACAATCTGGCGCTGGCCGCCGTGCCCTACCTGAGCTGGAACTTCCTCGACTTCGGCCGCACGGCCGCCGCCGTGCGCGGCGCCGAGGCGGACCGCGACGAGGCCATCGCGAACTATCGCGCGGCCGTGCTCGGCGCGCTGCAGGATGCCAACACCTCGCTCGCACGATTCGGCCGGCAGCGGCAATCGGTCCAGCATCTGCTGGCGCAGCAGGAGTCCATGGCGCGCACGCTGACCTTGACGCAGCAACGCCGGCAGGCCGGCACCGCGAGCGAGGTCGATCTGCTCGACGCGCGGCGCCGCGACACCGAGGCCCGGCTGAAGTCGCTGGACGGCGAGTCCGCGCTGCTGAAGGACTTCGTCGCCTTGCAGAAGAGCCTGGGACTGGGCTGGGCGCTGCCGGGCTGAGTCCCCTCGCCGGCGCGGCCGGCGGACCGGCGTCGCACCGGCGTTGGTTTCCCCGGACAAGCGCCCGATCCGGGGGGCAATCCGACGTATCGGCGGCGTGGCGGCAGGGGTAGGCTGACGCCCATGACCGACGCGTCCTCCTCCGCTCCGGCAGTCCCGACCGCCGCGAGCGCCGCGCCCGCCACATCCGCCGGCATCGCCCTGGCGCTCGACGAGGCCAGCGAGGGGCCGGGCGGCAGGGGCGACGCGGCCCGGCTCCTGCTGCTGAACCTGGCGATCGCCCTCGCCTACACGGCCCTCGGCCTCCTGGCGCTGCGGCTGATCCTGCCGCCGGACTTCGCCTCGCCGATCTACCCGTCCGCCGGGCTCGCGGTCGCCGCCGCCCTGCGCTGGGGTCGTGGCGTCCTGCCCGCCATCGCGGTCGGCGGCGCGGCGGTCAGCCTGGCGATCGGCCTCGAGCGCGATCACGTGGCCCCCCTGGCGCCGCTGCTGACCGGCCTCGGCGGCGCGCTGCAGGCCGCGCTCGGCGCCGGGCTTGCCAGGCGCTGGACCGGCGAGCATCCGCCGCTGTGCGAGCCCGCCGAGCTGCTGCGCTTCCTCGCCGCCACCGCCGGCATCGCCTGCCTGGTCGGACCAAGCGTCGGCGTCGCCGCGCTGTGGCTCACCGGCGCCATCGGCCCGGCGCAGGCGGGCGCGCACTGGCTCGCCTGGTGGGTCGGCGACGCGATCGGCGTGCTCATCGGCGCGCCGGTGTCGCTGGCGCTGTTCGGCCTGCCGCGCAGGCATTGGGCGCCGCGTCGGCTGAGCGTCGCCCTGCCGCTGCTGATCACCTGCGCGCTGCTGTTCGGCGCGACCCTGCACGTCGCCCGCAACGAGGAAGGCCGCCGCCGTCACGCCTTCGACCTCGAGGCCGCGAATGCGCTGAACACGCTGGCCGACCGGCTGTCGATGCCGCTGACCGCGCTCGAGGCCAACCACAGCCTGCTGCTGGTCGCACCGGACATCAGCCGCGGCGACTTCGAACGCGCCCATGCCGAGCGCGCCCGCGCCGGCGGCGCGGTGTACGCGGTGGGCTGGGCGCCGCTGGTGCGTCCGCGCGACCTGCCCGCCTTCGAGCAGGCGGCGCAGGCCGACGGCTACGTGGGCTACCGCGTCTACGAACGCCGCCGGCCCGGCGACCTGACGCCCGATCCGTCCGAGGAGCGGCTGCCGATCCGGCTGATCGCCCCGTTCGTGCGCAACCGGCCGGCGATGGGCGCCAACATCCGCAACATTCCCCAGGCGCGCGCCGCGCAGGACCGCGCGATCGCCACCGGCCAGCCGGCGGCCAGCGAGAGCTTCCCGCTGTCCCAGGACGCGGGCGTGACCCTGATGGGCGTGGTCGTCTACCGCGCGCTCTACGAAGGCGGCTCCAGCGATCCGCGCAATGCCGCGGGCGGCGCCCGCCGGCCGCTGGGCGTGGCCTTCGCGACGCTGCGCCCCGAGACCTTGCTGCACGATGCGCTGCCGACGCGCGCCGGCCGGCTCGACTACTGCCTGGTCGACACCACGGCCGGCACGCGGCGGCCGCTGCTCGCCGGGGACGAACGCTGCCTGCGCCTGCCCGCCAACCTGCCGAGCCAGTCCCGCGACATCGACTTCGCCGGCCGCGCGTGGCGCCTGGTGGTCTACAGCCCGGCGGGGCTGCCGGCGCTCGAGGGCGGGGCCGCCCTGCCCTTCGCGATCGCGGGACTGGTCGGCACGGCGCTGCTGGGCCTGCTGCTGCTCTCCGTCACCGGCAACACCGCACGGGTCGCCCGCCGCGTCGAGGAAGCCACGCAGCGGCTGCGCGCCAGCGAGGAACGCTTCCGGACCATCGTCGAACACGCGCCGATCGGCGTCGTCTCCTGCGACCTCAACGCCCGGCCGCAGGAGATCAACCCCTACTTCTGCCAGTTGCTGGGCATGAGCGTGGAACAGCTCCAGGCGCGCTCGATCATGGCGATCACCCATCCCGAGGACCGCGCCGAGGACAGCCGGCTGGGCATGGCGCTGATCCGGGGCGACCTGGCCCGCTACAGCCGCATCAAGCGGTATGTCGGCGCACAGGGCCAGGTCATCACCGTCCGCGCCACCGTCAGCCTGCTGCGGGACGCGCAGGGCCAGCCGTCGCGGCTGCTGGGCGTCGTCGAGGACATCGGCGAACAGCTCCGGCTCGCGGAACTGGAGCGCATCCATGAAGCCGAACTCGCCGCCAACCGTGCCAAGAACGAGTTCCTGTCCCGGATGAGCCATGAGCTGCGCACGCCGCTGAACGCGATGCTCGGGTTCGCCCAGCTGCTCGAGTCGGACCACGACCCGGTGCTCAGCGCGCGGCAGCGCAGTTGGCTGGCGCAGATCCAGCAGTCCGGCTGGCACCTGCTGACGATGATCAACGACACGCTGGACCTCTCGCGGCTGGATGCCGGCGGGCTGAAGGTGCGGATCGACGACCAGGACCTGACGCCGATCGCCTTGGACAGCCTCGCGATGGTCGAGACCCAGCGCCAGCGGCGAGGGGTGGCCGTCGAGCTCGACGTGGCGCCGGGGGCCGGTCGCGTCCGCGCCGACGCGACCCGGCTCAAGCAGGTCTTGACCAACCTGCTCAGCAATGCCGTCAAGTACAACCAGGACGGCGGACGCGTCTGGATCCGAGCGCGACGGGCGGGGGATTCGCATGTTGAACTCAGCGTCACCGACACCGGTCCCGGCCTCACCGAGGCGCAGATGGCCCAGCTGTTCCAGCCCTTCAACCGCCTGGGACGGGAAGTCGGGGCGATCGAGGGGACCGGCATCGGCCTGGTCATCACGCAGCGGCTGCTGGAGCTGATGGACAGCCGGCTGCGGGTGAGCAGCACGGCCGGCGAGGGGGCGACCTTCAGCTTCGAGCTGCCGATTCCTTCGTCAAATCAATGACTTGCATCGACGGCACCGCGTGGCGGCCGTCCCCGGAGGACGCGTCGGACCGGGCGTCCGCTCACCGCCAAGGGGACCCCAAGCCGGCCCTAAGCCGGCCCTAAGACGGTCGGATCACACTCTGACACCGGGGTAGCCTTTCATTGGCAAGCCCGTTTTGGAGAGCTTTAGCACTCCTCGTCCATGAGTGCTAATATTCTCGACGTCGAGCCGGAGGACCGGCCCGATTCAGGAGAAGCGAACACATGTCCAACACCCTTGCATTGAAGGTCCGCGATCCCTGGTCCCTGGTGCCATCGCTGGGGAACCTGGATGCGTACATCACGGCGATCAACCGCATTCCGCTGCTGACGCCGGAGGAAGAGAAGGATTACGCCACGCGTCTGAAGACGCATGGTGACGTCGATGCCGCGGGCCGGCTGGTGCTGTCGCACCTGCGGCTGGTGGTGTCGATCTCGCGCCAGTACCTCGGCTACGGGCTGCCGCAGGGCGACCTGATCCAGGAAGGCAACGTCGGCCTGATGAAGGCGGTCAAGCGCTTCGACCCGGACCAGAACGTGCGGCTGGTGTCGTACGCGATGCACTGGATCAAGGCCGAGATCCACGAGTACATCCTGAAGAACTGGCGCATGGTCAAGGTCGCGACGACCAAGGCGCAGCGCAAGCTGTTCTTCAACCTGCGCTCGAAGAAGCATGCGCTGAAGGCCGGTGCCGAGAACCAGCAGCGTTCGTCGCTGACGGAAGCCGAGATCGCCCGGGTGGCGGAAGAGCTGAACGTCAAGCCGGAGGACGTGGTCGAGATGGAGACGCGGCTCTCCGGCGGCGACGTCGCGCTGGAGCCGCAGACCGACGATGACGGCGAAAGCTATGCGCCGATCGCCTACCTGGCGGACGACACGCAGGAGCCGACGCGGGTGATCGAGTCCAGGTCGCGCGACCGGCTCGCCAGCGACGGCCTGCAGAAGGCGATGGACCTGCTCGACGAGCGCAGCCGTCGCATCGTGACCGAGCGCTACCTGAACGTGAACGACGACGGCTCGGGCGGCATGACGCTGCATGAGCTGGCGGCCGAATACAAGGTATCGGCCGAACGCATCCGCCAGATCGAAGTCGCGGCGATGAAGAAGATGCGCAAGGCCATGGTGGCGGAAGCCGCTTGATCGCCGAGTCCTTCGATCGACTGATCGAAGCACCATGAAGAAGGCCCCGCGATGCGGGGCCTTCTTCTTTGTCCTTGCCTTTATTGGCCGGCGATCAACGCCTTGATGTCGCCCATCAACGCCTGCGCGCCCGCGCCGTAGCGCGAGAACACCCGGACCCGCCCCTGCGGGTCGAACAGGAAGCTCGCCGCCGTGTGGTCCATGGTGTAGCTGTCAGGTGTCTTCCCAGGCACCTTGGCGTAATAGATCTTGAACTCCTTGGCCGTCTCCTTGAGCTGCTCCGGCGAGCCGCGCAGCGCGACGAAGCCCGGGTCGAAGCTTTCGAGGTAGGCCTTCAGCAATTCAGGCTTGTCCCGCTCCGGATCGACGGTGACGAACACGCCCTGGACCTTGTCGCCGTCGGGCCCGAGCGCCTTCTTGACCTGCGCCAGTTCGGCGAGCGTGGTCGGGCAGACATCCGGGCACTGCGTGAAGCCGAAGAACACCACGACGACCTTGCCCTTGAAGTCCTCCAGCGTGCGGACACGCCCGTCCTGGTCGGGCAGGCTGAAGCCGCGCGCATAGGCCGCGCCGGTCAGGTCCACGCCCTGGAAGCTGGCCTTGGGCGCCGAGGAAAAGCCCAGCTTGTCGCAGCCCGCCAGCAGCGCGGCGCCCGTCGCGCCCAGGGCGCCCAGTCCGAGAAAACGTCGCGAGATCATCAGCACATCCGATCCGAAGGAGAAGGGCTCAGCCGAGCCAGGGACTGACGTAGTGATCGAGCAGCAGCGCGCCGAAGAGCAGCGACAGATGCACGAGCGAGAACATGAAGGTCTTGCGCGCCAGCGCTTCCGAATAGGCCCGCCACAGCTTGAAGGCGTGATGGCAGAACATCAGCCCCAGCACGAGGGCCGCCGCCAGGTAGATCCAGCCGCTCATGCCCGTCAGGAAGGGCAGCAGCGTCGCCGCGAACAGCACCCAGGTGTAGAGGAAGATCTGCAGCCGCGTGAACTCGTTGCCGTGCGTCACCGGCAGCATCGGCAGGCCGGCCTTGCGGTAGTCCTCGCTGCGGTACAGCGCCAGCGCCCAGAAGTGCGGCGGCGTCCACAGGAAGATGATCAGGCACATCAGCCAGGCTTCGGAGCCGAGGTCGCCGCGCATCGCCGCCCAGCCCAGCACCGGCGGCATCGCGCCGGACGCGCCGCCGATCACGATGTTCTGCGGCGTCATCGGCTTCAGGATCACCGTGTAGATGATCGCGTAACCGACGAAGGTCGCGAAGGTCAGCCACATCGTCAGCGGATTCACCAGCAGGTACAGGATCGCGGAGCCCAACGCGCACAGCCCGCCCGAGAACAGCAGCGTCTGGTTGCGGCTCAACTCGCCGCGCGCGGTGGGACGCCAGGCGGTGCGCTTCATCTTGGCGTCGATGTGCTGCTCGATCAGGCAGTTGAACGCCGCCGCGGCGCCCGCCACCAGCCAGATGCCGGCGGTCCCGGCGACCAGGCGCACCCACTCCTCGCCCTGCGGCAGTCCGGGGATCGCCAGCGCCATGCCGATGACCGCGCAGAACACGATCAGCTGCACGACCCGGGGCTTGGTCAGTTGGTAGAACTGCCACCAGCGGGAGGGCATGGCGGCCTGCGTCGCGGAACTCATTTCAAACTCACAGTCGGGAGGCCGGCGCGCTGGAGCGCCGGCTCGATCACGGTCCTCGTCGTGCCGGCACGCAGCCGCGCCAGCACGATCGCACACATCAGCAGCAGCGCCGCGGCGCCGCCGGTATGGGCCAGGGCGGCCACCAGCGGCCAGCCCAGCACCACGTTGGACAGGCCCGAGGCCAGCTGCCACGCGCCCACCGCCAGCAGGCGGCGCGCCCAGCGCCGGGCCTCGAGGCCCTCGCCGCCGTCCCCGGCACCGCCCTGGCGCCACACGGCCCCGGCCAGCGCCAGCAGCGCGGCGAACACGATCATCGCGCCGGCGCGATGCGTCAGGTGGATGGCCGTCAGCGCCTCGAACGGCAACCAGCCGCCGTGGGCGCCGCGTCCCAGCTCGCGCCACAGCGTGAAGCCGTGTTCGAAGTCGGTCGGCGGCAGCCATTGTCCCTGGCAGGTCGGGAAGTCCTGGCAGGCCAGCACCGCGTAGTTCGTGCTGACCCAGCCGCCCAGCGCGACCTGCACGATCGCCAGCACGGTGAAACCGGTGAACGCGCGCCTCAGGCCGGGGGACCAGGACAGCGGTCTCGGCGCATACGACTCCGCCTGCCCGGCCAGCAGCATCAGCAGCCCCAGCGCCAGCAACAGGTGCATGGTCACGATCGCCGGGAACAGCTTCATCGTCACCGTCCAGGCGCCGAAGAGGCCCTGCACCAGCACCCAGGCCAGCGACAGCGTCGCCCACCACGGCGACGGCGTCGCCTCGCCGGTGCGGCGGCCGCGCGACCACACCCACCAGCTCAGCACCGCCAGCACCACCAGCAGGAAACCGACGCCGCCCGCCATGTAGCGATGCAGCATCTCCATCCACGCCTTGCCATGCGTCACCGGCCCGGTCGGCATCGCCGCCTGCGCGGCCAGGATCTCGGCCTTCGCGCCGATCGGCGAGGCGCTGCCGTAGCAGCCCGGCCAGTCGGGACAGCCCAGGCCGGAATCGGTCAGCCGCGTCAGCGCGCCGATCAGGATCAGGTCGAAGGTCAGGAAGGTCGCGAGCACCGTCAGCGCGCGCAGGCGCTTCGCGGCGGCATCGCCGCGATGCCGCCATTGCCACCAGACCAGCGGCACCGCGCCGACGAGCGCGGCCATCGCCAGCAGCTCCAGCAGCGGCTCGAAATCGAAACCGATCGCCAATCCGTTCATGCGCGGGCCCGTCCTCTTCCTCTCAACGCCCCGGCTTGTCCCAGCCGGCGTTGGCGCGCATCAGGCGTTCGAGGTCCTTCTTCAGCGGGCCCGGTTCCGGCGTCGCCGGCGAGCGCAGCATCCAGCGCCCCATCGGATCGACCAGGAACAGGTGCTCGCCCATCCGGCGCCCCGGCGCGGCCATCAACCAGCCCTGGATCGCGGCGCGCGGCGCGCGCAGCACCGTCGCCGGCGCGCCGTGGCCCGTCAGCGCGTCGACCTGCGCGGGCGTCAGCACGACGTCGTCGGGCAGCAGCACCAGCTTGTCGAGCTTGTCGCGGTCCTTGCCGAGCATCTCGCGCAGCTGGCGCTGCATGAAGAGCATGCGCTCGCAGGCCCCGTCGCAGGCGCGGTCCGGCACGTAGGTCAGCAGCCACTGGCCCTTGAGCGATTCGGCCGCCACCGGCGCGCCCTGCAGCGTCGTCAGCGCCAGTGTCGGCGGCAGGTCGCGCGTCGGCGTGATCAGGTCGCTGTAGGCGCGGCCGCGCAGGTCCAGCACGTAGAAGCTGAAGTAGGACGCGATCACCGGCGCCGCGCAGACCAGCAGCACCAGCCACAGCGTCCAGCGCGAGCGCTTGGGCGGATCGAGGTCGGGCATCGGCACCGAATGCACGGCCAGCGTCACCGGGCCGTCCGGCGGCAGCGGCGTGTCGATCGGCGCGGGGGCCGCATCGTCGCCGTGACCCTGGCCGTGGTGGTGTTCGTCACGCATCGCGCTGTTCATCGGAGACCTTGTCGGCACGGGCGGCTCGGCCAGCGCGGTAGGGAGCGAGGACTTGGAACCAGACATAGAGACCCAGGATCAGCGCCGCGAGCGCAAACCATTGAAACGCGTACCCGTAATGCTTGTGGATGTCGACCGCCGGCGCCGGCCAATGACGGTGCAGGCCGTCGGGTGACGGCGGATCCGGCTCCGTCTGGAGCAGCACCAGCGGCAGCAGGCGCAGACCGGACTCGGCCTGGAAGGCCGCGAGGTCGACATTCTGCCGGATCGGCCCCGTCTCCGTGTCCCGGCCCAGCGCATAGGCCTTGGACAGCGTCATCGCGAGCCGGCCCTCGATGCGCACCTCGCCCGCCGGCGTCGACACCGGCGGCAGGTCCTCGCGCCGGGCCGCGTTGCGCGGCCCCCAGCCGCGCTGCACCAGGATCGCGTCGTCGCGGCCGGCGAGCTTCAGCGGCGTGACCACGTAGAAGCCGGTATGGCCGTCCATCACGCGGTTGTCGAGGTAGACCGTGTGCGCCGCGTCCCATTGCCCGACCAGCGCCGCGCGCCGGTACTCGAGCGCGGGACCGGGCGGCTCGTCCGCCTTCGGCAGGCCGGCGGTCGCGAGCGGCGCCGACCGGCCGCGTTCGTCGATCGCCCGCTGCATCGCCTTTTTCTGATCGGCCCGATCGAGTTGCCACAGGCCGAGCGACAGCGCCGCCGCCACGCCGGCGACCGTCGCGATCACCACGACGGCGTGACGTCTTCGGGGCCGGCCCGATGGCCCGTCCGGGGCCGGCTGGGAATAATGGTCCGCCATGAAAGTCATCGTCCTCATCGCGTTCATCGGCATCCTGGGCGCGCTCTTCTCGGCGGGCGTCCTGATGCTGCGCAAGCAGAAGGGCAAGGCCACCATGGCCCGCGCGCTGGCGGTGCGCGTCGGGCTGTCGGTGGCGCTGTTCCTGTTCATCCTCTTCAGCGCCTGGATGGGATGGATCCATCCCACCGGCCTGCCGATCGGGAAATGAGACCGCCCGACCGGCCATCGATCATCGCCTGAGACGCCCCTCGCAAAAGAAAAGCGCCGCATCGAGCGGCGCTTCTTCGTTCAGGGGATCGCGCCGCGCGGCGCGGTCACATCCAGTAGACGATGACGTACAGGCCCAGCCACACCACGTCCACGAAGTGCCAGTACCAGGCCGCGCCCTCGAAGCCGAAGTGGCGCTCCGGCGTGAAGTGGCCCTTCATCAGGCGCAGCGTGATGAACAGCAGCATCAGCATGCCGACGAACACATGGAAGCCGTGGAAGCCGGTGAGCATGAAGAAGGTCGAGCCGAAGATGCCCGAGTTCAGCTTCAGGTTGAGCTCGTTGTAGGCGTGCCAGTACTCGTAGCCCTGGAAGCCCAGGAAGGTCAGGCCCAGGATCACGGTGATCCACATCCACAGGATCGTCTTGGCCCGCTGGCCGGCGATCAGCGCGTGGTGCGCGATGGTCAGCGTGATGCCCGAGGTCAGCAGCAGCGCGGTGTTGATCGTCGGGATCGGCCACGGGCCCATCGTCGCGAACGCGTCCACGGTGCCCGCCGGCGAGGCCGTCGCGCCCGCGGCGACGCTGGGCCACAGGCCGTTGAAGTCGGGCCACAGCAGCGCGTTGTCCAGGCTGCCCAGCGTCGGGATGCTGTAGCCGCGCGACCAGAACAGCGCGCCGAAGAAGGCGGCGAAGAACATCACCTCCGAGAAGATGAACCAGCCCATGCTCCAGCGGAACGACAGGTCGATGCGGTCGCTGTACTGGCCGGTCTCGCTCTCGCGGATCGCGTCGCCGAACCACTGCTTGAGCGTGAAGGCCCACCACAGCAGGCCGAACAACAGCGACCACTTGCCCCAGTCGTGGCCGTTGATCCACTGGCCCGCGCCCAGGATCACCCAGAACAGGCCGAACGCGGCCATCGCCGGATGCCGCGACGGGCCGGGCACGAAGTAATAAGGCGTGTTGCCATGAGTCGTCGTTGCCGACATGCGTTCTTCTCCTCGAACTCGGTTCTCAGTTCATTGCCGCACCGCTGCTCACCACCCAGCGGACCAGCAGGATCAATCCGATCACGAACAGCGCCGCGGCGATGACGCCGGCCACGATCACGTGCAGCGGATTGAGCTGCGATACATCCTTGTCGTAATCCGACCCCTTGCGCACGCCGAAGAAGGACCACGCCACCGCGCGCAGCGTCGCCAGGAACGAGCCCTTGCGCCGCATCGCCTGCTTCAGATCCTCGCCCGCCTTCAGGTCATCGGACATCGTCGTTTCCACCGCTCACCGCCCGTCGCTCAAGCGCCGGGCTGTATCCTCACCTCGCCCGCCGGTGTCTTCACCGTCGTCGGCGCCGTCAGGTTCGCCTGCGCCTTGCCCTTCCCGGCGACCTCGAAGAAGGTGTACGACAGCGTGATCGTGCGCACGTCCTTCGGGATCTTCGGGTCGATGACGAACACCACCGGCCATTCCTTCTGCTCGCCCGGCTTGAGCGTGTACTCGTTGAAGCAGAAGCACTCCAGCTTGTTGAAATACGGCGTCGCCTGCTTGGGCGCGTAGCTCGGGATCGCCTGCGCCGACATCGTCCGCGCCTGGATGTTCTGGAAGGTGTACATCACCGTCGTCAGCTCGCCCGGATGGACCGTCAGGTGGCGCTGGGCCGGCTTGAAGTCCCACGGGCCGCGGGCGTTGGCGTCGAACTCGATCGTGATCTGGCGGCTGTAGTCGATCTGCGTGTTCTTGACGTCCTCGGCCCGCACCGCATGCTGGCGCTCGGACAGCGACAGCACGTTGATGCCCAGCGCCGTGCAGATCGCGCGGTACATCGGCACCAGCGCATAACCGAAGCACGACATCACCGCCACCACCACCAGCAGCTTGCCGGTCATCCGCAGGTTCTCCCGGCGGATCCAGGCGGTGCGCTTGGTCGTGCTCATCGGGACGTGCCTGCCGGTCCGCGCTCAGGCCGCGCCGTAGAACGCGATCTTGGCCACGAAGCCGATCGCGAACACGGCCGCCACGCTGGCCAGGATCAGCGCCAGGCGCAGGTTGCTCTTGCGTTGCTCGGGCGTGGTCGCCATCGCTCGCTCCTCAGCCGATGATCTTCGTCGCGGTGACGTCGAGCTTGGGCGGCGTCTCGAAGGTGTGGAACGGCGCCGGCGACGGCACTTCCCATTCCAGGCCCTCGGCCGCTTCCCACGGCTTCCGAGGCGCCTTCGCGCCCTTGCCGCGCATCATCGGGACTGCCACGAACAGGAAGAAGTAGACCTGCATCAGCCCGAAGCCGAAGGCGCCGATGGACGCCAGCGCGTTGAAGTCGGCGAACTGCATCGGGTAGTCGGCGTAGCGTCGCGGCATGCCGGCCAGGCCGAGGAAGTGCATCGGGAAGAAGGTGACGTTGAAGAAGATCAGCGAGCCCCAGAAGTGGATCTTGCCGCGCGTCTCCGAATACATCACGCCGCTCCACTTCGGACCCCAGTAGTAGACGCCGGCGAACAGCGCGTACAGCGAGCCGGCGACCAGCACGTAGTGGAAGTGGGCCACGACGTAGTAGGTGTCCTGGATCTGGATGTCGACCGGCGCGACCGCGCAGATCAGGCCGGTGAAGCCGCCCATCGTGAACACGAAGATGAAGCCGATGGCCCACAGCATCGGGGTCTCGAAGGTCATCGAGCCGCGCCACATCGTCGCCAGCCAGTTGAAGATCTTCACGCCGGTCGGCACCGCGATCAGCATCGTCGCGTACATGAAGAAGAGCTGGCCCGTCACCGGCATGCCGGTGGCGAACATGTGGTGGGCCCACACGATGAAGGACAGGATCGCGATCGAGGCCGTCGCGTACACCATCGAGGCGTAGCCGAACAGGCGCTTGCGGGCGAAGGCCGGGACGATCTGGCTGATGATGCCGAAGGCCGGCAGGATCATGATGTAGACCTCGGGGTGGCCGAAGAACCAGAAGATGTGCTGGTACATCACCGGGTCGCCGCCGCCCGCGGGCGTGAAGAAGCTGGTGCCGAAGTGGCGGTCCGTCAGCGTCATCGTGATCGCGCCGGCCAGCACCGGCATCACCGCGATCAGCAGGTAGGCGGTGATCAGCCAGGTCCACGCGAACATCGGCATCTTCATCAGCGTCATGCCGGGGGCGCGCATGTTGAGGATGGTCACGATGATGTTGATCGAGCCCATGATCGAGGACGCGCCCAGGATGTGCATCGCGAAGATGCCGGCGTCCATCGACGGGCCCATCTGCAGCGTCAGCGGCGCGTAGAGCGTCCAGCCGGCCGCCGGCGCGCCGCCGGGCATGAAGAACGAGCCCACCAGCATCAGCGCCGCCGGGATCATCAGCCAGAAGCTGAAGTTGTTCATCCGCGCGAAGGCCATGTCCGACGCGCCGATCTGCAGCGGGATCATCCAGTTCGCGAAGCCGACGAAGGCCGGCATGATCGCGCCGAACACCATGATCAGGCCGTGCATCGTCGTGAACTGGTTGAACAGTTCAGGATTGAAGAACTGCAGGCCCGGCTGGAACAGCTCGGCACGGATGCACAGCGCCAGGATGCCGCCGATCATCAGCATCGTGAAGCTGAACAGCAGGTACAGCGTGCCGATGTCCTTGTGGTTGGTCGCGAAGACCCAGCGCCGCCAGCCCGTCGGGGCGTGGTGGTCGTGGTGATCGTCATGGTCATGGGCATGACCGGTCGGGTGGTCGAGCACTGCACTCATGTCAAATCCTCGGTGGCTAGTCGCGGGGGCGAGCTGGCGTTCAATCGATCAAGCAGCTTCGGGAGCTACGGTCGGATCAGGGTCAGGGCGGCGAGGCGCCTGAAGCGCCCCAAGCCACGCGTCACTTGGCCCGTTCCGCGACGACTTCCGACGGCTGCACGATCTGGCCGGTCTTGTTGGACCAGGCGTTCTTCGTATAGGTCACGACGGCGGCGATCTCGCTGTCCTTGAGCACCGTCTTCCAGGCCGGCATCTGGCCCTTGCCGTTGAGCACCAGATGCAGCTGCTGGGTGTGGTCGTCGGCCTTGACGACGGCCGAGCCGTCCAGTGCCGGGAACTGGCCGGCGCCCTTGCCGTCGGCCTTGTGGCAGACCGCGCAGTTGGTGTCGAACAGCTTCTGGCCGCGGGCCATCAGGTCGTCCATCGTCCAGACCTTGCCCGGATCGTCCGCCTTGGCGGCGATCTTCTTCTGTTCTTCGCCGACCCAGGCGCTGTAGTCCTTGGCGCTGAGCACCTTGACGTGGATCGGCATGTAGGCGTGCTCCTTGCCGCAGAGCTCCGCGCACTGGCCGTAGAAGTCGCCGACCTGCTCCGCCTTGAACCAGGTGTCGCGCACGTAGCCCGGGATCGCGTCCTGCTTCACGCCGAAGGCCGGCACCATCCACGCGTGGATGACGTCGTCGGCGGTGGTGATGATGCGGATCTTCTTGTCGACCGGCACCACCAGCGGGTTGTCGACCTTGAGCAGGTAGTTGTCGACCTGGCCGGGATGGCCGGAGTCCGACAGCGCGCGGTGCGAGGCGTCCAGCGTCGAGACGAAGCCGATGCCCTCGCCTTCGCCCTTCAGGTAGTCGTAGCCCCACTTCCACTGGTAGCCGGTGGCCTTGATCGTGATGTCGGAGTTGGTGGTGTCCTTCATCGCCACGACGACCTTGGTCGCGGGCAGCGCCATCAGGATGACGATGATGAAGGGCACGATGGTCCAGGCGATCTCGACCTTCACGCTCTCGTGGAAGTTCGCGGGCATCGCGCCCTTGGACTTCCGGTGCTTGAAGATCGAATAGAACATGACCCCGAACACGGCGACGAAGATCGCCAGGCAGAGGATCAGCATCATGTTGTGCAGCCACATCTGCTCGTGCGCGATCTTGGTGACCGGCGGGTGCAGGTTCAGCTGGTTGACGGCCGGACCTCCCGGGAGGTCATTGACCGCCAAGGCGACCTGGCTGGCCAGCGCGGCCGTCAGGCCGAACGCGAGCTGGCTGCAGCGGCGCCCCAGTTGCACACAACTGTGTTCAATCGTCATGGTCGTCTCTTTATCCAGTCTTTCTCAAGCTCTCGTCACCCGGGTCTCCGTCCAGGCGGCTTCGACGCTCGAGCCCGCATGTAGCGCGGGCTTCGGCGCCAAGCGATGGCGGAAACCTACGGGGCCAGCAGACGTACTCCAGTCGGGGGCGGATTCTAGCCCAGCCCCCCGGCGCACTATGACCGCCCCCAGAGGACGGAACGGCCCAGGATTACCCGCAGACTGAGGGGCTGGTGCCCTCTGTCGCACGCCCGTCGCGGGCGTGTCCCGGGCTGCCTATCCGAGCCCTCGCCTGTCGGGGGTCAGTGTTTGCCCGCGCCGCGCACCATCGCCCGCATCTGGTCCAGCGAGACCTCGGTGGTCGCCGCCACCTTCACTTTCGGTTGAGGCTTGAACGCATGGCCGTAGACCAGTTCGATGCTCAGCGACAGCCGGCCGTCCGGGCCGCGCAGCGACTCGAGCGCGCGCATGAGGCGTTCGCGCCACGCCTTCGTGCGCAGGCCGCGCAGCCGGGCCGGCGCCAGGTTGCCGCCGAGCGCGCGCAGGTCGCGCAGCAGGTCCTGCGGCGAACCCCAGGTCAGGCGCAGGTGTTCCTGGTCCATCACCGGATCGGCGAAGCCCGCATGCACGAGCAGGTCGCCCAGGTCGTGCATGTCGACCCAGTCCGGCGCCGGCATGCCCCAGCCCTCGCGCGCGAAGACCGGGCGCAGTTCGATGAAGCTGTCCGGCCCAAGGCAGGAGAACATCAGGCAGCCCTCGACCGCCAGGCCGGCGTGCCAGCGCTTGACGAGCGCGGGCTTGTCGGCCTCGGCATGCAGTTCCATGTTGGACCAGGCGAGTTGCGCGGCGCCGGCCGGCGGCTCGGCGACGAGCTCGGTCGGCGAGCTGCCGCGCAGCTTGTCCACGACCGATTGCATGAAGCCGCGCTTCAGGCGTTGGGCGATCAGCGCGCGGACCTCGGCGTCGGGCTCGAGCCACAGCTGCGTCGCTTGCGGATAGTGGCGGCGCAGGCCCTCGTCGCCGCCGCCGATCGACGGACGGCTCTGCAGCACGGCCGTCGGCTGCAGCCGGATCACCGGCAGGCGGTCCAGCATGCGCGTGGCCACCTCCTGATGCAGCCACGGGGCCGCGTCGGATGCGGACAGACGTCGACGCTGCCGTTGCGCCGCGCCCGCATCGATCTGCTGTGTGCTTGGCGGCAAGGCCTCGTTCCCAGTCATGGGGCGGGATTGTAGGTGGGCCTGCTTGACCTGTTGCGGCGGCGGGCATTGGCGCGAGGGCCGATGGCGCCCGGCTTCGCGGGCCTCGGCGGCGGGCCGCGCTGGCCCGGCCAGTGCGCCTTCTGCCGTTGCTGGTGCCGCGGGCCGCTCTGCGGCGACTGCGACACGCGTCATGCGGTCGACACCGCGCGGCGTTGCGCGCTCTGCGCCCTGCGTCTGCCCGCAGGCGCGGGCACGATGCTCTGCGGCCGTTGCCTCGCGCACCCGCTGCCGCTGTCGCGCTGCGTGGCGGCGATGGATTACGTCTTTCCGTGGGACCGCCTGCTGCTGGCGCTCAAGTTCGGCGAGCGGCTCGAGTTCGCGCCCCTGCTGGCGGCGCGCCTGTCCGAGGCGATCGCGCTCGCGCGGGTCGAGCGCCCCGACCTGGTCGTGCCGATCCCGCTGTCCGCGAAGCGCCTGCGCGAGCGCGGCTACAACCAGGCGCACGAGATCGCTCGCCGGCTCGTGCTGCCGAGGAGGTCGACGGCCGCGGATGCGCCCGGGCCGGAGCCGGAGCGACAATCCCGCCTTTGCGCGCAGACGCTGATGCGGGTGCGTCACACCGACCAGCAGGCGCAGCTGCCGCTGGACGAGCGGCGCGGCAACCTGCGCGGCGCGCTCGCCGTCGTGAAGCCGGTGCACGGCCTGCGGGTCGCGATCGTCGACGACGTCATGACCAGCGGCGCCACGCTGCACGAGGCCGCGCTGGCGCTGCGACGCGCCGGCGCCCGCGACGTGCAGGCCTGGGTGGTCGCGCGCACGCCTTGATTCCTGACGAAAGAGCTTCGCCCCATGTTCAACATCGTGCTGGTCCATCCGGAGATTCCGCCCAACACCGGCAACGTGATCCGGCTCGCGGCCAACACCGGCTGCCGGCTGCACCTGATCGAGCCGCTGGGTTTCTCGATGGAGGACAAGCTGCTGCAGCGCGCGGGGCTCGACTATCACGAGTACGCGCCGGTGCTGCGGCATGCGGACTGGGAGCGTTTCATCGCGGCGGAGCAGCCCGAGGCGACACGCATGTTCGCCTTCACCACGCGTGGCAGCCGGCTGCTGCCGACGGTCGATCTGAAGCCGGGTGACTGGCTGGTGTTCGGATGCGAGACGGCGGGGCTGCCGCCGGCGTTGCGCGACGGGTTCCCGCTCGAACAGCGCGTGCGGCTGCCGATGCGGGAAGGCCAGCGCAGCCTGAACCTCAGCAACGCGGTCGCCGTCGCGGTCTTCGAGGCGTGGCGGCAGAACGGCTACGCCGAGGGAGTTTGATCGCCGCGAAGCCCTGCGTCACTTCGAAGACCCAGCGCGCTGCGCGCGCCCCTCACCCCTACCCTCTCCCGCAAGCGGGAGAGGGAGCAAGAAGGGTGGCGCGATCGCCAGGTCAGCTCGATGCATTCTCGCTCCCTCTCCCGCTTGCGGGAGAGGGCGGGGGTGAGGGCCAGCGGCCGTCGCAGGACACCTACTCGCGTTCGAGTTTGAGCTGTCGGATCAGCGCACCCCAGCGCTTGCGTTCTTCGCTCATGAGGCTGTCGAGCCCTTCGGGCGAGGTGCCCGCCGCACTGAAGTACAGCGGCAGCAGTTCGCGACGGAAAGCATCGCTGCGGACGATGCGGATGACCTCATCCGCCACGCGGCGCACGATTGCCTCGGGCGTTCCGGCCGGCGCCAGCATCGCTTGCCACGACGTGGCCTCGAAGCCGGGATATCCGGATTCGGCGACCGTCGGCAATTCCGCGAGCGCGCCGAAGCGCCCGGCGCTGGTCACCGCCAGCGCCTTCAGCTTGCCGGCCTTGACCTGCGGCATCGCGATCGCCGGCACCATGAAGCCGGCATGGATCTGCCCGGCCAGCATCGCATTGACGACCTGAGGAAAGCCGGCATAAGGCACATGGACCAGCGTCAGGCCGGCGCGCGCGATGAACGATTCCATCGCCAGATGCGCCGCGCTCCCATTGCCGATGCTGCCGTAGTTCAGCGCGCCGGCGCGTTGCTTCGCCAAGGCGACGAACTGGGCCAGCGTGTCCACGCCGAGCGACGGCGGGACGACGAGCACATTCGGCGAACTCGCGATGAAGCTCACCGCGCGCAGGTCGCGTTGCGGGTCGTAGGGCAAGGACTTCGCCAGCAGCGGCGCCGTGATCAGCGGGCCCTGGATCGTGAACAGCAGCGTGTGCCCGTCCGGCGCCGCCTTCGCGACCGCGCCAGTGCCGATGTTGCCGCCGGCGCCCGGCTTGTTGTCGATGACGACCGGCTGGCCGAGCGCCTGCGCCAGCGGCTCGGCGAGGTATCGCGCGATCAGGTCCGGCGAGCTGCCGCCGGGGAACGGCACGACCAGGCGGATCGGACGAGCGGGCCAGGTCGCCGCCGCGCGGCCGGACAGCGGCAACGCGCCGAGCGCGACCATCAACGCGCGGCGATTCACCATTCGGACTTCGCCTGGCGCCCCATCAGGGCATCGAGCGCTTCATGCGGGGTCATGCGGCCTTCGAGGACCTCGACGACCCCAGCGGTGATCGGCATGTCGACGCCCGCGCCGCGAGCCCGCGCCAGCACCGTCGGCGCGCTGTAGACGCCCTCGGCCACATGGCCGAGCTTCACGAGGATGCCGGGCAGGTCCAGGCCCTCGGCGAGCAGCAGGCCCACGCGCCGGTTGCGCGACAGGTCGCCGGTGGCGGTGAGCACCAGGTCGCCCAGGCCCGCGAGCCCGAGCAGGGTTTCCTGCTGGGACCCCAGCGCGAGCGCCAGGCGCTGCATTTCCGCCAGCCCGCGGGTGATGAGCGCCGCGCGGGCGTTCAGACCCGGCCCCTTCAGGCCCTTCGCCTCCGCGACAAGCCGCAGGCCGTCGGCGATGCCGACGGCGATGGCCATCACGTTCTTCACCGCGCCGCCGACCTCGACGCCGACCGGATCGGCCGACGAATACACGCGCAGCCGTTCGCTGTGGAAGGCCGACACGCCCAGTTGCGCCAGTGACGCATCGCCGGACGCGGACACCAGCGCGGTCGGCTGCCCCGCGGCGACTTCCTGCGCGAAGCTCGGTCCGGACAGGATGCCGGTCGCCAGTCCCGGCGCCACCTCGCGCGCGATCTCATGCCCGAGCAGCCCGGTGCCGGCCTCGAAACCCTTGCACAGCCACTGCGCCTTCGCGCCGGCCGGCAGACGCGCCAGCATGCCGCGCAGGCCCGACATCGGCGTGGCGATGACGATCAATCCGTCGCGGCCGTGCGCGAGCGCGCCGTCGAGCTCGTCGGTCAGCCCGAGCGCCGCGGGCAGCGGCGAATCGGGCAGGTAGCGGACATTTCGGCGCTCAGTGCGCATCGCGGCGATCGCGCCGGCGTCGCGCGCCCACAGCGTCACGTCGTGGCGCGCGCTCGCGGCGATCGCCAGCGCCGTGCCCCAGGCACCGGCGCCGAGCACGCTGATCTTCATGCGCGGAGCAGTCATGGTCGGTCGAAGGGAACGATTCGATGGAACTCGCAATGAAACACGCCGGCCGGCGGACAGGTCCGCGAGGCCGGCGCTGTCATGGGCCGAGGCTCAGTTCGGAACGGCTTCGCCGCCCTGGCCGTTGGCGGCCAGTTGCGCCTGCTGGGCTTCGAACATCGCCTGGAAGTTCACTTCCGTCAGCATCACCGGCGGGAAGCCGGCGCGCGTGCAGACGTCGGAGACGATCGCGCGCAAGTAGGGGTAGATCATCTGCGGGCAGACGATCGCCAGGATGCCTTCGAGCTGGTCCTGCGGCAGGTTGCGGATCTCGAAGATGCCGGCCTGCTTCGCCTCGATCAGGAACAGGGTCTTGTCCTGCACCGTCGTCGTGACGGTCGCGGTGACGCTGACCTCGAACAGGCCCTCGGCCACCGGCTCGGCGGCCAGCGAGAGCTTGATGTCGACCTGCGGCTGGGCCTGCTCCAGCAGGATCGCCGGGGCGTTGGGCTGCTCCAGCGACAGGTCCTTCAGGTACATGCGCTGGATCTGGAACACGGGAGCGTTGTTGTCGTCGGCCATGAGGGTCATCCAAATGAAAAAGCCCGCCAGCGGCGAGCCGTGGCGGGCATTATGACCGAGCGTCCGCGACAGTCCGGTGAGGGGTTTCCGGAGATCGGCGAGGACTTCGGATCGGGAGGTTTCAGGCCTGCAACAAGGGTTGCAGACCGCCGCGCTGGTCCAGCGCGTACAGGTCGTCGCAACCGCCGACATGGGTCTCGCCGATGAAGATCTGCGGCACCGTGCGGCGACCCGTCCGCTGGATCATCGCGTCGCGCTGCGACGGGTCCAGGTCCACGCGGACTTCCTCGATCTGGTCCACGCCCCGCTGCTTGAGCAGGTGCTTGGCCCGCACGCAGTACGGGCAGACCAGGGTCGTATACATCTTCACGGCGGCCATCGCCAGTTCTCCAAGAATCGTGTCGAGCCAGTCCCGGCAATCGGCTTGCCGGCGCGGTCGCCAGGGCGGTCAGGCCGCAGACTTCTCGACAGGCAAACTCGCCTCGCGCCAGGCGGTCAGGCCACCCTGGACAGCGACCGCGTTCGCATAGCCCTGCTTCTGAAGGATGCCAGCAGCGCGCTGCGCGCGTGCGCCGGTCTTGCACATCAGCACCACCGGCAGGGCCTTGTTGCCGGGCAGTTGCTTGGCCGGCAGCTCCGTGCCAGTCAGCGTCGACAGGGGCACGTTGCGGGCGCCGGTCGCGTGGCCGGCGGCGTATTCCCCGGGCTCGCTCACGTCGATCAGCACGCCCTTCTCGCGGTTGACCAGGCGCACCGCCTCGGCCGTCGGCACGCCGCCCGCCTTGCCGCGCGTCGAGGTCCACAGCAACAGGCCGCCAGACACCAGGGCCGTCAGCACGAGATACCAGTTTTCGATCAGGAACTTCAAGGCGGGGCCTGTGGGTTGAATTCAAAAGCTGCGGATTATAGAAACCCCGCCGGACAGTTCCATCAGCCGAGCTTGAAGGTCGAGACGGCGGACTGCAAGGCCCTGGCCTGCTGCTCGAGGCTGTTGGCCGCCGCGGCGGCCTCCTCGACCAGCGCCGCGTTCTGCTGCGTCATCTGGTCGAGCTGGACCACCGATTCGTTGACGTGGCCGATGCCCTGGCTCTGCTCGGCGGACGCCGCCGTGATCTCGCTGATGATGTCCGACACCCGCTGCACGCTGGCGACGATCTCCTCCATCGTCGCGCCCGCGTCCTGCACGAGCCGCGAACCGGCCTCGACCCGGGTGACGCTCGCGCCGATCAGCGACTTGATCTCCTTGGCGGCCTCGGCGCTGCGCTGCGCCAGCGATCGCACCTCGCTCGCGACGACCGCGAAGCCGCGGCCCTGCTCGCCCGCCCGCGCGGCTTCCACCGCCGCGTTCAGCGCCAGGATGTTGGTCTGGAACGCGATGCCGTCGATGGTGCCGATGATGTCGCCGATCTTGCGCGAGCTCGCGCTGATCTCGTCCATCGTCGAGACGACCTGGCCCACGACCTCGCCGCCCTTCTTCGCGACGGTCGCCGCGCTGCCGGCCAGCTGGTTGGCCTGGCTGGCCGCGTCGGCGCTCTGGCGCACCGTCTCGGTCAGCTGCTGCATGTTGGAGGCGGTCTGTTCGAGCGAGCCCGCCTGCTTCTCGGTGCGCACCGACAGGTCCTGGTTGCCGGCGGCGATCTCGCGCGAGGCCACCGTCATCGAGTCGGTGCCGCTGCGCACGTTGCCGACGATCGCCGCCAGGCCCTGCGACATGTCGCGCACCGCCGCCAGCAGGCTGGCCTCGGCGCCCGGAGCGACGCGGATGGCCTGCGAGAGGTCGCCCTCGGCCATCTGGCGCATCACGTCCCGGGCGTATTCCGGCTCGCCGCCGAGCTGGCGCCACACGCTGGCGATCAGCAGCCACGAACCCGCGCCCAGGCACACGACCACGATCAGGCCGCTGAGCACCGTCGCCCACAGGCCCGATCCGACGCCCTTCTCCGCGCTCGCCAGCGTCGCGTCGAAGGTGGTCTTCGCATCGGCGCGCGCGTCGCCGAGCGTCTGCTCCAGCGCCTTCTGCGCGGCCTGCATCTTCGGAATGGAGCCCGCCTGGTCGCCCTGCTTGATGCCGAGGAACAGCTGCGCGGTCTCGACCGACGCGGCGTAGTAGGCCTCGAAGCCGCTCTCCAGCCTCGCGCCGGCGTCGGCGCGGCCGGGAATCGACTTGATCGAGGCGATCACCTTGCGCATCGCGGCCGCGCGCTCGGCGGCCTCGTCCAGGCGCTTCTTCTCGCCCTCGGCGACGGCGGACTGGATCGTCCCGCCCAGCGCCTCGAGCTGCGCGGCCACCTGGTTGGTGGCCACGAGATACGGATAGTCGGCCTCGCCCAGCGCGTGGATCGCGCCCGAGGTCCGCGACGAAAAGAACAGCACCACCGCGATGCCCACCGCGAAGACGATCGCCGCCAGCACGGGCAGCATCGCGATACGGGTCTTCAAGTTCATGCCTGACTCCAATTCATCCTATGTCTCCAACGACCTCCCCAGGTCGGCCCGGGCGGCCTCACGGTCGCCCGGGCAGTGGGCTCATTCGACGCTGAGCACCACCTTCACCGAGCCGTCGACGGCCGACTTCTCGATGTAGCCGATGGCATCGGCGTTCGCGGCGACGAACTTCTTCACGTCGGCCGAGCTGCCCAGTTCCTTGGGCGGCGTGCCCTTGCCCGAGAACACCAGGCGCGACCACGCAGCCTTCACCTGCGCGGAGGACTTGCCGGTAGCCTTCGAATAGAACTGCTCGCGCGCCGCGGCGCTTTCCGGCAGATCCACCGCCTGCGCGGCGCTGCCGTTGGGCAACTGGTTGGACTTGCCCAGGAAGATGCTCGCGACCTGGTCGGCGGACATGTTGGCGACGGGGCTCTTCGGATTGACCACGACGGCGACCTGCGCCTGCGCGGCGACGGCGGCGGCGAACAGCGCCGCGCCGATCAAGGGCTTGATCATGTTGAACTGCATGGGGGCCTCTTCTTCTGATGCTTAGAACACGAAGTCGACGGCGACGCTGTAGACGCCGACACGCTCGTTGTTGAAGCCGGGCTGGGCATTGATGAACTGGCCTGCGCCGGTGGTCTTGATGCTGTCGTACTGGGCCTTCACGGCGACGTTGCGCCACGCGTCCCAACGCACACCGAGCGCGATCGTCTTCTGCGGGGTGCTCTGGCTGGCCGCCACGCCGTCGATGACGGCACGCAGCGGCAATCCGCCGACCACCAGACTGGCGGGCACCGTGTTGTCGATATTGGAGTTGTCGGTCTTCTGCTGCGACAGCGTGGCGTAGGGGGTGAACTTGCCGACGCGGTAACCCACCGTCGTGTACCAGCCCGTCGTGTCCGGCACGATCGAGTCGGTACGGCGCTTGGTGTACTCAGCCGCGATCAGCCACTGTCCCTGGTCGTAGTTCAGGCCGACGCCGGAGAAGCTCGCATCCTTGTCGACCGTGTGGAACTGGTCGGCGAGCGCCGGGAACTGGACCTGGCGCAGCACGTTGACCAGAAGCTCCGTCGAGGCGGACCGCGCGGTCAGCTTGCCCTGGATATGGCCTGCCCGCAGCGTCAGTCCGTCCACCACCTCGAAGGTCGCGTTGACCCCGACGAGTTTCTTGACCTCCGCCTTCACCGTGTCGGGACTGTTCGTCGTCTTGCCGGCAATGGCCTGCAGCGACAGGGTCTTCCCGGCGATGTGCGTGGTCCAGTTGACGTCCGCCCCGTCGAAGTGGCTGAACGGAACCTGCCCGTAAACGTCGATCGGCGGGCGCAGCCAGGTGTTGGCGTAGCCCACATCCCGGAAGTCGGACACGGCGAAGAACGGCGCACCCATGCGGCCGGCGCGGATCGCCAGGTCGGGCGTCGCCTGCCACTTGGCGAAGGCCCATTCCACTTGGGGCGTCCAGTTGCCCTTGCCGTTCTGCTTGGTCAGCACCTGCACGGTGGCCGAGAACTGCGAATTGAACTTCGCCGAGCCCTGAAGGCCCAGCTTGCTGTCGACCTCGCCGCTGATCGTCTTGTCCGCGCCGTGGACCTGGCCGGGGATGACGTACTCGGCACCGTCCTTGGTCGTGCCGGTCAGGCCGACCGTGCCGAAACCGGAGAACGAGAACATCGAGTCCGACTGGCCTTGCGCCTGGGCGCCGAATGCCACCAGCGCCAGCGCCAACGGCGTCAAACGCAAGCTCTTCACAACCATCATTGAGGTACTCCTTGGTACAACGTTGAAGCCCGACATGGGCATGTTCTTTTGTCGAACCAGATTGGGGCGCGGGTGCGCCTTTCGCCCGGTACGAAAGCAGTTGTCGACCCTGCGGAAGGCTTCTTGAGGCAGGAGCCCTGGAGGGCTGCCTCTAGAATCCGCCGGGCCTGCCGGAACCCGGCCAAACCTCACGAACTCATTCAAGACCCATGTACAAGCTCGTGCTGATTCGCCATGGCGAATCGACCTGGAATCTCGAGAACCGCTTCACCGGCTGGACCGACGTGGATCTGACGCCCAACGGGGTGGAGCAGGCCAAGCAGGCGGGCCGTCTGCTGAAGGAGGCCGGTCTGGATGTCGACGTGGCCCACACTTCGGTGCTCAAGCGCGCCATCTGGACCCTGTGGCACTGCCTGGATCAGATGGACCGCCAGTGGCTGCCCGTGCGGCACAGCTGGCGCCTGAACGAGCGCCACTACGGCGCGCTTCAAGGTCTGAACAAGGCGGACATGGCCAAGCAGTACGGCGACGAGCAGGTGCTCGTCTGGCGCCGGAGCTATGACACCCCGCCGCCGGCGCTGGAAGCGTCGGACCCGCGCAGCGAGCGCGGCGACATCCGCTATGCCGGACTGCAGCCCTCGGACGTGCCGCTGACCGAGTGCCTGAAGGACACCGTGGCCCGCGTGCTGCCCTACTGGAACGAACAGATCGCACCCGCGATTCTGTCGGGCCAGCGCGTGCTGATCGCGGCCCACGGCAACTCGATCCGCGCCCTCGTGAAGTATTTGGACGGCATCGCCGACGAAGCCATCGTTGGCGTGAATATTCCCAATGGCATTCCGCTTGTCTACGAACTGGACAAGGACCTGAAGCCCATCAAGAGCTATTACCTGGGCGACGCCGAAGCCGCCGCCGAGGCCGCGGCGGCCGTGGCGAACCAGGGCAAGAAGGCGTAAAGGCGCAAGTCGCGCTACTTGCGGCGCAGCGCCGTCGCCAGCAGCTCGGCGACGCAGACCGCGTTGCTCTCGTGCGGCACGGCGTTGCTGCTCCAGACGTGACGCACGCCGGCCTCGCGCAAGGCCGGCAATGCATCGCCGTTGAACAGCGCATGGGTGACCGCGACATCGACGCTCGCGGCACCCCGTTCCAGCGCCTCGCGCGCGGCACCGATCAGCGTCCGCCCCGTCGACGCCATGTCGTCCAGCAGCACCACCGCGCGCCCGCTCACCTCCAGCTCCGGAAAGGCCAGCTGCACCTGCGTGTCGCCGAAACGCACCTTGCGGCCAACCGCATGCGCGAGCTTCGCCGCACGCGCCGCCTCCGCGACCCACTGCCCCGACTCCTCGTCCGGCCCGACCAGCACGGCACCCGGCACCTGCGCGGCAATGAAGCGCCCCAGCGAAGCCGCCGCCGAAAGCGCCACGCCCTTGCCCTTCGGCATGACCTCGTCCAGGCTCGCGATCCGGTGCAGGTGCGGATCCACCGTCACCACCCGGTCGAACTGCGTCGACAGCAACGCGGCAATGTGCCGCTGGCTGACCGCCTCGCCGGGCGTGAACTCCATGTCCTGCCGCATGTAGGCCAGGTAGGGCACCACCAGCATCAGATGCCTCACGCCCCAGCCACGCGCGGCAGGCGCCGCGATCAGCAACTCCACCAGGCGGTCGTTGGGCTGATGCTGCAATCCGCGCAGCACGATGATGTCGGCAGGCAGCGGCTTGGGCAGCACCAGGCGTAGCTCACCGTCCGGAAAGCGGTGGCGCGCAATCACACCCAAGGGACGGCCCAACTCACGGGCCAGACGCGTGGCCAACTCTTTTTCGTCTTCGAAGCACAGCAGCATCGGGTGATCCTCGCACCAATCGGGACCGCAAGGGCATCCGGCATACCCGGGCTGGGCGAATTGAGCCCGGCTGGTGGGAGTGGGGAGTAGGCCCGCCACCCGTGGCGCGCTTGGCCGCCATGGCATGGGGCCCGGCCGGCAAGCGGCCAAACCCCAAGCCATGCCGTCCCTGATCGACCGAGGACTCAGGGCCTTGGCAATGCGCTGGCGATGCGCTCGGCGAGCGCTTCCGCCAGATGGCGTCGATCAAGCCCTTCCGTGGGCATCGCCGGCAAGGAGCGGATTTCCACCGCCAGGTCCCTCGCGGTCAGGATGCGCCACAGGCTCTCCATCAACGACATCTGACCGATGTACTGCGCAGCCTCGCTGTACGGTTTGCCAGGCTGGTGCCAGCGCAGCACCACGGGCTGCAGCGGCGTGTGCGTGCTGATCGCCGCCTGCAGCAGGTTGCCATGCAACGGCAGCAGCGGATAGCCGGCGCCGGTCGTGCCCTCGGGAAAGACCGCCACGGTCTCGCCAGCCGCCAGGGCCTCGGCGGTCTTGTGCACGACGCGCAACGCGTCGCGCTTGCTGGCCCGCTCGATGTAGAGCGTGCCGACCGCCGTCGCCAGCGACCCCACCAGCGGCCAGTTCGCGATGTCGGCCTTGGAGACGAAGCGCGCCTCCGGCATCACCGCATGCATCGCGGCAATGTCCAGCCACGAGATGTGATTCGCCGTGATCAGCCGCGGCGCCGGCGTCTGAGGGCCGGGCGACTCCAGTCGCACGCCCAGCACCCTCAGCAGCTTGGCCGACCACCAGCCGACATGCCGCTGCCTGGTCGGCGTGTCGAACCCGCGCCAGCGCACCTGCACGATGTACACGCCGTGCCCGATGTGCGCCAGCATGCGCAGCGCCCGCCAGACCCCGACCAGGGCGCGCATCAGGCAGTCCGCTCGACGGCGGTGACCAGCGATTCGTAGGCGACCGTGCCCGCCACCAGCGTGTAGCGGACGTGGCCCGGCAGCTCGAAGCCGGTGATGTCGAACGAGAACGGCGTGTGCTTGCCCTGGCTGACCAGGCGCTCCGGCGTGACCGCGCCGCTGGCCTCGGCATCGAAGACGACGACGTCGCCGACACCCCCCTCGACCAGCCGTCCCGCGCTCGCCGCCAACGAGCCGAGCGCCCCGCCCAGGACCTTCACCGGCCGCGCCGTGATGGTGCCGAGCGACTGCGCCAGCGACAGGCCTTCGTCCTGTCCCCAGCGCAGCGCCAGGCTCAGCAGCAGCTCCAGGCCGGTCGCGCCGGGCGTGGCCTCGGCGAAGGGCAGCGACTTCTCGTCCGCGGCGACCGGGTTGTGGTCGCTGACCAGCGCGTCGATCGTGCCGTCGGCCAGGGCGGCGCGCAGCGCGTCGCGGTCGCGCCGCTGCCGCAGCGGCGGCTGCAGCCGCATCGACGGGTTGAAGTAGCCGATGTCGACATCGCTCAGGTGCAGCGAGTTGATCGAGACGTCCGCCGTCACCGGCAGACCCTCCTTCTTGGCCTGGCGCACCAGCTCGACGCCGGCGGCGCTGCTCAGGCGGCACAGGTGCACGCGGCAGCCGGTCACGCGCACCAGCTCGAGGATGGTGTGCAGCGCGATGGTCTCGGCCGCGACCGGCTCGCCGGACAGGCCCAGTCGCGTCGCCACGGCGCCGCTGGCCGCGACGCCGCCGCTCAACCAGGGATCCTGCGCATGCAGCCACAAGGTGTAGCCGAAGCTCGCCGCGTACTGCATCGCGCGCTGCACGGTCAACGTGTTGCGGATGGGTCGATACGCCTGAGAGAAACCGACGCACCCCGATTCGGTCAGCTCGGCCATCTCGGTCAGCGATTCACCGTCCAGGCCCCGCGTCAGCGCGCCCAGCGGGAAGAGCCGGCAGCGGCTGAGCTTGCGGGCGCGGAACTTGAGCATGTCGACCAGGCCGGGCTCGTCCAGCGCCGGATCAGTGTCGGGCGGGCAGACCAGGCTGGTGACGCCGCCGGCCGCCGCGGCGGCGAGCTCGCTCTCCAGCATGCCCTCGTGTTCGTGACCGGGCTCGCGCAGGCGCGCGGCCAGGTCGACCAGGCCCGGCGCGACGACAAGGCCGCTGGCGTCGATGACGCGGTCCGCGTTGAAGTCGCCGACGTCGCCCAGCCCGACAATGCGGCCCGAGGCGATGGCGAGGTCGCCGGCCTGGTCCAGTCCCGAGGCGGGATCGATGAGTCGGCCGTTCTGGATGAGGATCTTCATGCTTCGTTCCCGGCGAGGATGGACATCACGGCCATGCGCACGGCGATGCCGAAGGTGACCTGCGGCAGGATCACGCTGTGCTGGCCGTCGGCGACGGTGGAGGAGATCTCCACGCCGCGGTTGATCGGGCCCGGGTGCATGACGATGGCATCGGGCCTGGCCAGCGCGAGCTTCTCGGGCGTGAGGCCGAAACTCTTGAAGTACTCGCCGGCGCTGGGCAGCATCGCACCGCTCATGCGCTCGTTCTGCAGGCGCAGCATGATGATCACGTCGGCGTCGCGGACGCCTTCGGCCATGTCGTGGCAGACGCGCACGCCCATGTCCTTGAGGTCGCCGGGCACCAGGGTCTTCGGTCCGACCGCGCGGATCTCCGGCACGCCCAGCGTGGTCAGCGCATGGATGTCGCTGCGCGCGACGCGCGAGTGCACGATGTCGCCGACGATCGCCACCGTCAGGTTGGAGAAGTCCTTCTTGTAGTGACGGATCGTGTACATGTCCAGGAGGCCCTGCGTCGGATGCGCGTGGCGGCCGTCGCCGGCGTTGACGACGTGGACATGCGGCGCGCAGTGCTGCGCGATCAGGTAGGGCGCGCCCGACTCGCTGTGGCGGACCACGAACATGTCGGCATGCATCGCCGACAGGTTGGCCACCGTGTCGAGCAGCGTCTCGCCCTTGGCGGTGCTGGAGCGCGCGATGTCGAGGTTGATGACGTCGGCGGACAGGCGCTTGGCGGCGATCTCGAAGGTGGTGCGGGTGCGGGTGCTGTTCTCGAAGAACAGGTTGAACACCGACTTGCCGCGCAGCAGCGGCACCTTCTTGACCTCGCGGTCGTTGACCGAGAGGAAGGTCCCCGCCGTGTCCAGGATCTGGTGCAGCACGGCCTTGGGCAGGCCTTCGGTGGACAGCAGGTGGATCAGCTCGCCATGCTTGTTCAATTGCGGATTTCGTTTGCTCAGCATGGGATCAGTCCTCCTTCACGTCGAAGCTGAAGCGGCCGTTGTCGCTGCCGTCCTGGCCCTTCACCAGGCTCAGGCGCTGGTGGGGAGCGACCGCGACACGCGCGGCGGAGAACGCCGGCTCGATCGGCAGCTCGCGACCGCCGCGGTCGACCAGCACCGCCAGCGTGACGCTGGCGGGACGGCCGAAGTCGAACAGCTCGTTGATCACCGCGCGCGTCGTGCGGCCGGTGTAGAGCACGTCGTCGATCAGCAGGACATGCCGGCCCTCGATCTCGAAGGGCAGCTTCGTGTGATCGGCGCTCGCGTTCATGCCCTTGCTGCCGAAGTCGTCGCGGTGCAGCGCGCTGGAGATGACGCCGTGCTGGCCCGGCAGCTTCAGGTCCTGCTGCAGGCGCTCGGCGAGCCAGGCGCCGCCGGACCAGATGCCGACCAGTGCGCTGTCGGGTTGCAGCAGGCGCTGGACGCCGCGCACGAGGTCGGCGTAGAGCGCTTCCGCATCGAGGTGCAATGTGCTCATGGGTGTTCCCGGAAGAATTGTTCGAGGATCAATGCCGCGCTCGCGGCATCGAGGTCGCGCGCGCCCTGGGACTGGGCTTCCACGCTGGTGTAGCGTTCGTCGACTTCGACCACCGGCAGCCGGTAGCGGCCGCGCAGCTGCCCGGCGAACTTGAGCGCGCGGGCGGTCATCTCATGCGGGGCGCCGTCGGGATGGCGCGGCACGCCGATCACCAGCGCGTCGGGCTGCCATTCCTGGATCAGCGCGGTAATGGCGGCCCAGCGGGCGTCGCCCTGCTCGGTGATGGTCCGCAACCCGCGCGCGCTGCCCAGCATCCGGTTGCCGGTCGCCACGCCGAGGCGCTTGGTGCCGAAGTCGAAACCGAGGGGGGAAACAAAGGCGGACGGGGAAGCGGTGCTCATGGAACTCATGACGCCTCCGGGATTCATGCGTGCCCGGCCTCCTGGCTGAGCATGCGCGGATCGATGCCGAGCAGCGCCAGCGCCTTGTCGTAGCGCTCCTCGATCGGCGTGTCGAAGATGATCTCGGGCGTGGCGTCGACGGTGATCCAGCCGTTGCGGCCCAGTTCCTCCTCGAGCTGGCCCGCGGCCCAGCCGCTGTAGCCCAGCGTGACCAGCACCCGCTTCGGGCCGGCGCCGTTGGACAGCGCCTCCAGCACGTCGCGGCTGGTGGTCATCTCGAGCCCGCCGGGCACGGCGAGCGTCGCGTTGTAATGGTTGCCCTGCTCGTCCAGCGGCTCGTGCAGCACGAAGCCGCGTTCGGTCTGGACCGGCCCGCCGAAGAACACCGGCCGCGCGGCCATGTCGACGTCCGACAGCTCGAGCTCGACCTTCTCGAACAGGTTGCCCAGGGTCAGCGAGATCGGCTTGTTGATGACCAGGCCCAGCGCGCCCTTCTCGTTGTGCTCGCACAGGTAGACGACGGAGCCGGCAAAGGTCTCGTCCACCATGCCGGGCATGGCGATCAGGAACTGGTTGGTCAGGTCGATGCGTTCCTTGGACATAGGGGCGGATTCTATTTCACCGACACTCCGTCTCCATGAACGCCCTTGTCTGGTTCCGGCGCGACCTGCGCGCGGACGATCACGCCGCGCTGTACCACGCGCTCAAGCGCCACGAGCGGGTCCACTGCGCCTTCGTGCTGGACACGGACATCCTGGACGCGCTGCCGCGCGCCGACCGCCGCGTGGAGTTCATCCTGGACGCGCTCCGGATCCTGGATGCCGACCTGGCCGCGCTCGCGCCGGGCGCCGGCCTGATCGTGCGGCACGGCGCGGCGCGCGAGCAGATTCCCGCCCTGGCGGCGCAACTGGGCGTCGACGCGCTGTACTTCAACCACGACGACGAGCCCGAGGCGCTGCGCCGCGACGCCGACGTCGGCGCCGCGCTGCTCGCACAGGGCATCGCGGTGGAGAGCTTCAAGGACCACGTGGTCTTCGAACGCTCGGAGATCCTGACCGGCGCGCAGAAGCCCTACGGCGTCTTCACGCCCTACAAGAACGCCTGGCTGCGGGAGATCACGCCCTTCTCCCTGAGCAGCTATCCGGTCGCGCGATATGCGGATCGTCTGGCGGATCTCGGCGCATCTGCGGCCGCGCCGTCCCGCGGCGTGCCTTCGCTGGGCGACATCGGTTTCGAGCCGGCGGGCCTCAGCGCCGCGCTGACCGGCGGCGCCGCCGGCGCGCAACGGCTGTTCGAGGAGTTCCTGACCCGCATCGACCGCTACGGCGACACGCGCGACTTCCCCGCGGCGAAAGGGCCGAGCTACCTCAGCACGCACCTGCGCTTCGGCACGATCTCGATCCGCCGGCTCGCGCGCGCAGCCTGGGAGCGCGGATACGCGACGGACGGCGGCAGCCCCGGCGCTCAGACCTGGCTCTCGGAGCTGATCTGGCGCGACTTCTACCACCAGGTCCTTCATCACCACCCGCGTGTCGCCGAACGCGCCTTCCGCCCCGAGTACGACCGCATCGCCTGGGCCGAGGGCCCCGACGCGGACGCCGACTTCGAGGCCTGGTGCCAGGGCCGCACCGGCTACCCGCTCGTCGATGCCGCGATGCACCAGATCAACGCGACCGGCTACATGCACAACCGGCTGCGCATGGTCACGGCCAGCTTCCTGATCAAGGACCTGGGCATCGACTGGCGCCGCGGCGAGGCCTACTTCGCCGCGAAGCTGCTCGATTTCGACCTCGCCGCCAACAACGGCGGCTGGCAGTGGGCCGCGTCCAGCGGCTGCGACGCGCAGCCCTACTTCCGCATCTTCAATCCGGTGAACCAGAGCGAGAAGTTCGATCCCGACGGCAAGTTCATCAAGCGCTACCTGCCCCAGCTCGCGAAGCTGCCGGCCAAACTGATCCACGCGCCGTGGCTGGCGAAACCGGCGGAACTGGCGGCCTGCGGGGTCGTGCTCGGGCACGACTACCCCGAACCCATCGTCCGGCACGAGACGGCGCGGATGGCGACGATGGCACGCTACGCCGTGGTGAAGGACCGGAGCTTCGAGTGACCGCGGCGCGAGCGGCCCTCACTGGTAGGTGACGGTGACGGTCACGGCATCGGTGTACGGTCCGCCGGGCACGGTGGTGACCTGGCGGGCCGGGATGCGGCCGTACACGGTGTAGGTCGCCGAGCCCAACAGGCTGAGGACGTCCAGCAGGATCGTGGCCGAGACGGTGCCGGTCGACGCCGTGCCGTCGCCCCAGACCGTCGTGTACGACGAATCCGAATAGAGGTTGTAGCTGAGCAGGTTGCCGCCATAGCTCATGCGCCGTCCGCTGAAGCTCGAGCCGCCGCCGGTGCTGAGCGCGATGGTGAAGGGGATCAGCAGCCCGGCGACACCGCCGCACTTGAACGTGACCGTCCCGGTCGTGTCCGTGTTGCCGTAGGCCAGCGGGTTGTAGTTGGCGAACAGCAGCGGCGTCGTCTGCACGGAGCAGGTGCAGACCGCCGGCAGGCAGAGCGCCTGCGCGGATTCCGCGGCGGCCAGCAGCAGGGGCAGCAGCAGGGCGGACGCGAATCCGGCGCTCCCGGGACCGCGTCGCGCGGCCCGGCACGCCGGCAGGCGCTTCGTGGCGAGTGGTTGGACAGGGATGGCGTTCATGGCGACTCCTTGGGGTCGGGGGACGCGGGCGCGGGCACGACACGGCAGGTCAGCGTGCCGAGGTCCGGCAGCTCCGCGGCCTGCGGCGGCAAGCGCAGTTCGATGAAGCACGGCGGGGCGCCCTCGCGGGCCACGAGCACGCGCTGGACGGTGCCCGGCTCCGCGGCGAGGCCGGCCAGGTAGGCCCGTCCGTCCAGTCCCATCGGGAAGCTGCGGGGACTGCCCGACAGGCTCAGCGCCAGGCCCGGCGGCAGCGGCTCGCCGGCCTCGTCGACGACGCGGAAGGTCGCCGTCTGGCTGTGCTGGATCGGAAAGCGGATCAGCGTCGCGCTGCGCGCCGCGGGCGTGACCTGCAGCTCCAGCGTCTCGATCTCCGCGTCCAGCGGCAGGTCGTCCGCGACCACGCCGACGCGGTTCACCTGGTAGCCGCGCAACGCAGGCAGGAAAGCCCGCCCCCGCCCGTCGGTGCGGGCGACGGGCTGGTTGTCGTGGGTGACGCGCACGCCGGCCTGATCGCCGACCTGGACGACCGCGAAGCCGCCGTCGACACGCCGGCTCGCATAGGCGCTGCCGTCGACATAGGCCAGGCCGCCGCTCGCGCCCAGGCGCACGTCGGTCTGCCCCGCCAGCCGCGACACGCCCCCGTCCAGCGCGACCTTGTTCGATTGCCACTGCGCCTGCGCCTGCTGGCGGCCGTTGGACTCGACCAGCATCTGGTAGCCGATGCCCTCGCCCACCGGCGGATTGCTCTGCAACTGCACCTGCCAGAGATCGCGCGACGGCTGGCCGCCGCCGCGCTGCCCCTGCCACGCCGTGGACAGGCTCTTGTTGTCCTCCAGCAGCAGCGTCCAGAACATCGAGATCGCCGTGCCGCCGCCGTTGCCCGCCTTGAGCGCCGACAGGCCGAAGAAACCCCAGCCGCCGAGACTGCGGCTGGCGTTGAAGGACCACAGCTGGTTGGCCACCTGCAGTTGCCCTTGCGGCGCCGCGCGTTGCGGCGCGCCCTGGTTCACCAGGCCCAGCCCCAGCCCCCATTGCCGCCAGGAGGTGCCGATCGACGCCGAGGTGCTCCACTTGGGCAGCACCGGATTGCCCAGCTGCGTGAAGCCGGCGGTGGCGCGCCTGACCTGCACGCCGCCGCTCCAGTCCATGCCCTGGCGCTCGATCCCCAGGCTCGCCAGCGCGCCGCGGCGGGCCAGCGGGTCGTCGCTGCGGCTGGCGACACCGGCCAGGCTGAGCGTGCCCAGGGACGGGAACAGCCAGAGGCCCGTCGCGCCGGCGGCCTGCTGGCGCTGCGCCATCTCCCCGCGCCACTCCTGCGTGAAGGTCGGCGACACGCCGTTGCGCCAGGTGCCGGCCACGATCGCGCGGCCGTAGCGGTTGCTGTCGACGCCGTAGTTCAAGCGCAGCCAGCCGGCTTCGACGCTGTAGGCCGACAGGCCGGGCTTCAGCAGCGAGGGGCTGATGTAGTACGGCTGCGTGACAACCTGCTCCCGTCCCAGCAGGTCGCGCACCACCGTCCGGATCTCCCCTTGGCCGGTGACCAGCGGCAGGTCGCTGATGTCGAAGGGGCCCGGCTGCACGCGCCCCTGGAGCCGCTGGCTGTTGTTGACGAAGACATCCACGGTCGACGGCAGCGCGGCCTCCCCACGCAGCGTCGGCAATGGAAAGCTCAGGAAGCCCGGGCGCAGCGAGAAGTCCGTGCCCCATTGCAGGCCGCCGAAACGCATCGCCTGGCCCCAGGTGCCGGGCTGGGCCACGCTGTCGCCGAACCGCCAGCTGGTCAGGCGTTCAGGGCGGTCCATGGTCCAGCGCGTGTCCAGGCGCACCCAGCCGCCGCCGGGCCCGCTGCGGAACAGCTGCTGATGGCTGAGATCGCCCCGCGGCGTCAGCAGGCCGAGTTCCGAAAGGCCGTCGACATGGCCGGTGCCGTTCACGCGCTTCTGCCACTGCGCGTCGTAGTTGAGGTAAAGGCCGAAGGTCGACGGGAGGGTCACCTGCGTCGCGGCGCGCGCCACCTCGATCTGCTGGTCGGAGAAGGCCTGCGGCGGCGCGTCGATCTCCAGCGTCTGGCTGAGCTCCTCGATGCGCCAGCGCATCAGCTCGCCCGGTCCGTCGCCGAGGATCAGGTGCAGTTCGCCGTCGATCATCCTCGGCGGCAAGGCCGGCGGACGGAATTTCAACTCGCCCCACAGCGCCTGCGGGATCGCGAGGCCCTCGGGCACGCGCACCGCGCGCACCGTCTGGGGTTGCGGCACGCCGTTGATCTTGAGACCGAGCAGCAGGGTCTCGCCGAAACGCGGCGCCTGCGTCAGCGCCTGCGCCGCGTCGGAAGCCGCGGGCGCTGGCTCGGGCGCGGGCGGCGGCTGCGCATGCGCCACGGCGCTCACGCACGCGCAGACGGCCGCGGGCAGCAGCGCCGCGTCACTTGCCCGCCGCACCGGTCGCGACCTGCTGCAGTCCCTCGTTCGTCATGACCTGGAGGCTGGCGGGCGGCCCGGACGGCGTCTGGATGCGGTAACTGCGCTGTTCGCCGGGAAAGACCACGCTCTGCGCGCCGGGCACCGCGATGGACTTCACCTCGCCGTTGGCGGCCGTGACGCGCAGCTCGCTGACCTTCACGTGGACATTGCCGGCGTTGGTCACCGTCGCCACGGTCTCTCCACCGGCGGCGCGCTGCACGCTCCAGCTGGATTCGCGCCGCACCTGGTTGGGCGCCACGTAGACCGGCACCCGCAAGGCCACCAGGACGCGAACCGCGCCGGTGACCTGCGTGTCGCCGCCCGGCCGGGGCACGGGCACCTCCCGCAGGACCATGCGATAGGTCGCCTCCTGCTGCAGGTCGGGCGGACGCCGCAGGCCCACGCGCAGCACCTGCACCTGGCCCGGCTGCAGCGTGAAGATCGGCGGATTGACGAGCAGGTCGCTGGTCGGACCGTCGACATCCTGGCCGTTCTGGCGTGTCCAGAGGATGCCCTCGGCCTGCATGGTCACGGCCTCGTTGCCGTTGTTCTGCACCTGCACCGTGGCCCGGTCCGTGCCGCGCGACAGCTGCACATTCACCGGCATGATGCTCACATCGGCCGCCCGCGCGACCCCTGGCACGAGCAGCGCCGCCAGCAGCGTCGCCGCCAGCAGCGCGGCGGTCCATCCGTGTCGTCTCATGTTCATCGGCTTCTCTCCCTTTTTTCGTCCGATGTCGCGGGAGGGCCACCCTTGCCGCCCCTGCGCAAGATCGTCCAGCAAGCTCGTTCCGTCAGGTCGTCGCGTCGGGCTCCGATCAGTAGGTGACCGTCACCGTCACGGTGTCGGTGTAGGTGCCGGGCACGGTGCCGGTCAGGGAAGGCAGGCGGCCGTAGATGGTCACGTTCTGCACGCCGCCGCTGCCGGTGCCGCTATAGACCGCGCTGCCCGACGTGCCGTTGCCCCACACCGAACTGCGCCCGTTGTCCACATACAGCTGGTAGCCCAGCGTGTAGGCCCCGTTGGCCATCTTGCGCGCGGAGAAATTGGTCGCGCCGCCCGCGTTCAAGCCGGCGCTCAGGGCCACCGTGTACGGCGTGGCCGCGGTGCATTCGATCGTGAGCGTCGAGGTTCCGTCGACCGGGACCGCGCCGATCGGATTGATCGCCGTGCCGAAGGCCAGCGTCGAACCGGAGACGTTGCAGGCCGTGGAAACCGTCGTCTGCGAGCTCAGTGAATTGGTCGCCGTGCCGCCGCGTGCAACGCCGATCAGGCCGGCAAGCGCGGCCAGGATCAGGAGCGGCGCCGGGCGGGTCCGCATCCGTGTCCCGTCAGTGCACCACGGCGCTGCCCCTTTCGGGCAAGCGCGGGCCGTGGGCACGGGCCTCCGCGAGGATGAGCAGTCCGCGCGCGGAGATCGCGTCGCGGGGATAGAGCGCGAGGCCGACATGGCTGTCCAGCCGCACCTCGTGGCCGCCGAGGTCGAAGGGGTCGGCCAGCGACTCGCGGATGCGCTCGGTGACCGCCTCCGCGGCCTGCGCTGAATCGACGCGCGAGACGACCAGCGCGAACTGCTCGTTGGCATGGCGCGCGAGCAGGTCGGCCGGGCCGGCGCATCCCGACATCCGCCGGCCGATCTCGACCAGCACCGGCGCCGCCGCCGGCACCCCTTCGCTGCGCAGCAGCGCCTCGAGCCCCTTGAGCACCACCACCGTCACCGCCACGCGGCCGGCCTCGGCGTTGACCATGCGCAAGACCTGGTCCAGCCGTTCGAGCAGCGCGACCTGGCCGAGCAGGCCGGTCGCCCCGTCGCGCAGCAGCGGCGACGGCCGCGTCTGGCGGCCCGCGACGCGCTCGCTCTGCAGCAGTTCGTCGAGATCGCCGAACAGGGTCTCCAGGCCGCTGCCCTTGTCGTAGAAGCCGTCGGCGCCCGCCTGCATGCACATGTCGCGGTAGGCGTCCATCTCATGGTGGGTGAGCATCAGGACGCGGCCGCGATACCCCTTGCGGCGCAGCGCGCGCAGCACGTCGATGCCGGTCCCGACCAGCAGCGTCATGTCGAGCAGGACGATGTCCGGCTGCAGCCAGTCGATCAACGCGATCGCCTGCGGCGCGGCGTCCGCTTCGCCCACGACGCGCGCGCCGGGCAGGTCTTCGAGGCGGCGGGCCAGCAGGCGTCGGATGGCAGACGAGTCCTCGACGAGAAAGATGTCCATGAAGGAATGCTCCGGATCGGCGCGGCGACTGGTTGTCACCGCCTGTCCGGCATCTTGCGCGCCACGTCGCGCCCGCAGCAGCGGCACCCCGCCCGAGCTGATGTCGGGGCGGCTCCGCAGGGTTTGTCGGTCGATCACCTACAGCCTCCGCGGGCTCACTGGATGTCGGTGAGCCCGTGCTGGACGCAGTACTTCGTCAGCTCGGTGTTGTTGCGCCAGCCGGTCTTCTCGAGGATGCGCGCGCGGTAGGTGCCGACCGTCTTGGCCGAGAGATGCATCGTGTCGGCGATCTCCGCCGGCGTCTTGCCCGCGGCGATCAGCAGCATCACGCGATGCTCCTGCGCCGACAGCTGCTCGTGCGGCAGCTGTCCCGGCGTCGCGCCGCTGAGCAGCCCCAGCAGGTGGTCCGCCATCGCCGCGGTGACATAGCGCCCGCCCTGCAGCAGGCGCTGCAGCGCGACGACCAGTTCGTCGGTCGCCTTGTCCTTGGGCAGGTAGCCGGAGACGCCCATCTGCAGCAGCCGCGCCGCATAGGCGGACTCGGCGTTCAGGCTCAGCACCAGCACCGGCACGCCCTTGATCGCGCGCAGCATGCGGCTGGCGCCCTCGGTCCCGCTGGCATCGGGCAAGGACAGGTCCAGCACCAGCGCATCCGGCTTGTTGGCCTGGCCGAGCTGCAGGCCCTCGGCGATGGTGGACGCTTCGTCGATCACCGCCTGCGGCCAATGGCCCTGGATCAACTGCTTGACCCCGAGCCGCATGATCGGATGGTCGTCAACGATCAGAAATCTCATCCCAACCCTCCTCGTTCTCCCTCGTCGCACCGGCGCTGTCCGCGGCACCGCCGGTGTCCCCCGATTCGACCGCCCCGGCGCCCAGCGGCACCCGGACGTCGATCCGCGTGCCGCGCTGCGGGGCCGGCCCGAAGGCCATTTCCCCGCCCGCCAGCACGGCGCGTTCCCGCATGTTCCGCAATCCCGACGCGTCGGCGCGGACATGACCGGGGCCGACGCCGTCGTCCTCGATCCGCAGACGGTACTCGCCGTCCTCGAGGCGGCTCTCGATCGTCAGCTGCTGCGCCTGCGCGTGCCGCAGCACGTTGGTCGCGGCCTCCTGCAGCAGGCGGAACAGCTGGTTGTGCTGCTCGGGCGTGAGGTCCTCGTCCGAGGCCAGATCCACATCCACGATCAACTCGCTCTGCCGCTGCAGGCCCTGCACGTAATGCTGCACCGCCGCGCCGAAGCCGAAGTCGTCCAGGAGCGGCGGACGCAGCGTGTTGGCGATGCGCCGCGCCGCGCCGATGACCTCGTCGGCGATGGCCAGCATCTCCTCGTGCATCGGCTCCTTGGCCGGCGCGATCTTGCGTGCCATCGACAGCGCCAGCATCTTGGCGGCCGTGCCGAGCTGCCCCAGCTGGTCATGGACTTCGCGGGCGAGGCGCCGCCGTTCGGCTTCGACGCTGCGATCCAGTTCGGCGGCGAAGCTCTGGATACGCCCCAGCGCTTCCGTCAGGGCACGGGTGCGCTCGGCCACCGCATCCTCCAGCCGGGCATGGCTGTCCCGCAGCGCGCGCTCGGCCTGGTCGCGGCGCTCGCGCTCGACCCACAGGGCCGCCATCGCGGCCGCGACGAGCACGCCGCCGGCCAGCGGCAACACCTGCGCCAGCAGCGTGGTCTCCCGCGTCTGGATGGCCACCGCCGATTCGATGCCGTCGATCCGCTGCTGCTGCAAGGACTTCAGACGGCCCAGTTCGCCGCGGATCTCGTCCATCAACTGCTTGCCCGCGACGTAGGCCTGACGGTCCTTCAGCACCGACTCGCCCTCCTTCCAGCGGCTCTCCACCTGGCGTTCGACCTGACGGCGGCGCTCGGCGATGAAGCGGTCCAGACGCCCGAAGGCGGTCGCCTGCGTGTCGCCCGAGCGCGCCAGGGCCGCCTTGAGCTCGACATAACGCACGTCGAGGTCGCGCTCGGCCCGCTCGTAGGGCTGCAGGAATGCGGCATCGCCGGTGATCAGGAAGCCTCGCGTTCCGGTCTCGAGGTCGATCAACAGTCCGTTGAGATCGGAAATGAGCTGCTGGGTCCGCAGCGCATGCGCGCGGACGTTTTCCTGGCGCGTCAGTTCGCCCAGGCTTCGGTATTCGCCATACGCGGTGGTCACGAAAGCGATGCAGCCGGCCAGCAACAGGCCCGCAGCCACCGGAAAGGTCAGCAAGCGCATTGAAGGTCCGGGCTTCGTTGCCCGTTCTTGTACAACCCTGTGGACGACGGCGTTACTGCGATGACATCCGCGATGACGTCCACCCCACTGCTTCTCATTGCCCGCGATCCTGTGTCGCGCCTCTCTCTGGCGTCCCCACGCATGGGGGACTCGTGTCGCGCCCCTCTTGGGGGACGTTCACATGGGCCTAACGCTAGAGGGGTAACGCGGGAAAAGCAAGTCCCTGCTCACGTGGCGCGTACCGGGAAAGCCACGTCGGCAGCGCGAGGGCACGCGCAGGTCGCCGCCGTACATCGTCTCGCGGGGTCAGGACTTGACGTGCCGCGGTCTCTCACGGTGCCTGCCACTGCGCGAGCATGGCGGCATGCCGCCGCTGCCAGTCGCGCAACGGTGCATCCTCGCCGTCCAGCACGAGTCGCAGGTAGGCCAGGCTGAGTTCTCGCGTCGCGGCCTTGACCTTCGGATTGAGCTCGAGGCCGCCGGTGTTCATCCGGTCGGTGAAGATGCTGTGCGAGCCGCCACTGAACATCGCCAGCGCCTTGCGCGGGCCGCCGATCGCGTCGAACAGCGCCACGCGGTCCGCCGGACCGCTGTAGTAGCCGGGGATGGTGATTTCGTCGTCGGTCGCGCTGATGTGCAGGGTGGGGATCGCGATGCTCGACAGGATGGGCCCGGGGTCTCCCTCTCCGTAGAAGGGCGGGGCGGAAATGAGGATCGCGGCCTTGAAGCGCGGATCGGCGAGTACCGGCGCGACGCCGCCGCTTCCGGGCCAGCTCGAAGGCGCCGGCACTTTCGCGCCGGCGAGGAGCAGGCTGGTGTTGGCACCGTAGGAATGCCCGGCGATCGCGAGGCGTGCGGGGTCCAGCATCGGGCCGAGCGGGCCCGCGAGCAGGCGATCCAACGCGAAACGCACGTCCTGCGTCCGTTCCACGGCTTCCTCCGGCTGGGCCGCGTGCTGCAGGCGCAGGACCAGGTTCAGGGAGTTGGACCAGCCGAATCCGCCGGACCACAGGCGACGATCGCTGCCGATGTGCTGGACGTGCATCGCCACCACGCCGTTCGCGGCCCAGTAGCTGCCGAGGTAGCTGTAGCCACGGCGCGAGCCGCCCATGCCGTGCGAAAACACCACCACCGGCCAGCCGCCGGCAGGCGCGGTCCCCTGCGGCCAGTACACGCGCACGGGCACCGCGCGATGGCGCGCGTCGTCGGTCCAGTCGAAATCCTGCCAACGATGGCTGCCGTCGTCGGCCAGTTGTTCGCCCGGCTGCGCCGGCAGATCGGGACCGCTCGCCGGGGTCGGCGTCGCGCAGCCGATGAGCAGCGCTGCGAGTGCCGTCGCCGCCGAGGCGGCGAGCGCGGTCCAGCGCCAGGTCCTGTTCACGGTGTCAGAAGAGTTCGACGTCGCTCAGGTGCTTGGCCTCGGACATCGTGCCCTGGGCCACCAGCGTGGCATGGCTCTGGACCTGGTTCCGGCCCGCGCCCTTGGCGTGATAGACGGCCTTGTCGGCGCGTTCGAAGGCAGCGGCCGGAGAATCACCGCCGCGGATCTGCGTGAAGCCGATGCTGACCGTGATGCGCCCCACCTGCGGGAACGCGTATTGCGCGGTGTTGTTGCGGAAACGCTCGAAGGCATGGGCCGCGTCGGCTTCGTCCTCGCAACGCATCAGCACGACGAACTCCTCCCCGCCGAAACGATAGAGCAGGTCGTTGAAACGGAAGCTGCTGCGCATCAGCCGCGACAGCAGCAGGAGGACCTCGTCGCCGATCAGATGGCCGAAGCGGTCGTTGATCGACTTGAACAGGTCGATGTCGATGACGCCCAGCCAGTACCGCGGATGCACGACGGCATGACGCCGGTCCTCGCCCTCCTCGTCCTGCGCGGTGACTTCCGCGAGCTTGCGCATCGGCAGTTCCGAGACGGCCTTCAGGAAGCTCTCGTCGAAGGTCTTGCGATTGAGCAGGCCGGTCAGCGTGTCGCGCTCGCTGTAGTCGAGCAGGCCTTGGAAGTTGTGATAGATCCGCAGCACGCTGGAGACCATCCGCTGCGCCTCGGCCTTCAGCCGGCGCGCGGTATGCAGCTCCAGCACGCCGACGACCTCGCGCTCGGTGGCGAGCGGAAACAGGGTCACCCACTCACCGCCCTCGCGCTGTTGCAGCACGCTGCGCTGCGTCAGGCATTCGAGTCGGCGGGGATGTTCGGCCAGCCGGGGCAGCGCTTCGGGATCGACCCACAGCGAGTCGGCCGTCGCGACCGCGTCGCCGGCGCACAGGCGCGCCCGGGTCAGCCATCGCTGCTGGCCGGGCTCGCCGACGCAGCGGTAGATCGCCACCGCGGCCGCGGGACCGTTGAGCAGATCCCGCAGCGCGGTGACGAGCGTGACGTCCATGACATCGCGGTCACGGAAGCCCGTCAATTCGGCAAGATGGTCGACTACCCCGGACATGGTGTGTGCAGCGTGGAGGGAGGATCCAGGCGCCGGCTTCCCGATGTCCGGGAGGCCGGACGCTACGCCCTCGCCGGCTGGGCGGCGGACAGATGCGAAGTGTATCGGGCGATCAGGCCGAGCAGGTGCTCTTCGTCATAGGGCTTGCCCAGGTAATCGTCGACTCCGAGCTGTTGTGCATAGTCGCGGTGTTTCTGAGCGATCCGCGACGTGATCATGATCACGGGCAGTCCCGCCAGACGCGCGTCGGCACGCAGGTTGCGGACGAGGTCGAAACCGTCCATGCGCGGCATCTCGATGTCCGACAGGACGACCGCCGGCAACTCGTCGCCGGCCAGGCGTTCCATCGCATCCAGACCGTCCTTGGCCAGCAGCACGCGATAGCCTTCGCGCTCCAGCATGCGCTGGGTGACGCGACGCACGGTCAGCGAGTCGTCGACGACCATCACCAACGGCGCGAGCTGCACCTTGGCTTCCTCGACCACGACCTGGCGCGAGGCCGCCTCGGCGTCATGCACGCGCTGTTGCGCGGCATGGCCGTAGCGATTGGCCAGCGCGACCGGGTTGTAGATCAGCGCCACGTCGCCCGAGGCCAGCAGGCTGATGCCCGCCAGGCCAGGCACCTGCATCAGCTGCGGGCCGAGGTTCTTGACGACGACTTCCTGATTGCCCAGGACTTCGTCGCAATGCAGCGCCAGACGCTGCTGCGCGCTGTGCACCAGGGCGACCGGCAGCGTCTTGCCGTGAGCGAAGCCCCGGTCGCTGTGATGCATCAGGCCGCCCAGCCAGAAGAACGGCATGCGCTCGCCGGCCGCCGTCAGGGCACCGTCCACGTAGGCCTGTTCCACCGTTTCGGCCGACAGACGCTGCACCGACAGCATCAGGCTGGCGGGCACGGCCACCTTGCGGTCGCCATAACGCAGCACGACGACCTGCGTCAGCGCCGTCGTCAGCGGCACGCGCAGCTCGAAGCTCGCCCCCTGTCCGGCGGTCGACTGCGTCAGCACGTAGCCGCCCAGCGTGTTCACTTCCGAGCGGACCACGTCCATCCCGACGCCGCGGCCGGCCATTTCGGTCAGTGCGTCGGCGGTGGAGAAGCCCGGCTCGTAGATCAGGTCCATCAGTTGGGAATCGCTGACGTCCTGCCCCGGCTGGATCAGGCCCTGGCTCTCGCCGCGGGCGCGGATCCGCGCCAGGTTGAGACCGGCGCCGTCATCGCTGAAGCGGACCTGGATCTCGTTGCCCTCCTGATGCAGGTTCAGCACGATGCGGCCCACCGGCGCCTTGCCGGCCTGCTGGCGCACTTCCGGCGTCTCGATGCCGTGCACGACGCTGTTGCGCAGCAGATGCTCGAACGCACCCGTCAAGCGCTCCAGCACCGCCCGGTCCAGTTCGACGCCGCCACCGCGGATCTCGAGCTGGGCCTGTTTGCCGCTCTCGCGGGAAGCCTGGCGGACGACGCGGTGCAGCCGTTCACCCAGGCTGCTGTCGAACTCCACCATCCGCGTGCGCAGCAGGTCGTCCTGCAGTTCGCGCGTCAGCCGGGACTGGCCGGCCAGTTCGTCTTCGCCGGCCGCGACGTTGCGCTGCAGGCCGCGCTGGACCGTCGCCACGTCGTTGACGGACTCGGCCAGCATCCGGGTCAGTTCCTGGAAGCGGGTGTAGCGGTCGAACTCCAGCGGGTCGAAGTCCTTGCCCGTGGCCTGCGCGGCCTCCTGGCGCGCGGCGATGCGGGCTTCGGCCTGCAGTTCCAGTTCGCGCAACTGCGTGCGCAGACGCTCCAGGTTGTCGTCCAGGTCGGACAACGAGGTGCGCATCTGGCCGAGCTCGGACTCCAGACGGGCACGACGGATCGACACTTCGCCCGAGAGCGCGGCCATGCGTTCCAGCAGCGCGCCACGGACGCGCACCTGCGCGGCCGGCGCGACCGGCGCGCTTTCCAGCGGCTGGCCCAGATCGGCGACTTCGCTGAAGTGGGCCCAGTCGATCTCGATGTCGGCCGGCGGCGGGGTCACCGCCACGGCCGTGGTCTCCACTGGCGCGGGCGCCTCGACGACCGGTTGCGCGACGTCGACGACGGTGTCGACGGTGTCGACGACAGGTTCGGCAACGGGCTCGACCACGGCATCGACCACCGGCTCGCTCACGGGGGCGACCGGCTCGACCAGCTCGGCGATGTCCTCGATCGGCGCGGCGGTCTCGGCCACCGCCTCACCCGCCGGAGCGGGAATGGCATCGGAACCCTCGGCGGGAGACTCGACGACCTCGACCGCTTCCGCAGCCGGGATCGGCGCGGACACCTCGACCACCGGAGCGGCGGCCGCGACGGGCGCGACGGGCGCCATCGGCGCGAGCACGACCGGCGCCGGATTGCGCCAGGTGCGCTGCAGCGTCTTGAAGGTGTGCTCCAGGCTGTCGCCGGCGTCCTGCAGGGCCAGCAGCTGATCGAAGCGCGGCTCGCCCTCGGCCACCAGCTGCTCGACCTGCGATTCCAGGCGGTGGGCCTGCTCGCCCAGGCGCATCGCGCCGGCCAGACGGGCGCCACCCTTGAAGGTGTGCAGCACCCGCATGCAGGCCGCGGCGCGACCGGTGTCGGCCGGTTGGGCCGCCCACTCGCGCAGCGCGCCGTGCAGTTCGCCCAGCAGGTCCTCCGCCTCCTCCTCGAAGATCGGCATCAGTTCCGGCTCGATCTGATCGGGCTGGCTGAAGTCGAAATCGTCGCCGGAAGCCTCGGCGGCCTGATGGAAGGCGGCCTGCGAGGTCGGGAAATCGTGTTCGAACGGCGCCGCCGGCAGCGCGGACGCCTCCAGCAGGCTGGCCGGGACGGAAGCGGTCGACACTTCCTCCAGCGACATGGTCAGCAGGCCCTCGTCGCTGTCGGCATGACCGTCGGGCAACGCGGCGCCCGGTTCGAACGCCTGCAATTCAACCAGCAGCGCCGGATCGGCCTCCTTCAGGAAGCCGGCGGCGAACTGATGCAACAACCGGCGGATCTCGTCCGAAGCGCGTTGGAACAAGGTCGGATCGGCCACCTCGTGACCCTGGGCACGGCCCAGCGCATGTTCCAGGCTGCGGGCAAGCATCGACAAGTCGTCGAAGCCGACCGTCGCGGCACTGCCGGCCAGCCCATGAGCCAGCGCCTCGGCGTCCTGCGGCAGCGGCGACTGCGGCAGCAGCGACCACTCGGTCAGTTCCACCTGCAGGCGGCGCGAGCGTTCGTCGGCCTCGTTCAGGAAGATGTTGAACAGCGCGATGCCGATGCGCAGCGGGCCGATGACCTTCACGCCTTCGTCACTGTCCTGGACATCGGCGTCCGCATCGGCGGCATCGCCCGGCAGTGCCGCGGCCGGCGGCGTGACCGAGGTCCCTCCCACCAGGCTCAGCGCGGGCGCCGCATGGGTCGCGGGCGCCGCCGGCGTCCCCAGATCCAGGTCCGGCAGGTCCAGGTCGGTCAGGCTGCGCGGCGACAGGCCGTCCGCAGGCGTGTCGATCCCGGCGTCGTCCAGATCGAGCGTCGCATCGTCGGGGAAGCCCGCCGTCGTCGTGCCCGTGTCGGACGGTGTGTCGACCAGCCCCTGGCCCAGGTCCAGCGTCAGCGACAGGTCCGGCGCGGCGCCCGCATCGATCGCGGGAGTCGCCTCGGTGTTCAGGTCGGACAGATCCAGCAGGTCCAGCACCGGCTCGTCGAGCAGCGATGCCGCCGGCAGCTCGTCCAGCGGCATCGGGGTCGTGGCCTCGATCTCGACCAGCGGCGCATCCTCCGGCCAGCCCGCGGGAAGCTCCATCGTCGCCGTTGCTTCGTCGGCGACCGTCAAGGTCGGCTCCAGCGTCTGCGTGGGTTCGTCGTGGAAGCGCGGCGGCTCGGCGGCGGCCGGCGGGTCGATCGACGTCGGCGCCAGCAGCGCGGACGGTTCGACCACGTCGCCGACGGTCGGCAGGGACATGGTCGTGTCCAGCGCAGGCAGATCCGCCCCGGACAAGGCCAGCGGATCGACCGAGGCACTCAGTTCGGGCACCGCTTGCGTCAATTCCGGCATGCCGCCCGGGAAGTCGACGGACAACCCGGACGAAGGCGTCGCCGCGTCGAGGGCGGTGACGATGTCCAGGTCCGCCACCGGCAACGCAGGAACGTCCAGACCCGGCAGATCGAGCGCAGGCAGATCCATCGACGGCAACACCGAGCCCGCCGCCACCGGCGCGGCATCCAGCGTGGCGAGCAGATCCAGCGCGGCCTGCTCATCGGGCGAGGCCGACGGCGCGGGCGCGGCGACTTCGTCGGCGAGCGACAGCTCAGGCAGCGCGGACAGGTCGACGACCGCAGGAGTCTCGTCCACCACTGGGACTTCGACCACCTCGGCCACTTCGACCACCTCGGCCACTTCGACGACCTCGCTCACCTCGGGGACCGAGGCGACGTCTGCCGCTTCCAGCAACTCGACCGCTGCGGGCTGGGCAGCGACCGGCGCCGCGGAGACCTGCAGCGGCGTGTAGCGGTTCTCCAGGCGCAGCGCATCGGCCGACGCACGGAACGGCGCGCTGTGGAAGCCGTGCGGGCGGCCTTCGGCGATCGCGGCGGCCCAGGACTGGAATGCGTCCAGCGCTTCATTGCTGAAGCGCAGCAGGTCCGAATCGGCCTGCGGGTGTTCCGACAGGCGCTGGTTGTACAGCTGCTCGCAGGCCCAGCCGGCTTCGCCGAACTCGTTGAGCCCGACCATGCGCGAACTGCCCTTCAGCGTATGGAAGGCGCGGCGAACCGTCGTCAGCTGTTCCTTGTCGCTGCCGTTGCGCGCCAGCGCGACCATCGCCTCCCGGGCGGTGGACACGACCTCGGCCGCCTCTTCGAGGAAGATGCCCAGCATCTCCTCGTCGATGGCTTCCTCGGCTTGTGGAATCGGCGCGCTCGGCGCTTGTGCCGGAGGCGCCGCCGGGGCGGCCGCCTCGATGAATTGCTGCAGCGATTCGGCCGCATGGCTGCCTGAGGCGTCGCCACCGGCCGACAGCAGTTGCTGTTGCGCCTGCTGCGCGGCCTGCGCCAGGCCGAGATCGTCGGCGGCGCGGGCCTCGTGGGAGATGCGTTCCAGATCGCGCGCCAGTTCCTCGGCCGGACGCTCGCCCTGGGCCACGGCCTGCGCCGTCGCCTGCAATTGATCGATCAGTTGCGGTGGCAGCGCTTCCTCGGCGGCGGCCAGTTCCATCGCGCGTTGCTCGCTCTCGCGGCCGACCAGCGACTGCAACAGCCCCGTGTCCTCCTCGAAGCGGAACATGCGCTTGGCCAGTTGCGGCTGCACGCTCAGCATGTCGATCAGGAAACCCAGCGCGCCCAGGTTGTGGGCGAGACGGTCGAATTGCGCGCGCGGCCCCGGCAGCGAGGGATCGACCTCGGTGTTGGCCAGTTCATCGACCTGGTCGCGCATCTTCAGCGTCGCCTGCGCGGCCTGCGACAGGCCCAGCACGCTGAACACGCCCCGCATCGCCTGCAACTGGCCCGGCACCGGGATCAGCAGGTCGCGCTTGTTGGGGTCGCGGAAGTACTCGTCGCACTGGCGCTCGACCTCGGACAGGCTGGCGCGCAGTTCGTGGACGACGGAGCCCAGCGTCTGCCGGTCGGCGACGCGGCGGTACAGCTCCTCCATCCAGCTTTCCAGCGGCAGCGGCGCTTCCCCATGGCCGACCGACTCGATGCGGCGGGCCAGGCTCTTCACGCGCTCGCCCTGCTCCGGCTGGTCGAAGGCCTCATCCTCGAGCGCCGCTTCCAGATAGAGCATCGACGTGGCGATCTCCATCGCCAGTGCCGTCTCCGGCGCGCGTCCGGAGCGCAGCGTCGCGACGACGGCGCGGCGCAGCGTGTCGCCAAGGACCTCGCCGCTCGGGAACAGCTTCTGCAGCGATTCGGCGACATTGGCGAACTGTTCGTCCAGACCGCCCAGCCGGTGGGTCTCGCCTTCGGCGGCCGAGGCCCAGGATTCCTTCGCCGCGACGACGCGGCGCTTCGCGGCCGCGACCCAGTTCGGGTCGATGCGACCCAGCGTGTCGTCGCGATAGTCGACCGTGTCGGTCTCGATCAGGCCATAGGCCTGCTGCACCGCGCCCAGGCGAGGCGCGCTGCCGGGCGCCGCGTGCTTGGCCGCGGCGCAGAAGAAGAGCAGGTCCTTGGCCAGGCGCTCGGACGGCGCCGCGTCGCTGCCGGCGCGCAGCTGCGCCAGCAGGCGCGAGCCCAGCCGCTTGACCAGCGTGTCCACCGGCAGCAGCCCGCGCGATTGGGCCTCGAACTGGCCTGCGGCCAGCATCCACAGCGTCCGCGCATTGGCCTGGGTCTGCGTCAACGCCAGACCCGCGCACAGGTCGCTCAGCAACTGGCCTTGTCCCGGTGCGGGCGCCCGCATCTGCTTGAGCAGCAGCGCCTCGAACGGGGCACGCATCTGCTCGGACGTCAGCGCGCGCACCGCGCGATCCAGCGGCAGCTCACGCCAGCGGAATTCCTCGGTCCAGAGGTCGGCCGGATGGATCCGGCCCGCACCGTTGAGTTCCTGCAGCGTCTGGTAGGCGGGGAACAGCGCCAGCGAGCTCGGCTGTCCGCCGGCGAGCGTCTTGGCGATGAAGGCCAGCACCGCGAAGTCGGCGCGCTCGACCGCCTCGACCTCGGCGATGCTCACGCCGGCCGGGTTCTCGGCCAGGCGGAACAGCGTCGCCTCGGCCGCCCGCAACAGGTGCGCGGCGGCGGGCATGCTGACCACCGCCAGCACGCCGGCGGCCTGGTGCATCTGCTGGGCTGCGCCCTGCAGGGCCGGGCTGGGCTGGCCATCGCCGCCCAGCGTCGTCGACCGCGCATCGGCATCGCGCAGCACGCGGCGAAGGGCCTTGTGCACCGATTCCAGCGTGCGGCGCAGTTCCTCCTGGACCCAGGCCAAGGGGCTCAGGTCGGCGGGGAACTCGGATTCGCGCGTAAGGTCCATGCTCGCTCTTGTTCTCTCTTTTATGTCGACGCGGTGCGGGGCTCTATCCCTGTTCTACCGGGCGGGGTGGCTGACTCGGACGAGTCCGGTCAGGTCACCTTGAACCGGGCCACCGACTGCTTCAGCGCTTCGGCCGACCGCGACAGCTCATGCACCATCTGGGCGGTGGAACGCGTACCGTCGGAAGTCTGCTCGGTCACCGCGAAGATGTGCTGGATGTTCGCACCGACCTCGTTGGCGGCGCGCGCTTCGTTCTGCGCGACGGCCGAGATCTGGCCGATCAGGTCGTCCAGGCGACGCGACACCGAGTCGATGTCTTCCAGTGCGCGACCGGCCGCGTCGGACAGCTTCGTACCTTCCACCACCCCCAGCGTGGAGCGCTCCATGGCGGCCACGGCATCGTGGGTGTCGGTCTGAATGGTCTTGACCAGCGCGGCGATCCGGCGCGTCGCGTCGGCGGAGCGTTCCGCCAGCCGCTGCACTTCTTCCGCCACCACCGAGAAGCCGCGGCCGGCTTCACCGGCGGACGCCGCCTGGATGGCCGCGTTCAGCGCCAGCACGTTGGTCTGCTCGGTAATGTCCGAGATCAGCTCCGTGATCTCACCAATTTCCTGCGAGGACTCGCCCAGCCGCTTGATGCGCTTGGAAGTCTCCTGGATGTGGTCCCGGATCTGGTTCATACCGCCGATGTTGTTCTGCATCGCCTGCAGACCCTGTTCGGCGGCTTCCCGCGACTGGCGGGCCACGTCGGCGGTCTGTTGCGCCTGCGCGGACACGTCGTTGATCCGGTGCGCCATCTGCAGCACGGCCTCGCCGGTGGCGCGGATCTCGTGCAGCTGTTCGGTCGACGCGGCCAGCAGCTCGGTCGACGTCTGGTCGACCTGCGCCGTCGTGTCCGTCACCCGGACCGCCGTCGTCTGCACCTGGTGCACCAGCGACCGCAGTTCTTCCACGGTGTAGTTCACCGAGTCGGCGATCGCGCCCGTGATGTCTTCCGTCACCGTCGCCTGGTGCGTCAGGTCGCCTTCAGCGACGGTCTGCAGTTCGTTCATCAGACGCAGAATGGCGGCCTGGTTCGCGTCGTTGACGCGCTTGGCTTCCTGCTCCTGCGCCTCGGCCTCGCGACGCTGTTCTTCCGCCATCTGGGCGCGACGCGCCTGGTCGGACACGTACAGCCGCAGGAAACCGACCGAGCCGATGATCAGCAGCGCCAGCGACGCCACCATGCCGATCAGCAACAGCGGATTCAGGCCGCCGGCGGCTTCCAGGCCGACGCCCAGGTCGTCCAGGTCCTTGCGCAGCACTTCCGAGTCATTGAGCATCGCCGTCTGCGCTTCCCGCGCGGACACCAGGCCCTGCAGGTTGGACAGGATGGCGGTGGCCTGCGTGCGGGTCTGGTCGTACTGCGTGAGCAGCACCTTGAGGCGCTCGCGCACCTGGGCGTCCTTGGCGCCGTTCAGGCGCAGTTCGGGATTGCCGTTCAGCAGCGCCTGGGCGATTTCGCGGAACGCGTTCAAGTCCTTGCCCAGCAGGAAGACGGCCTCCGGGCTCACGCCTTCCTGCGTCAGGAATTCGTTGGCGGACTTGCCGATACGCTGGGTCAGCATCACCAGCTGGCCGACGGCGGCGACTTCGCCGGTCGGGGCCGAGCTCTGCAGCGACAGCGAGGCCACCGCCTCGGCGCTTTCCAGCAGGTCCGACGACTGCCGGTTGATCGCGCGCAGCGCGGCGCCGACCTGCGTCAGCACCTTTTCCTGCGCCAGCATCACCTTGGTGTTCTTGTCGGCGCGATCGACCATCGGGGCGATCTTCTCGAGCAGGTCGTTGACCGAGCCCGGCGCCTTGGCCAGTTCGCCGCTGCCGTCGCGCAGCGAGCCGATCACGCCGGTCAGGATCTCGGACGCTTCCTTCATTTCGGGGAACGCGTTCTTGTTGCCCAGCAGCGCGGTCGAGACCGCCTTGGCCAGGCGCTGCGACTGCGTCGCCGCCTGACCGGCGCCGCGCACCTGCGCCGCGGAGCGGTTGGAGCTGATCAGCGACCAGGACACCGTCAGCGTCGTGCCGATCAGGCCGGCGGCCACCAGCGCCGTCAGCAGGCCGGTGCGGCGCTGCTCGGGCGGACGGGCGACGGCGGGCATCGGCGTCGGCGACTCCGGGGCGGACGCCGAGGGCTGGTAGCCCGCGGACGTGTCCTGGAACTCCGGCGTGGGCTGCGCCGCGGTGATGATCGAGGGCTGGAAGTCTTGCGTGTCCTCCGGCAACGCGCCCGCGTCGGTCCGCGGACCGTCGAAGTCGTCGTTGCCCTCGTTCTTGCCCTTGTTCTTGATCTTGTCCAGGAAGCTCATCTCACCCTCGTTTGATCTCGTTCGTCGAATCGGCGCCGGTGACGGGACCGTCGTCTGGCTATCAGTTCAAAACAATGCGCAGGAATTGCGGATGCTGCGTCAGCGCATCCAGGTCCAGCACTTGCCAGCGCCGGCCCTGCCCGTCGCGCATGCGGGCAGGAGCGAAATCGGGATGGCCGTCCGCGTCGGGCTCGGCCTGGAGCTGTTCATCGCCGCGCAATCCCAGCAGCTGGTCCACCAGCAGCGCGCAGTTGATGCCCAGTTCCGGATTGATCGACACCAGCCGGTGGGCCGACGTCAGCGGGGCCGGGCCGCGCAGGCCCAGGAAGGCCGAGAGGTCCACCACCGTGTGCAGGCCGCCCCGCAAGTTGGCCACGCCCAGCATCCAAGGTTGCGTGTACGGCACGGCCTGGAGCGGCACCGGCGTGAAAATTTCGCCGGATTGCTTGAGCGGCAGCAGCAGGCCGAGGCCCGCGCATTCGACCGCCAGCCAACTGGCGGCCTGCGGCGCCTCGCGCGCCGCCTGCATGCGCTGCGCCAGCCGTTGTTGAAGTTCGCGCAGCGCTTGCTTGTTGGCCATGATGTCAGCCCAGCGCCTTGATCTTGGCCAGCAGCTCGTCGGCCTTGACCGGCTTGACGACGTAGTCGCGCGCCCCCTGGCGCATGCCCCAGACCTTGTCGGTTTCCTGGTTCTTGCTGGTGCACATGATCACCGGCACGTCGGCGTAGCGCTCGTCCCGGGTGATCGCGCGGGTGAGCTGGAAGCCGTTCTGGCCGGGCATCACCACGTCCATGAGGATCAGGTCGGGCTTCTCCTCGGCCAGGCGCTTCATCGCCTCTTCGCCGTTCTCGGCGGTGCGCACGGTAAAGCCGCGCTTGGTCAGCAGGTCGCTCAGCGCGTGCAGCTCGGTCTTCGAGTCGTCGACCAGCAGGATCTTGTGGATGGGCATGGGATCTCCCTCTGTCTTGGCTCGTGTCGATTCGCGTCGGTGGAGTCGTCGTTCGAGCCAGGCGTGAGCGTCGTTGGATGTCGTGGATGAGGTCGTTGAGAACGGGCGGAGGGTCGCGTCGGTCAGCCCGCCCGGCAATGCTGTTGCACGGCCTGCAGCAGCTGGTCTTTCGTGAACGGTTTCGTCAGGTAGTCCTGCGAACCCACCATCCGGCCGCGCGCCTTGTCGAACAGGCCGTCCTTCGACGACAGCATGATCACCGGCACCGAGGCGAACTGCGGGTTGCGCTTGATGATGGCGCAGGTCTGGTAACCATCCAGGCGCGGCATCAGGATGTCGCAGAACACGAGGTCGGGCTGGTAATCGCTCAGCTTGGCCAGCGCGTCGAAACCGTCCTCCGCCAGGACGACCTCATGGCCGCCCTGCTTCAGGAAGATCTCGGCACTGCGGCGGATCGTGTTGCTGTCGTCGATGACCAGCACCTTGGTCGCCGTGCGGGGGCTCGCGCTGGAATCCAAGCTCTTCTCCGTATTGTTCAGACGATGGTTGTCAGGGAAATTTCACGCTCGCGACAGTCGGCGAGCACCTGGGCTGGCGGCATGATCGAAGACCGGGGCCGGGCCCAAGGGTCGATGTGCGGGTCAGATCTGGACCATTTCGAAGTCCTCCTTGCGGGCGCCGCACTCGGGACAGGTCCAGTTCATGTCGACGTCCTCCCAACGCGTGCCGGCCGCGATCCCGTGTTCAGGGTCGCCCGCCGCCTCGTCGTAGATCCAGCCGCAGATCAGGCACATCCAGGTCCTTGCTTCGCTCACGATGGGTTGACTTTGCATCACTACAATGATCGAAAGATTGTAGCCATGCCCCCGGACCGGACCGGGGGGCGGAAGTACCGATGAAACAACAGTCGGTTGCGGTGCTTCTTCACGTAATGCGCACCAGTTCACGGCTTTTCGCCGAACCATTCATGAGCCGCCCAGACCCGCACCAACCAGATCCCCAGGACGCCGCCGCCATCGATGACCAGGACTCGCCGCCCCCGGCCTGCGTGATGAGCTTCAACGCGTCGGACTCCACGGGCGCGGGCGGCAGCGCCGGCGACGTGGCCACGATCGCGGCCATGGGCGCGCACGCCTTGCCGGTGGTGACCGCGATCGTGATGCGCGACACGGCCGAGGTCTTCGACCACCAGACGCTGGACGGCGACTGCATCGTCGAGCAGGCCCGCTCCATCCTCGAGGACGTCCCGGTGGCCGCCTGGAAGGTCGGTTTCCTGGGCAGCGCCGAGGGCGTCTCCTCGGTCGCCGAGGTCCTGTCCGATTATCCCGACGTGCCGCTGGTGGCCTACCTGCCCAGCATCTCCTGGCTGGACGAGGAGCAGCAGCAGAGCTACCTGGACGCCTTCCGCGAGCTGGTGCTGCCGCAGACCCTGGTCCTGGTGGGCAACCAGAAGACCCTGAGCGACTGCCTGCTGCCGGACTGGGACGCCGACCGCCCCGCCTCCCCGCGGGAACTGGCGGTGGCCGCGCAGCAGCACGGCGCCGCGCATGTGCTGGTGACCGGCATCCAGTTGCCCAACCAGTACATCGACAACGTGCTGGCGAACTCCCAGGGGGCGATCACCGGGGAGAAGTTCGAGCGCTTCGAAGCCAGCTTCGTCGGCTCGGGCGACACACTGTCGGCCGCGCTGGCGGCGCTGCTGTCGGTCGGCTCGGAGCCGCACGACGCCGTGGGCGAGGCGCTCGCCTTCCTCGACCAGTCGCTGGAGGCCGGCTTCCGCCCCGGCATGGGCAACGTCATCCCGGACCGCTTCTTCTGGGCGCTGCCGCCCGGCGAAGAGGGCGAGGAAGGCGCCGAGGCTGCGCCGCCCGCCGACGAGATGGCCATCGACGAGCCGCCCAGTCGCGGCCCGCGCCGCATCCATTGAGACCGCCGAGGGCGCCCGCGCGGCGCCCTTGTCCATTCCTGCGCCAGCCCGACCGGGCTGGGCGCGGCAGTACCGGAATCCCGACATGAGCCAGAACGAGACCCTCTTTGCCCGCGCCCAGCGCGTCATTCCCGGTGGCGTGAATTCGCCGGTACGCGCCTTCCGCGCGGTGGGGGGCACGCCGCGCTTCATCACGCGAGGAGATGGCGCCTACATCGTGGACGCGGACGGCAAGCGCTACATCGACTACATCGGCTCCTGGGGCCCGATGATCCTGGGCCACGGCCACCCGGCGGTCGTCGAGGCGGTCCAGAAGGCCGTGCAGGAGGGTTTCTCCTTCGGCGCGCCCACCGAGCGCGAGGTCGAGCTGGCCGAGGAGATCCTGGCCCTGGTCCCCAGCTGCGAGCAGATCCGGCTGGTGAGTTCCGGCACCGAGGCGACGATGAGCGCCATCCGGCTGGCGCGCGGCGCGACGCAGCGCAACAAGTTCATCAAGTTCGAGGGCTGCTACCACGGCCACACCGATGCGCTGCTGGTCAAGGCGGGCTCGGGCCTGGCGACCTTCGGCCACCCGACCTCGGCCGGCGTGCCCGAGGCGACGGCGCAACACACGATCGTGCTGGAGTACAACAACGTCGCGCAGCTGGAGGAGGCCTTCGCCCTGCACGGCGCCGAACTGGCCTGCGTGATCGTGGAGCCGATCGCCGGCAACATGAACTTCGTGCGCGCCAGCGTGCCCTTCATGACGCGGCTGCGCGAGCTCTGCCGACAGCACGGCGCCCTGCTGGTGCTGGACGAGGTGATGACCGGCTTCCGGGTCGGCCTGCGCAGCGCGCAGGGCGTCTACGCCGCGCTGATCCCGGGTTTCGTGCCGGACATCAGCGTGTTCGGCAAGGTCATCGGCGGCGGCATGCCGCTGGCCGCCTTCGGCGCCAGCCGCGAGATCATGCGCCACCTGGCGCCGCTGGGCGGCGTCTACCAGGCGGGCACGCTGTCGGGGAATCCGGTGGCCACGGCCTGCGGCCTGGCGACCCTGCGGGAGCTGAAGAAGCCCGGCTTCTTCGAGGCGCTGTCGACCCGGACGCGCCGGCTGGTCGACGGCCTGAAGGCGGTCGCGATCGAGAACGGCGTCCCCTTCAGCGTCGACAGCGAAGGCGGGATGTTCGGATTCTTCCTGCTGCCGGAGCTGCCGCAGAACTACACGACCGTGATGACGACGGACAAGGAGCGCTTCAACCGCTTCTTCCATGCGATGCTGGACGCCGGCGTGTACCTGGCGCCGGCGCTGTACGAGGCAGGCTTCGTGTCCGCCGCGCACACCGAGGACGACATCGACGCCACGCTCGAGGCTGCGCGCACTGCGCTGCGCTGAAGGGCGCGGAAAAACCGGGCCCGGGCAAACGCCGGGCCAGGGCTGTCGCGAACTTTTCAATCCGCGACAGGCATTACGCTTGCTTACCGATTGGTACAGCAGCTGAGAGACAGACATGCATATCCACATCCTGGGCATCTGCGGCACCTTCATGGGCGGCCTGGCGGCGCTCGCGCGCGAGGCGGGCCACACGGTGACCGGTTGCGATGCCAACGTCTATCCGCCGATGTCGACGCAGCTGGAAGCGCTGGGCATCGAGCTGATCCAGGGCTTCGGCGCCGAGCAGCTGGCGCTCAAACCCGACCTGTTCGTGATCGGCAACGTGGTGACCCGCTCGTCCGAGGGGCGATTCCCGTTGATGGAAGCCATCCTCGACGCGGGCCTGCCCTACACGAGCGGGCCGCAATGGCTGGCCGAGCACGTGCTCCAGGGCCGGCACGTGCTGGCGGTGGCCGGCACGCACGGCAAGACCTCGACGACCTCGATGCTGAGCTGGATCCTGGAATCCGCCGGCCTGGCGCCCGGATTCCTGATCGGCGGCGTGCCGCAGAACTTCGGCGTGTCGGCGCGGCTGGGCGACGGGCGGTACTTCGTCATCGAGGCCGACGAATACGACACCGCCTTCTTCGACAAGCGCAGCAAGTTCGTCCACTACCGGCCGCGCACGGCGATCCTGAACAACCTCGAACACGACCACGCCGACATCTTCCCGGACCTGGCCGCCATCGAGACCCAGTTCCACCACCTGGTGCGGACCGTGCCGGCCACGGGCCGCCTGGTGGTCAATGCCCGCGAGGACGCGTTGCAGCGCGTGCTGGCGCGCGGCTGCTGGAGCGACGTGCAGCGCTTCGGCGCCCGCAAGGAGGAGCCCGGCGCGCTGCGCGCGCGCGGCGAGCCCCAGTCCTTCGACGTGCTGCGCGGCAGCCTGAAGGTCGGGCACGTCAACTGGGAGCTGCTGGGCGAACACAACCAGCTCAACGCGCTCGCGGCGATCGCGGCCGCGGAGCATGTGGGCGTCGATCCGGAACGGGCGGCCGAGTCGCTGGGCAGCTTCAGGAACGTGCGGCGCCGGCTGGAGCTGCGCGGCGAGGTCCGCGGCATCAAGGTCTACGACGACTTCGCCCACCATCCGACGGCCATCCACACCACGATCGACGGCCTGCGCCGCCGCATCGCGCCGCAGGAGCGCATCCTGGCGGTCTTCGAGCCGCGCTCCAACACGATGAAGCTGGGCACCATGAAGGCTCAGCTGCCGTGGGCGCTGGAGGAGGCCGACCTGAGCTTCTGCAACCAGGACGGCCTGAGCTGGGACGCGCGCGAGGCACTCCTGCCGCTGGGCGAGCAGGGCCTGGTCGGCGCAGACGTCGACGACCTGGTCGCGATGGTCAAGCGGGCGGCCAGGCCCGGCGACCATGTGCTGTGCATGAGCAATGGCGGATTCGGCGGCATCCACGAAAAGCTGCTGGACGCGCTGAAGTAAACCGGCGATCCTGCGCCGCCCCGCCCATGTCGGTCGGGCCGGGGTTTTCGCATTTCCTGAGGAGCGACTTCACGATGAGTGGTCCTGGCAAGCTGGTGCCCGCGCTGCAGAACCGATCCTTCCTGTGCCTGCTGGCGCTGGTGACGGTCGCGTTCGGCTGGATCGTCTGGCCGATGATGAGCGCCGTGCTCTGGGGCGTGGCGTTGGCCATCGTGTTCCAGCCGCTCTATCGCAGGCTGCTGCGCAAGACGAAGCGTCCCGGGCTGTCGTCGGGGCTGACGATCCTGGTGATCCTGCTCCTGGTGGTGCTGCCGCTGACCTATGTCATGGGGGCGTTGGTGCGGGAAGCGGCGGTGGTGTTCGAGATGGTCAAGTCCGGCCAGTTCAACTTCAGCACCTACGTCGCGCAGATCTACGCGGCCCTGCCCTCGTGGGTCGTGGACGTCCTGGAGCGGCTCGGCCTGCACGACCTGGCCAACCTGCAGGACAAGCTGGGCAGCGCGCTGAACCAGGGCAGCCAGTTCATGGCGACCAAGGCGCTCGGCTTCGGGCAGGACACCTTCGATTTCCTGGTGAGCTTCTTCGTGATGCTCTACCTGCTGTATTTCCTGCTGCGCGACGGCGAACAGCTGTCGGCGCGCATCCGCGACGCCCTGCCCCTGCAGGACTCGTACAAGCGCCAGCTGGGGGAGAAGTTCCGGACGGTGATCCGCGCGACGGTCAAGGGCAACATCGCGGTGGCGGCGATCCAGGGCGCGCTGGGCGGTTTCGCGTTCTGGGTGCTGGGCATCCATGCGCCGGTCCTCTGGGCGGTGCTGATGGCCTTCCTCTCGCTGCTGCCGGCCGTGGGCGCCGCGCTGGTGTGGGCGCCGGTGGCGATCTACCTGCTGGCGACCGGGCACGTCGGCTCGGGCGTCGGCCTGATCCTCTTCGGCACCATCGTGATCGGCCTGGTGGACAACCTGCTGCGGCCGCTGCTGGTGGGCAAGGACACCAAGATGCCGGACTACGTGGTGCTGCTGTCGACGCTGGGCGGCATGGCGGTCTTCGGCATCAACGGCTTCGTCATCGGCCCGCTGATCGCGGCGATGTTCATCGCCGTCTGGGACATCGTCGCGGCCGAGCGGCGCTATCCGGTCGGAGACCACTGACCGCGCCGGGAGGCGTGCGCCGGCCTTGACGCTGTCGAACGGCCGCGAAAGCGGCTTGCCGGCCGCGCCGACGGAAGGCCCGCGCGGGGCTGTCGCCTCGTCGCATCAACGGCGGGCCTCCAACGCTGCAATTCGTCACACATCCCGCTTGAGGCTGGAGCACCTCCCCCTTGAGACGGTGTTGCCGCCCGTCGCGAGCCGATAAGGTGCGCGGCTTTTGTGGCGAACGGGGCTGGGAGGCCCGCAAGATGACGAAGCAGCACGACACCCGATCCGGCATTCTCCGGACGCTGGGCGCCTTGGCCCTGACCCTTTCCGCCGGCGCGGCCCACGCGACGGATCGCACCGAGCATGGCGCATTCCTGTTCGCCGCGGACACCCCCTACAGCGGAACGTTCTTCCACTACAAGTACATCCTCAAGGCGTGGACGATGGCGGGCCCGCTCGACAGCATCGAAGTGCCGTTGGCGCCAACGGCTGATCGCAGCCGCGCGCTGCGCAAGGTCGTCTCCTCCGGCAAGCCCGTCGCGGCGGATGCCTACGCGGCCCTCAAGCGCAACGCGCAGGAGGCCTCGCCCACAGGCCCGCGGGCCTGGCGGCTGTACTGGGCGCGCACCGCCGTGCAGCCCATCAACGGGGCCTCTTCCGCCCGCATGTTCTCGATGGCCGAGCGTCGCGCGGTGCAATGCGAATCGGGCCAGGTCTTCGAAGCAGGCCGCGTGGTGTTTGCCTCGCTGGATCTCAAGGGCGAGCCGCAGCAGCCGCAGGTCGACTACGTGAACGTCATGCCGATGCCGGCCAAGCGCGTCGCGGCCAATCCCGACCTCGCGGCCGAAGTTCGCGCGGTCTGCCAGCCGATCCTGGCCGAGGCCTACGGCGAGGACGAGGCCCGTCAGCGCCTCGACACGCTCATGGCTCCACCGGAGAAGAGCCCGCAGCAACTGGCGTTCGAATCGATGCGTCAGGAACTCCTGGCGGCAGCGCGCGGCGCCTCGGCCCCGGCGGCGGCGTCCTCCGCCGCGTCCGAGGCCACGGCCCCCGCCCCGACGGTCAGCGCCGGCGGGCCGATCGGCAGCGCGAAGGCGCGGATCCGCCTGTTCCAGCAGAACGGCCTGGGCGGCGGCCTCACCAACGAAGCGGCTTGCGCGTCGTCCGACAGCACGTCCGATGGCGGCACCGGCCTGTGGAAAGCGCTGGGATCGCTGGCCGGCATCGCTGGCAACACGTCGATCGGGATGCCGGAGACAGAGACCTCGCGGACCGTGGGCGATCGCAGCAAGCTGGCTTCCAAGGCCTACTTCGTGGAGCGTGAAGTGACTGCCGAGGCGCCCGTCACGCTGGACTTCTCGTTCGGCAGCGCCGGGCAGGGCAAGAGCTGCAACACGGTCACCATGAGCTTCGTGCCCGAGGCCGGAGCCGACTATGAGGCGCGCATGGACGTCGGCAGCCTCTACTGCGTCCTGAAGGTCAATCGCATCCTGCAGGGCGGCCTGCTGCTGCCCGAGCCGCTGACGCCCGCCGTGTCCAGTTGCCCGAGCAAGGACTGACCCCGTCCATCAACGACAAAGGGCCGGCGATCCGAACCGCCGGCCCTTTGTCATGAACGATGTGGCCCGGGCGGCCGCATCGCCCGTCGAGACGCCATCAGGTCCGCGTCATCGTGGCCTTCAACACGCTGCTGAGGAAGTCCAGGCTCTCCGCCAGGTGGGCGCGGGTCTCGATCGAGCCCTTGCCCTGCGCGGCGCGCAGGTCGCTCTGCAGCTGCACCGCGTGCAGGCGCAGCACCGCGTAGGCATCGGCGAACTGGCCCGAGGCCGCGCCGCTCTTGGTCAGGTTGGCCTGGATGCGGCGCAGGTACTCGCGCTGCAGGTTGCGGCGCAGCGGGTCGATCTCGCCGCCGGTCTTGAGCTCGCTCCAGATCGAGGCCTGCAGCGTGCCGTAGACCTCGCCGATCGTGATCAGGCCCTTGCGCTGCGACGCCGGCACATAGCCCGGCAGTTCCATCAGGCGGATCGCCGTCTGCGCCTGCAGCAGGCGGTCCAGCGAACCGAGCTGCACCCGCGCCACCGCCGCCGGGATGTTCACGAAGCCCGGGCGCATGAACTCGACATAGTCGGTCGTGATCGAGGTCAGGAACTCCGGCTTGAAGCGGAAGCTGTCCGCGCTGAAGATGCCCTGCGCCAGGAAGCGCAGCGCCTCGCGCTGCCGGGCCGGATCGACCGGCTTCATCGCCGCGACCGGCGAACCCGGCACGTCGCGGTGCGTGTACATGCCGCCGACGTACTTGCCCACCAGGTCCGAGGCCCGCGCCAGCTGGCTGAAGCCGTTGGCCAGCTGACGGCGCTGGCGCAGCGGATCGTCGCCCGCTTCCGGCGCCCGGTTCTGCACCCGCGTCCACAGCTCCTGCGTCAGCTTGAGCCGCTTGCGGAAGTAGGCCATCGGATCGTCGCCCAGGTCGAAGCGGTTGATCGTCGGGTCCATGCCGTCGAAGGGGCCAAAGCCGCCGGCGTCGGTGTCGTCCGCGTAGGCGTGGCCGGGCTGCGTGTTCTGCGCGGCGATGCGCTTGAGCTCGGCCTCCTCCTGCTCCTTGGGCACCTGCTTGTAGGCGTACTCGATCGCCCAGTAGTCGTAGGCGCCCAGCGTCGTGTTGTTGTAGGTGGTCGGCGCCTCGCCCTCGAGCGGGATGTTGTAGGCGTTGTAGTCCATGACCGAGGCCGACAGCCCGTTCGCGTCGGTCCAGGCCTTGTCCTTGAGCTGCGCCTGCGTCACCTGCGTCGAGGCCTTGAAGTTGTGCTTCAGGCCCAGCGTGTGACCCACCTCGTGCATGATCACGTCCTTGATCCGCGCCTGGATGAAGGCGTCGGCCTCAGGGCTGTCCGGGGCGATGTCGCCGCGGGCCTCGAGCACGTCCAGCGCGAAGTCCATCTCGGCCGCCGCGTCGTGCGCATAGGTGCAGTAGGTCGCGTTGCGGCCCTCGCGCCAACCCTGGTTCAGCGCGGCCAGCGCCTGCGCCTCTTCCGCCAGCGTCGACACCGAGGCGCCGGCCATGCCGCGCGGCGCGTCCTCGGCGATGAAGGCACGGCCGCCGCGGGCGAACACGTCGCTCATGCCGATGTCGGCGTCCAGGATCTCGCCGGTGCGCGGGTCCAGGTGGCTGGGTCCGATCGCGAAGCCCACGTCGGAGCCGACGAACCAGCGGATCGACGCATGCGACGCGTCCATGTTGTCCCAGTCCGCGTCATCGGGCTGCTGCTTCGCGACGACGGCATTCTTGAAGCCGATCTTCTCGAAGGCCTTGTTCCATTCCAGGATGCCGGCCTCGACCGCGGGGCGGTACTTCGGCGGGATGTTCTTGTCCATCCAGTAGGTGATCGGCTGCACCGGCTCGGACAGCGCGGCGGACGGATCCTTCTTCTCCAGGCGCCAGCGGGCGATGTAGTGCACCCGCGGATTGGGCTTGGCGTCGTCGCTCAGGTCGGTGAAGGACTCGGTGAAGTGACCCAGCCGGCCGTCGGCGCGGCGCGAGGCCATCTTCTCTTCCGGCAGCGCGCGGAAGTTGTAGACGAAGCCCATGAACATCGAGCGCGGATCCGGCAGCGCCTGCGGCGGCGGCGTCGGCACCGGCACCGGCGGGGCCACCAGCGGCGGCGCCGGGATGCGCGGCGTGAAGTAGTGGACCTTGGCGTTCAGCGTCGTGAGCTGCGCGTCGGCGCGGGTCATCTCGAAATGCGAGTTGCCGCGGTCGACGTTGTAGGGCAGCCGGTAGGCCATCTCCAGCCGCGTGGACATGCCGGGGATGTCGCTCAGCAGCATGCCGGCGTCGACCAGGAAGGCCTTGCGCTCGGGGTGGTCCGCGCTGGCGACCGGACCGGCGGCGAGCAGGCTCGGCGAGAAGGCTTCCTCGCCGGCGCGCTTGCCGCCGCCCTCGGCGCGGAAGGCCGTGTTCAGCGCGATCAGTTGCACCGAATTGCCGACGCGGCGCCATTCGGCCAGGATCTCCGGGCCCATCTGGCTGGCGTAGAAGCCACGCTCCCCGATGGAGCTGGTGATGTTGATGGTGAACAGGAAGGGCTTGTTCAGCATCGCGCGCGGGATCTCGAGCCAGACCTTCTCGTCCTTGCGCAGGACCGGGAACAGGCCGTCGTCGCGCTTGGCGTCGCGGCTGACCTCGGCGAAGGGCTTGGGCGCGGTCGGGTCGGCGGCGGGCCGCGGCGCGGTCATCGGCGAGGTCGCGCCCGGCTGGCCGGGCGCGCCCGACGCGGCGGCGGACGGCGGCGTGGCCGCCTGTGCGGTGGGGGCGGAGGTGCCGGCCGGCCCGGTCGTGGCGCAGGCGGTGAGCATCAGCGCCGCGGCGGCGACGGCCGTCAGCTGGATCGTGTCCCTGTTGATCATGGATCTGTCTGGTCGAGGGGGCCGTCCGGGTGGATGCGGGCGGTCCCTGTTGAGGAATGCGGGCGGGACAGTCCTCTTGCTGTCTCCGCCCCGGTGGAGCCGGCAATGTGCGGGGGTCGAGTCCCCGCGTCAATGCGCACTAACGAGCGCGCGACCCTCGCGAACCGCGCGTTTGGCGATGATCGCCCACGCCGAAAGGCGCCCACCCGTGCCGGAAGTGATCCACCCACCCCGCGATGAGGGGTGCGCCCTACACTGCCGCGCCATGACGACCCATCTCCTCTACCTGCACGGCTTCCGGTCGTCCCCGCGTTCGGCCAAGGCGCTGCGGATGGCGCGCTGGACCGCGGAACACCGACCGGACCTGGTGTTCGCCTGCCCGCAGCTGCCGCCCTCGCCCCGCGAGGCGATGGCGCTGGTCGACGCGCTGATCCGCGACTGGCCCCGCGACACGATGGCGGTGATGGGCAGCTCGCTCGGCGGCTTCTACGCGACCTGGGTCGCGCGGCACACCGGTGCACGGACGGTGCTGCTGAACCCCGCCGTCGATCCGGCGCGGGATCTCGCCAGCTACATCGGCGAACAGACCTGCTGGCAGAACCCCGACGAGCACTTCTTCTTCCGGCCCGAGTTCGTCGACGAACTCGTCGCGCTGAACGCGGGGCCGCTCCCGCATCCGGAGCGGATGATGGCGGTGATCGCCAAGGGCGACGAGGTGCTCGACTGGCGCGAGATGCACGCGCGCTACGCGCAGTGCCGCATCAAGCTGCTCGAGGGCAGCGACCACGGCCTGGCCGACTTCGACGACTACCTGGACGAGCTGACGGCCTTCCTCGGACTCGCTACTGCCGCCGGCCGGTCGCCCGGAGCAGCAGCAGCGTCACCAGGCCGGTGAGCACGACGATCAGGCCGACCACGACCCAGAAGCCGTGCTTGTGCTCGAGCAGCGGCAACCCGCCGACGTTCATGCCGAACAGGCCGCTGACCAGGTTGATCGGCAGCGCCAGCACGGTGACCATCGTCAGCACGTAGAGCGTCTGGTTGTTCTCCTGGGCGACGCGCGCCGAGGTCTCGTCCTGCACCGCGCGGATGCGCTCCTGCAAGGCCTGGATGTCGCGCAGCACCAGCGCGAACTCCTCGCTCGCCTGCTGCAGCTGCTGCTTGTCCCGTTCGGCCACCCAATCCGGCGGGTTCGACAGCATGCGCAGCAGCGCACTGGGCTCCGGCGCCAGCAGCCGCTGCAGCCGCACCATCAGCCGCCGCAGCGCGGCGACCTCGGACTCATGCCCGGCATGGCGGCCGGCGAGCAGCGCATCCTCGATGTCGTCGACCCGCTCGGTGGCCTGGCGCACGATGCGCTGGAGCTCGTCGGCCTGGTCGCGCAGCAGATGGTCGAGCAAGGCGACGCTGGAGCGCGGCCGGTCGCCGCGCTTGATCGCCATCCGCAGGCGGTCCACCGACCGCAGCGGCGCGCGACGCACGCTCAGCACCAGATGCTCGCCGGCCTGCATCCACAGCGTCGAGACATCGCCCACGTCGAAGGCGAAATCGAAGGTCACGTCGTTGAGCACGGCGAACAGGTGCTCGCCCACGCGCTCGATGCGCGACGAGCGCGACCCCTGCTGCTGCGCCTCGTCGAAGCTCTCCGCCAGCGCCGCATTGCGGCGCAGCCAGGGCAGCGCGCCGGCATGCGCCAGGTTCAGGTGCAGCCACAGGTAGCCGCCTTCCGGCTGCGACAGCCGCGCCTGGGCCTGGGCGAGCGTCGGCAGGGTCTCGGTCGGCCGGTCCGGGTGGATCCAGAACCCGCAGATCAGGCCGTGCTCGTCGCCGCCGTACGGGGCGGCCAGTCCCTGCAGGGCCGTCGTGTCATTCATCGCCATCGTCGGATGGTAGGCGCGCGATCGCTTCACCCATGCGAACCCGCTGTCCGACCTGCAAGCCTGGCGACAGGTGCACGCCCGGGGGCAGGAACACGATGATCGTCGACCCCTGTTCGAACCAGCCCATCTCCTCGCCGCGCGCGTGATCGTGACCGACGTCGAAGCGATGCGGGCCGGGATGGTCCGGCCGCAGCGTCAGGTCCAGCGCGTGCAGGCGCAGGCTCGCGACGAGGATCGCCGCCACCGGCACCAGCGCGATCGGCGTGCCGTCGGGCAGGCTGCATTCGACGGCGGCGCGGACGTTGCGGCAGAACAGGCGTTCGACGCGCTTGAGCGCGATCGGATTGACGTTCCAGGTGTCGCCGGCCATGTGCGTGACGCGCCGGATGCGCAGGTCGGCCGGCGCGTGGAAGCGGTGGTACATCGCCGAGGTCAGCCGCAGCGTCAGATAGCTGCCGTTGAGGTAGGGCGCGGCGCGGGTGGCGTCGCCGAACAGGTCGGCGATGCGGTAGTCCATGCCCTTGGCCTGCAAGGCCATGCCGCGGGTGACCGGCCCGTGCGCGCCGACGATCGCGTCGCAAGGGCTGACGATCGCGTCGGGCGCCGGATCGACCGGGCGCCGGCCGGGCTTCAGGCGGCGCGTGAACACGTCGCGCAGCGAGCGGTAGCCGTGGGCCGGCGGCTCCGCCTCGTCCAGGTCCAGATCGGTGAACAGGCGCCACACGGCGACGCTGAACCGGGTCAGCCAGGGGTTGTCGATCCTGCTGTACCAGCCCATGAACCGCGTCAGCGCCAGGCGCGGCACGCGGTTGGTGAGCAGGAAGTTCAGGTCTTCCTGCTGGGTCAGGCGATCGATCCAGCGCGCCGATTTCATGGACATGTCAATTCCGTCGGATACATATCTCCGTAATTTGCCAACGCTGTGTGACAGCAGAACAAGGCTCCGGAGGCCCATGCCCATGTCGACGACGTTCTTCACCTTCGAGCTGCTGCCGGTCGCCGCGGCGGCGGCGGGACTGATGGCCCTGTACTACGCGCCCACCGGCTGGCGCCGGCTGCAGCTGTCCCGCGCGAAGCATCCGTCGCTGGCGGGCCACTCGCGCATGGCGGTGCGGCTGTCCCGGCTGATGCCGTCGCGGCGCTTCGACGACGCGCAGTTCTTCAGCGCCGACGACGCACCGGCGGAGATCGTCGCGACCCGCCGGTCCAGCTTCGACGCGCTGTCGCGCACGCTGAAGACGCGCCACGCGCGCAGCATCGCCGCGACGCAGTCGATGAAGCCGTCGCTGCCGGACCTTCAATTCACCAGCAGCTACCGCGTGCCGCCGTCGTTCAGCCCGCTGGTCCAGCGCGAACTGCCGCTGGGGCCGGTGATGGTCGCCAGCGACGGCCACTGGCTGACCGACCTCGACGGCGAGCGCTTCATCGACCTGGCCGGCAGCTACGGCGTGAACCTCTTCGGCTATACCTTCTATCAACGCTGCATCGCCGAGGGCGCGGCGCGCGTCGAGGCGCTGGGGCCGGTGCTCGGCGTCTATCACCCGCTGGTCGAGGACAACGTGCGGCGCATCCTGTCGCACGCGCGGATGGACCAGCTGTCCTTCCACATGTCGGGCACCGAGGCGGTGATGCAGGCGGTGCGGCTGGCGCGCTACCACACGGGCAGGACGCACCTGGTGCGCTTCTGCGGCGCGTACCACGGCTGGTGGGACGAGGCGCAGCCGGGTCCCGGCAACCCGCTGCCCGCCGAACGCACCTACACGCTGCGCGACATGCATGCGCGCAGCCTGCAGGTACTGCGCACCCGGCGCGACATCGCCTGCGTGCTGGTGAATCCGCTGCAGGCGCTGCACCCGAACACGCCGGCGCCGGGGGACGGCTCGCTGGTCGACAGCTCGCGCCGCGCGTCCTACGACAAGGCGGCCTACGCCGCCTGGCTGCGCGAGCTGCGCCAGGTCTGCACCGAACGCGGCATCGCGCTGATCTTCGACGAGGTCTTCATGGGCTTCCGCCTCGGCGCCGGCGGCGCGCAGAGCTACTTCGGCGTGCAGGCGGACCTGGTGACCTACGGCAAGACGCTGGGCGGCGGCCTGCCGGTCGGCGTGGTCTGCGGCCGGGCGGCGTGGATGAAGCGCTTCCGCGACGAGCGCCCCGCCGACGTCTGTTTCGCGCGCGGCACCTTCAACACGCATCCCTACGTGATGGGCGCGATGTCGGTGTTCCTCGACGCGCTGGAGGATCCGGAGCGCCTGCGCCAGATCGACGCGCAGGACGAGCAGCAGGGCGGACGACGGTCGCGGCTCAACGCGGCGCTGGAGGCCGAGCGGCTGCCGCTGCGCGCGGCCAACATGTCCTCGATCTGGACGCTCTACTACACCGAGCCGTCGCGCTACAACTGGATGCTGCAGTACTTCCTGCGCGAGCAGGGACTGGCGCTGAGCTGGGTGGGCACCGGCCGGATGATCTTCAGCCTGGACTTCAGCGACGCGGACTTCGACGAGGTCCAGCGCCGCATCGTCGCCGCCGCCCGCGCGATGCGCGACGGCGGCTGGTGGAGCAACCCGGCGCTGCCGACCAACAAGGCGATCAAGCGGCGCATGCTGATGGAGACGCTGGGTTTGCGCGGCTGAATCCCCCATCGGTCGGAACCAAGAGCGCCTCCTTCCCTCTGAAGCGGGACGACTCGACATTCATTGACGAATGTCAGAGATCGCCGTTGTCTTCGGCTGCGCCCGGTTTCTAGACTGCTCCGCATCGCATCTGCATTCGCAGGTGCTGCAGGAGCTGCCGCATGTATTCCGCCTATTGCGTTGCCAACGCCTTCATCAAACGGGCGCTCGCCGGCTGCGTCCGCGACATGAACTCCATGAAGCTTCAGAAGCTGATGTTCTTCGCGCAAGCCTGGCGCCTCAAGAAGAAGGGCATCCCCCTGTTCCAGGACACCTTTCTCCGCGGCGCGAATGGTCCCGTGCTGCCCTCCATCGACTTTCAATTGAAGTTGTATGGATCGAATCGGGTCGGTCAATTCGTGACGACGCTGACCGCCCACGATGATCCGGAGCGTTGGGGCGAGCCCTTCCTTCCATCGAACGATCGATCGTCATGGGATCTTGTCGACGCCATCATCTACACGCACGGGAAGAAATCTGCGGCCGCCCTCTCCGACCTCACGCACCTGCCGGGCTCGGCCTGGTCGCAATCCCCAGGCGACAACAGCCCGATCCTCAACCGGACGATTCAGGAGGATCCGACGATCCAGGTCGGGGAGTTCGAATGAACGGGGTCGATCGGCATGTCGTCCGCGAAGCGGGCGCCGGCCCGGCAGGCCTCGAAGTCGAAGGCATTGCAGAGCACATCGCCAACAGCCGGGCGAATCGCCAGCTTCGCCAGGTCTACGCCGCCAAGGCGTACGGACTCGCGGCAGGCTGCATCGTGCTCTGGGCGTCGCTACTGGCGGTACAAGGTGGCATGAAGGCCACAGTGGGCGTGGAGATGTGGTCCGATCAGGTCCTCATCGCCGTCACCACCGGTGTCACCGTCAGCGTGCTGGCGGCGTTCCTGGGAGTGATCCGAGGGCTGTTTCCGGGGAAGGACGAGCGCGCTCCCGCGCCTCCTTGACGACGTCCTCGATCGCCTGGACGACCACCTCCGGCTTGTCGCGCTGGATGTAGTGCCCCGCGCCCTCGACCGGCTGCAGCGCCCTGCCGCCGACCAGCGGCAACCAGTTCGGCTCCAGCGCATGGACCATGGTCTCGAAACCGCTGGCCCGCTCCACCGGCGAGTACACCGTCCGCGTCAGCACCCGCACCGGCACGTCGGGCCGCGGCTTGCTCCACAGCGTGTCGATGCAGTCCTGCTGTTGCAGGAACTCCGCCTGCATCATGCCGCGGAACACGCGCCGGCTCATGCTGTCCAGCGCGTTGGCCATGACCGGCACCTCGACCTGCATGCGTCGCAGGTGCAGCGGGTGCGTCGCGTCCACGAGCACGATGCCCGCCACCTCGTCCGGGTAGAGCCGCGAGAAGGCGTACTGGTACAGGCCGCCGATCGAATGGCCGACCAGCACGTAGGGCGGCTTGATGCCGGCGCTCTGCAGCAGGCCGTGCAGCTCGGTCGCGATGCCGCAGGGATTGCGCGGCACCGGCGGCGTGGCGGTGCTGTCGCCGTAGCCGGGACGGTCGTAGGCGAAGACGCTGTGGTCCGCGCGCAGCTCGTTCAGCACCGTCGCCCAGGGATTGCGCCCGTCGCCCAGGCCCGATTGCAGGACCACGGTGGGCGAACCGTGTCCGACCTTCGTGTAGACGATCGGGCCGCCGGTGACCCGCTGGTTGCCGGTGTTGGGCATGGTGCTGGCGCAGCCGGCCAGCAGGGCGACGGCGCCCATGGCGGCGGCCAGCGCCAACGACATCGGCGCCCGAAGGCGCCGTTCAGCTGCGGACATGCGGTACTCCTGTGCTCGGCGGCCGCCTGTCCCCGCGCGTCACGCGGTCCCGTCCGGGACCGCGGCGCGTCATCCCCGTGGATCAGGCCGTCTGCTCGCCGCTGCCGGCATTGTGCCCACCGTCGCGCGGCCACAGCGCCGGATCCAGCCGCTCCCCGCGCAACAGTTGCAACGGCGCGCGGTGGTAGAGCTGAATGTCGTGGAACGGATCCGTGATGATCTTGGTCGCCCAGGCCAGGCCGGTGCGCAGGTCGCGGATCACTGCCAGCTGCAGCACGCGGAACACCAGGCCGCCGACGCCCAGCCAGAACCACACCAGGCCCAGCTGGCGCAGGTACTCGGTGAAGCTGGCGGCCGGCGCGAACAGGCCGAACAGCCCCGGCTGCAGCCAGAGCAGGACCGGCGATGCCGCCCACAGGCCCATCAGCACGACCTTGCGGCGCAGGTTGTAGCCGATCTTGATCTCTTCCTTGTGCTCGTGCGTGGCCTGGTTGACGTGGTCGTAGCCCTTGGGCTCGAAGAAGAAGTGACCGGCCTGGCGGCTGGTCATCGACACGCCCCAGGCCAGCAGCGCCGACCAGGCGGGATCCACCAGCAGCAGCCCGTAGGCGACCACGAAGCAGCAGGCGCTGAGCAGATGCAGCGACTGGTTGATGCGGCAGTGGTGGTAGTAGCGGTGGTCGTCCCAGCGCTGTTCATTCAGAAGTGCCAGAAAGTCCTTCATGCGGGCCTCGTCCGTGAAATGAGCGGTGAGCGTGACGCCGTTCGATGGCAATGCCGTGATGGCACGGTGATGCATCGATGACGGACGCGTGGCGACTGTGTCGATCGGTCGTGTCAGGCGCGTGACGGACGGGACCGTCACAGAACTGTTGCGTTCGCCGACCATCATCCGCGCCATGACGACCCCGCCGATCGAACTCGAAGTCGACGAGCTCCCGACCCGCCAGCGGCACTTCCGCGTCGCGGTGGTGACGGAGACCTACCCGCCCGAGGTCAACGGCGTGGCGCGCAGCATCGCGTGCGTCGTCCAGGGGCTGCAGGCGCGCGATCACGCGGTGCAGCTGCTGCGCCCCCGCCAGGCGCCCGCCGAGGCGATGCCCGTGCCCGACGCGCCGATCGACGAGGTCCTGATGCGCGGACTGCCGGTGCCTCGCTACCCGCACCTGCGCATGGGCGTCGTGTCCAAGCGCACGCTGGTCAACCTGTGGGCCAGCAGGCGTCCCGACATCGTGCACATCGCCACCGAGGGCCCGATGGGCTGGTCCGCCCTGCAGGCCGCGCGCCAGCTCAAGCTGCCGGTGGTGTCGGAATTCCGCACCAATTTCCATGCCTACGCGCAGCACTACGGCATCGGCTGGCTGCGCCGGCCGCTGCTCGCCTACCTGCGCAAGTTCCACAACCGCTGCCACTCGACGATGGTGCCCAACGCGGCGCTCGCCAGCGAGTTGATGGCCCAGGGCTTCCGGCATGTCAGCGTGATCGCGCGCGGCGTCGACACCCAGCTCTTCCATCCCTCGCGTCGCAGCGAGGCCTTGCGCGACAGCTGGGGCGCCGCTCCGGGCGATCCTGTGCTGCTGCACGTCGGTCGCCTCGCGGCGGAAAAGAACCTGCAGCTGCTGGTCGACCTCTGGCCCTCGATCCGCCAGCGCCATCCGCGCGCGCGGCTCGTGCTGGTGGGCGACGGCCCCGCCAAGGCCGAGCTCCAGCAGATGCTGCCGCCCTCGGCGAACGTCGTCTTCGCCGGCATGCAGCATGGCGACGGTCTTGCCGCCTGTTATGCCAGCGGCGACCTGTTCGTGTTCCCGAGCATCACCGAGACCTACGGCAACGTGACGCCGGAGGCGCTCGCCAGCGGCCTGCCCGTCATGGCCTATCAATATGCCGCGGCGGCCCTGCTGGTTCGCGACGGCAACAACGGTGGACTTGCGCCGTTCAATGATGCCGCGGCCTTCCAATCCCGCACGCTGGCGCTGCTCGAGGATCTCCCTCGCCTGCGCGCGATGAGTCATGCGGCGCGCAACAGTGCCGAGTCGCTCGATTGGGACGGCATTGTGCAGGGCATCGAGAAGGTCTACGCGTCTGCCATTGATGGCACGTCCATCGCGCTGCGGGCGGGATCGCAGCTGTCGGGCCTCGAGGCGCGGGCGCACTGAGCGCGCTCCCCGCCTTTCCGGAACGGAAGATGGCGTGCGGCATGACTCCCTCTCCCGCACTGCACGCGAGCAAACGAGTCAAACGCACGCAGCGGTCGTCATGACTCCCTCTCCCGCACTGCGGGAGAGGGTGGGGGTGAGGGCCAGCGGCCGTGGCACTGCGCCGACCCCGCCCCTTGCGGGGCCCCTCACCCCTGCCCTCTCCCGCAAGCGGGAGAGGGAGCCACATCGGCGACGTTCATGGAGCAGTTCGACAGACCGAATCGGCGACGAAGCATCAGCGTCAAGACGCAGGCGAACACGAACGCGCCGAGTCCGCTCATCAACCAGACCTGCGGTACGCCGAGTGCCTGCAGCAGCGTATAGAGGCCGAGCATCAGGAGGATGCTGAGGTTCTCATTGAAGCCCTGCACGGCGATCGATCGGCCGGCGCTGAGGATCAGCACGCCGCGATGCTGGAGCAGCGCGTTCATGGGCACGACCATGGCGCCGCCGACGGCGCCCACCAACACCATGGCGGGCAGGGCCAGGCCCAGCGAGCCGACCCAGGGCGTGCCCAGCATCAGCGCACCGAGCATCAGCCCGAGCGGCATGACCCTGAGCGAGTGATGCAGCGCGATCCACCGTCCGGCAAGACCTGCCCCCACGACCACGCCGATCGCGACGGTCGCCTGGAGATAGGCGCCCTGGTTCAGGCGCAGGCCGAGCACGTCCTGCGCCCATTGCAGCACGGCGAGCTGCAGCGTCGCGCCGGCGCCCCAGAACAGGGTGGTCATCGACAGCGACAGCCGTCCGCCTTGGCGATCCCGCCACAGCGCCCGGTTCGAGATCCGGAAGTCCTGGAGGATCTGGCGCGCGCGTCTCGGCGGTTCGGGATAGACGACGCCGCTTTCCGGCACGCGCAGCTGCAGCAGGGCCGCCATGCCATACAGCGCCAGCAGCGCGCACAACGAGGCGGTCAGCGGCCGCGCGGCGCCCAGTCCACCGATCGCTGCCATCCACCACGGGCTGACGAGCAACCCGCCCACCAGCGTGCCCAGCAGCACCGAGCAAACGACCGAGACCTCGATCCAGCCGTTGGCCGCCACCAGCCGCGTGGGCGGGACGATCTCGGTGATCAGGCCGTACTTGGCGGGGGCATAACAGGCCGCCGCCGTCCCGACGATGCCGAAGGCCAGCAGCGGATCCAGCCCCAGCGCCATCGCGCCGACGCCGATCGCCTTCAGCCCATTCATGCAGGTCATCAGCGCGACCTTGGGCCAGGCATCGGCGATCAGGCCGACCACCGGCGCCAGCCCCACATAGGCCAGCGTGAAGCACAGCTTGAGCAGCGGCGCCCACCAGACGGGCTGGCCCATCTCGCGCAGCAGCGCGATGCCGACGATCAGGAGCGCGTTGTCGGCCAACGCGGAGAAGAACTGGGCGGCGATGAGCGTGTGGAAGCGCGGCGGCATGAAGGGCGGTCAGAGCGCCGGGAGTGTGCGAAAACGGCGTGACCGGCCGTTGACATGGCCTTGACATCGCGGCGACAGGTCGCGTCCGTTGCCACCGTGACGCCGACGCAACCAGTCCAGAACGAATTGACACGCCCGTTCCTCGCACCCACCCGGCACCCCCTCCACGATCAGCGACAATCGCGCCGCTATGTTTGCCCTGTTCGAAGACGCCGGAAAGTTCCTCGCCGGCCGCATCCTGTCCGAAGCCGATTCCTCGATGCAAGTCGAGCTCGATTCGGGCAAACGCGTCAAAGTGAAGACCGCCCATGTCCTGCTCAAGTTCGACAAGCCCTCCCCGGCCGAACTGATCGCGGACGGGCAACGCCTGGCCCAGGAGATCGACCTCGACCTGGCCTGGGAGTTCGCGCCCGAAGGCGAGTTCGGCTTCGCCGACCTCGCGCGCGACTACTTCGACGCCAAGTCCTCGCTGGCCCAGCAGGCCGGCGCGCTGTTCCGGCTGTTCGAGGCGCCGCACTACTTCCGCCGGATGGGCAAGGGCCTGTTCAAGAAGGCGCCGGCCGAGGTCGTCAAGGCCGCGTTGCTCGGCATCGAGCGCAAGAAGCAGATCGCCGCCCAGATCGAGCAGTGGGCGGCCGAGCTGGCTGAGGGCCGGTGCCCGGCGCCGATCGGCGACCAGATCTACAAGATCCTGTTCCGCCCCGACAAGAACGGCCCCGAGTACAAGGCCGTCGTCGAGGCCGCCAAGCGCAGCCACAAGGCGCCGCTGGACCTGCTCAAGGACGCCGGCGCGATTGCCAGCCCCTACCAGTTCCACTGGAAGCGCTTCCTCTTCGAGCACTTCCCCAAGGGCACCAACTTCCCCGCGCTGTCCGCGCCCGAGATCAAGGACACGCTGCCGCTGGCGCCGGTCCGGGCCTTCTCGATCGACGACTCGGCCACCACCGAGATCGACGACGCGCTGTCCGTCCAGGGCCTGGGCACCGGCACGGTGATCTTCGGCGTGCACATCGCCGCGCCCGGCCTGGCGATCCAGCCGGACTCGCCGGTCGACAAGGTGGCCCGCGAACGCTTCTCCACCGTCTACATGCCGGGCTGGAAGCTGACCATGCTGCCCGACGAGGTCGTCCAGTCCTACACGCTGATCGAGGGCCGTGACTGCCCCGCCGTCAGCATCTACCTGACGATGGACGAGGCCACGCTCGAGATCACCGCGCGCGAGACCAGGCTCGACCGCGTGCCGATCATCGCCAACCTGCGCCACGACAAGCTCGACGACGTCATCACCGACGCGACGCTGAGCGGCGAGGCGCCGGCCGACTATGCGTTCGCGGCGGAACTGGCCTTCGCCTACCGCCTGGCCAAGGACCTGAAGGTCAAGCGCGAAGCCGTGCGCGGCAAGCCCGAGACCTTCAACCGGCCCGACTACAACTTCCGCCTCGACAACGACGGGCGGGAGCCCGCCGGCACCGAGCAGGTCAGCATCACCACGCGCAAGCGCGGGACCGCGCTGGACCTGATCGTGGCCGAGGCGATGATCCTGGCCAACGCCAGCTGGGGCGGCTTCCTGGCCGAGTGCGGCGTGCCCGGCATCTACCGCAGCCAGGCCAGCCTCGCCCCCGGCATCAAGGTCCGCATGGGCACCAAGCCGGCGCCGCACGCCGGCATGGGCGTGGCGCAGTACACCTGGGCCACCTCGCCGCTGCGTCGCTACGTCGACCTGGTGAACCAGTGGCAGATCATCGCCTGCGCCCGCCACGGCAAGACCGCCGCGCTGGCCGCGCCCTTCAAGCCCAAGGACGCGGCGCTGTTCTCGGTGATCTCGGGCTTCGACGCCGCCTACAGCGCCTACAACGGCTTCCAGTCCGGCATCGAGCGCTACTGGACGCTGCGCTACCTGCAGCAGCAGGGCATCACCGAGCTGACCGCGGCCGTGCTCAAGGACGGCCTGGTCCGCGCCGACGAACTGCCGCTGGTGTTCCGCGCGCTCGGCTGCGAAGGCCTGCCTCGCAACGCCCACGTGAAGGTGCGCGTCACCGGCATCGACGAGCTGACGCTGGACCTGCACGCCAACCTGGTCGAGCGCCTGGACGCCGAGGTGCCGCCGGCCCCCGCCGACGACGGCGCCGACGAGGACGAGGAGCCCAGCGGCGTGCTGACGCTGGCCATCGATGTCAACGACGACGGCGGCGACGCCGCCAAGGCGGGCGACGACGCGGCGGCTTCGCCCGCGCCCGCCGCTTCCTGATCCTTCTTGTTCAAGATGCCCAAGCTCAGCCTTCTGCATTACGCGCTGATCGTCTCGGCCGGGGTGCACCTGGGCCTGGGGACGCTCAAGCTGGTCGCGCCGGAACAGTTCGACCGGCTCTTCCAGGACGAACCGCTCGAGGTGATCCTCGTCAACGCACGCGGCCAGGAGGCGCCCACCAAGGCGCAGGCGCTCGCCCAGGCCAACCTGGCCGGCGGCGGCGAACTGTCCGCCAATGTGCGGGCGACCTCGCCGCTCGCGCCGTCGCCGCTCGAGGAGACCGGCGACAGCATCGAGCTGCAGAAGAGCCAGATCCAACAGCTGCAACAGGCGCAGGAACAACTGCTGACCGTGCTGCGCCGGCAGTTGGCCATGCTGCCGCCGCCGGATCCGGCGCGGGAGAAGAGCACCGCCGAGGGCCGGCAGGTCGCCGAGCATCGCCGGCAACTGGTGCAGACACTGGCCGAGATCGAGAAGCGCGTGAACACCGAGAACGCGCGGCCGAAGAAACGCTACGTCAGCCCGGCCACGCGCGAGACCGTGCATGCGCTGTACTACGACCAGCTGCGTCGCCGCATCGAGGCGCGCGGCACGCGCGACTTCCCGAGCTACCAGGGCCGCAAGCTCTACGGCGAGCTCACGATGAACATCCAGGTCGACTACCGCGGCCGGGTCGTGGAGACGGAGATCGTCCAGGGCTCCGGCAACGCGGTGCTGGACCGCCGCGCCGTCGCCATCGTGCGGGCGAGCGGACCGTTCGGGCAGTTCACGTCGGAGATGCGTCGCGGCGCGGAGGTCCTCGTCATGACCTTCCGTTTCCGCTTCAATCGCGACGAGAGCGTCGAAACGACACTCAGCACCCAGCCGTCCTGAGCCTGCCGGGCAGGTCGCCCGGCACCGCCTGTTCTCCCTTGGAAATGTCATGAGCGCCGATCCGTCCGCATCGACATCCGCCCCGGACACCGGTCCGGCTTCCGGCCCGACCTCGGGGGCCAGCGCCGGCGTCGACCGCTACGTGGTCGCGGGCAACCCGGTGGCGCACAGCCGCTCGCCGGACATCCACGCCGCCTTTGCCGCGCAGACCGGCCAGTCGCTGGTCTATGAGCGGCTGCTCTGCCCGCTGGACGGGTTCGAGGACTCGATCCGCGCGTTCGTCGCCGCGGGCGGCCGGGGCTGCAACGTGACCGTGCCGTTCAAGTTCGAGGCTTTCCGTCTCGCGGCCCGCAGGACGCCGCGCGCGCAACTGGCCGGCGCGGTCAACACCTTCCGCTTCGACGACGCCGCGTCCGGCGGCTGGCTCGGCGACAACACCGACGGCGCCGGCCTGCTGGCCGACATCGAACGCAATGCCGCGCGACCGCTGCGCGGCCAGCGCGTGCTGCTGATCGGCGCCGGCGGCGCCTCGGCGGGCGTGCTGGGCAGCCTGATCACCGGCCGGCCGGCGGAGATCCGCATCGTCAACCGCAGCGCCGACAAGGCCCTCGCGCTGGCGGACAGCCACCGCGACTGGGCCATCGGGCACGGCGTGCGCCTGAGCGCCGGCGGCCTGGACGACGCCGCCGCCGACGGCCGCTTCGACACGCTGATCAACGGCACGAGCGCCTCGCTCAGCGGCGCCGGCCTGCCCCTGCCCGATCCGGACGCCCCGGTGCTCGCGCGCGGCGGCCTGGCCGTCGACATGATGTACGGGGCGTCTGCCGCGCCCTTCCTCGAGTGGGCCGCCGATCAGGCCGGGCCTGGCGGCGTGCAACGCGACGGCCTGGGCATGCTGGTCGAACAGGCCGCCGAGGCCTTCCTGCTCTGGCGCGGCGTGCGCCCCGACAGCGCGACGGTGCTCGCGACCCTGCGCCAGCGACTGGCGTCTCACTGACTGACCGACCGCGATGAAACAGTTCTGGCGCCTCGCCGCGATGCTGCTGGTCAGCGTCGTCTGCCTGCAGCTCTTCTTCGCGGCGCGCATCGCGCTGATGGCGGTGGTGTCGCCGCAGTCGACGAGCTTCCAGCGCTCCGAGGCCTTGCGCCTGCTGCGCGAGAAACACCAGGTCCTCTGGGCCCAGCAGTGGGTGGACGACGCCCTGATCAGCCGCAACCTCAAGCGCGCGGTGATCGCCAGCGAGGACGCCGGCTTCAACGAACACGGCGGCGTCGACTGGGACGCGCTCGAGAAGGCCTGGGACAAGAACCAGCGCGCGCAGGAGGCCGCCGACAAGCGCGCGGCCCGGCTGGCCAGGACCCATCCGGCGAAACCGCCGCCGGTCCCGAAGGTCATCGGCGGCTCCACGATCTCCCAGCAGTTGGCCAAGAACCTGTTCCTCAACTCGGAACGCAATCTGGTCCGCAAGGGTCAGGAACTGGTGCTGACGCTGATGCTGGAAGCGATGCTCAGCAAGCAGCGCATCCTCGAGATCTATCTGAACAACGTCGAATGGGGCGAAGGCGTGTTCGGCGCCCAGGCGGCGTCGCGTCACTATTACCGCGTCGACGCCGCCCGGCTCGGTCCGAACCAGGCGGCGCGGCTGGCGGTGATGCTGCCGGCGCCGAAGCGGTTCGAGAAACGCCCAGGCTCGCCCTATGTGCTCGGCCGTGCTGGCACCATCGAGGCCCGGATGGGCGCGGTGGAGGTACCCTGAGCGCCTGACGCGCCCTCCGGAGCGCCCGCCCCGGGCCGGGAGACCGCCAATGACATCCGAACTGACGACCGAGATCGCCGCCGCCGCCGCCCGGCTGGTGGTGGAAGAAGGCCTGGAATACGGCCCCGCGAAGTCCCGCGCGCTGAAGGTGCTGGGCCTGCCGCCGCGCACCGCGCTACCCAACAACGACGAGCTCGAGGACCAGGTCCGCGAGTACCTGGACATCTTCTGCGCCGACACCCAGCCCGCCGAACTGCAGGCCCTGCGCGAACTGGCCGCCGTCTGGATGGAGCGCCTGGCCGAGTTCCGCCCCCATCTGACCGGCGCCGTCTGGCGCGGCACCGCCACGCGGCTGTCCCACATCCATCTGCAGCTCTACTGCGATGACAGCAAATCGGCGGAGATCGCGCTGCTGAACCAGGGGATCGATTACGACGTCGGCCAGTCGCGCAACGCCAAGGGCCAGACCGTGGACCAGTTGATCCTCGACGCGCCATGCCGGGCGCTCAACGAACGGGTCGCGATCGCCCTGACCATCCTGGACCATGACGACCTGCGCGGCGGGCTCAAGCCGGACGCCCGTGGACGGACCGAGCGGGGCGACCTCGCCGCGCTGCGCCAACTGATGAATTCGAAGGACGATTGAATGCAACGACGCGCTGTTCTGGGTTTGGGCGCCGCCGGCGTGGTGGCCGCGGGCGCGGGGGCCTACCTCGCACTGCATCATGAAAAGCAGGCCGGCGGCCCCGGCGGCGGGTCGGCGGCGCCGCTCTCCGCGGAAGCCGCAGCGTTCTGGAATGCAAGCTTCGACACGCTGGACCAGCAGACCTTCCAGCCGGCCGCCCAGTTGCGGGGCAAGCCGCTGCTGCTGAATTTCTGGGCGACCTGGTGCGCGCCGTGCGTGAAGGAACTGCCGGAGATCAACGAGTTCCATGACGAGTTCGCGGCCGCGGGCTGGCAGGTGCTGGGCCTGGCGGTGGACGCGCCCACGCCGGTGCGCGGTTTCCTGCAGAAGATTCCGCTGAAGTTCCCCGTGGCGCTGGCCGGCCTCACCGGCACCGACCTGTCGAAGACGCTGGGCAACACCAAGGGCGGCCTGCCATTTACCGTCGCCTTCGGCGCCCAAGGCGAACCGATCTGGCGGAAACTGGGGGCCACCACCCTCGACGAACTTCGCGCCATGGCGCGTTCGTTCAAGGGCTGATTGCGGGTCAACCCCTAGAAGTCGGGGGTTCCGGCCATAGCGGGCGCCCCTGGCCGGGTCAAGCCATTTATTTTTGGGCTGCTGCCGGGATCTGACCTCAAAACGCGTAAAGTCCACCCTTTTACGCTTCTAGTGTCTTCGCTCTAAATGGCGGGACCGGTCGCTGAATGCAAGTCCTGGTACTACACGGCCCCAACCTCAATCTGCTCGGCACCCGCGAGCCTGGGGTGTATGGCGCGAGCACTTTGGCGGAGATCGATGCAGATCTTCGGCAGATCGCGCAGGAAGCCGGCGTAGTTCTGGAGAGCTGCCAGAGCAACCACGAAGGTGGCCTGGTGGACCGCATTCAGGCGGCGGGTCGCGATGGAACTCGCTTCATCATCATCAATCCGGCGGCCTACACCCACACCAGCGTCGCGATCCGCGATGCGCTGGCGGCGGTGGCGCTGCCGTTTGTCGAGGTGCACCTGTCCAACATCCACAAGCGCGAACCGTTCCGGCATCACAGCTACATGTCGGCGCTCGCGGAAGGCGTGATCTGCGGACTGGGTCCGACCGGTTACCGGTTGGCGCTGCAGTTCGCGATCCAGCAATTGAGCCGGCCCGCCTCGTCCACCTGAGGCCGCGGTCCGCCGACCCCGCGTCGCGGACCGGAAGACATCACCGAAGACCACAACCGATCCCCGTTGGAGAGTTCATATGGATTTGCGCAAGCTCAAGACCCTGATCGACCTCGTGTCCGAGTCGAACATTTCTGAACTTGAAATCACCGAAGCCGACGGCAAGGTGCGCATCGTCAAGTCCGATGGCCAGCCCCTGGTGGCCGCCATGCCGATGATGCAGGCCGCGCCGCAGATGGTCGCCGCCCCGGCGCCCGCCCAGGCGGCTCCGGCCGCGGCTGCGCCCGCTGCCGCCGCGGCAGCGCCGGCCCCGGCCGCCGAGACCGGCCACGTGGTCAAGTCACCGATGGTCGGTACCTTCTACCGCGCCTCCAGCCCCAACGCCAAGGCCTTCGCCGAGGTCGGCCAGCAGGTCAAGGAAGGCGACCCGATCTGCATCATCGAGGCAATGAAGATCATGAACGAGATCGAGGCCGACAAGTCCGGCACGATCACCAAGATCCTGATCGAGAACGGTCAACCGGTGGAGTTCGGCCAGGCGCTGATCGTCATCGAGTAAGGCGGGCTAGATGTTCAAGAAGATCCTCATTGCGAATCGCGGCGAGATCGCGCTGCGCATCCAGCGCGCCTGCCGCGAGCTGGGCGTGAAGTCGGTCGTCGTGTATTCGGAAGCGGACCGTGACGCGAAGTACGTGAAGCTGGCCGACGAGGCCGTCTGCATCGGCCCCGCGCCGTCCGCGCAGAGCTACCTGTCGATGCCGGCCATCATCGCGACGGCCGAGGTCACCGACGCGGAAGCGATCCACCCCGGCTACGGCTTCCTGTCCGAGAACGCCGACTTCGCCGAACGCGTCGAGCGCAGCGGCTTCACCTTCATCGGCCCGACCCCGGAGAACATCCGGACCATGGGCGACAAGGTGTCGGCCAAGCAGGCCATGATCAAGGCCGGCGTGCCCTGCGTGCCCGGCTCCGAGGGCGCCCTGCCGGACGACCCGAAGGAGATCGTCCGCATCGCCCGCGCCATCGGTTATCCGGTGATCATCAAGGCGGCCGGCGGCGGCGGCGGTCGCGGCATGCGCGTCGTCCACACCGAGGCCGCGCTGGTCAACGCGGTGCAGATGACCAAGGCCGAGGCCGGTGCCGCCTTCGGCAATCCGCAGGTCTACATGGAGAAGTTCCTGGAGCATCCGCGCCATGTGGAGATCCAGGTGCTGGCCGACGGCTTCAAGAACGCCGTCTGGCTGGGCGAACGCGACTGCTCGATGCAGCGCCGCCACCAGAAGATCATCGAGGAAGCGCCAGCGCCGGGCATCCCGCGCCGCCTGATCGAGCGCGTGGGCGACCGCTGCGCGGCCGCCTGCAAGAAGATGGGCTACCGCGGCGCGGGCACCTTCGAGTTCCTGTACGAGGACGGCGAGTTCTATTTCATCGAGATGAACACCCGCGTGCAGGTCGAGCACCCGGTGACCGAGCTGGTGACCGGCGTCGACATCGTGCAGATGCAGATCCGGATCGCCGCCGGCGAGAAGCTGCCCTTCACCCAGCGCAACATCACGATGCGCGGTCACTCGATCGAGTGCCGCATCAACGCCGAGGATCCGGTCAAGTTCATCCCGTCGCCGGGCCGCATCACGATGTGGCACCCGCCGGGCGGCCCCGGCGTGCGCGTGGACTCGCATGCGTACACCAACTACTTCGTGCCGCCGAACTACGACTCGATGATCGGCAAGATCATCGTCCACGGCGACACCCGCGAGCAGGCGCTGGCCCGCATGCGGATCGCGCTGTCGGAGACCGTGGTCGAAGGCATCCAGACCAACATCCCGCTGCACCGCGAGCTGATGGCCGACGCGAAGTTCATCGAAGGCGGCACCGACATCCACTACCTCGAACAATGGATGGCCGCCCACAAGCGCTGACGCTGCACGGTTCGCCGGCGATAGGCAACGATCGCTGAGCGACAATACCGAGGCCCTCAGGCGCGGACGCGAGTCCGCCTTGGGGGCTTCTCCATTTCAGAAGTCCACCGAAGTCCGGAGCCGCCATGAGCGATGACCACGTGAGCGACAGCCACGCCAACGATCCCTTGCTGCACGAGCTCGTGCTCATCTGCCGCGAAGAGGACGTCGAGACCGTCAGCGACGCGCTGATGGAGGTCGAGGCGCTGGCCGTGTCGGTCGAGGACGCCGATGCCGACACGCCGGCCGAGCGGGCGCTGTTCGGCGAGCCCGGCATGCCGGCGCCGCGCGCGGGCTGGGACCGTTCGGTGGTGAAGGCGCTGTTCGCCGCCGAGGAGGAGGCGACCGAGGCGGCGACGCTGCTGCTCGCGCAGGACTGGGCCGAGGACGTGCACGTCCAGGCGATCCAGACCATCGCGCAGCAGGACTGGGTGCGGCTGACGCAATCGCAGTTCTCGCCGGTCGAGATCACGCCGGAGTTCTGGATCGTGCCCTCGTGGCACGAGGCGCCCGCGCAGGCGAAGCAGGTGATGCGGCTCGACCCGGGCCTGGCCTTCGGCACCGGCACGCACCCGACCACGCGCATGTGCCTGCGCTGGATCGCGCGCCACGGCGCCGAAGCGGCCGGCTGGGACCGCGTGCTCGACTACGGCTGCGGCTCCGGCATCCTCGCGATCGCGGCCGGCCTGTTCGGCGCCCGCGCCATCGACGCCGTCGACATCGACCCGGCCGCGCTGATCGCCTCGACGCAGAACGCCAAGGACAACGGCGTGAGCTTGAACGCCGCGATGCCCGATGCCGCCCAGGGCGTGTACCCGGTCGTGCTGGCCAACATCCTGGCCACGCCGCTGAAGCTGCTCGCGCCGCTGCTGTGCAACCACCTGCGCCCCGGCGCGCACCTGGTGCTGGCAGGCATCCTCGAGCGCCAGGCCGACGAGCTGAAGGCGGCCTATGCGCCGCACGTCGCGCTCGAGGTCGCCGACAGCGAGGACGGCTGGATCCTGATGACGGCACGACGGGCCGCCTGAGTCCGGCAAGTCCGATGAACAGCCGCTTCGGCGCGGTTTTCCCCAAGGTGACCGAGTGTCAACCTGGGGGTGTTCGCGGCAAGGACTGACCCTGCTTCGTGGCATCATTCCGCCCATGAATCTCGCGACCCGCTGCACGACCTGCGGCACCATCTTCCGGGTGGTGCAGGACCAGCTGCGCGTCTCCGAGGGCTGGGTCCGATGCGGCCGCTGCGCGGAAGTCTTCGACGCGCGCGAGCAGCTGTTCGACCTCGAACGCGACAGCCCGCCGCCCTGGCCGCCGTTGAGCGCGCCGGCGGAACCCGCACCGGTCGAACGCCGTCCTCCACCGCCGGCGCCGGTCGCCGCGCCGCCGCCCTTCCAGCCCTCCTCCTTCCAGCCGTCCTCCTACCAGGGCGACTTCGCGCCGAGCCGGCCCGCGCCCGTGCCACCGCCGCCCGCGCCGGTCTTCGCGCCGGAGCCGCCGGCCCACCACCAACCGCCGAGAGACAGCGGCTGGATGGTCGCCGACGACGGCGCGCTCAACCCCTTCGCGCCGCCACGCCGCGTGCCCGAAGAAGAGCCCATGGACGATGTCGTGGACGCGCGCTTCCAGGCGTCGCGCGTCGACCCGCCGGCGCCGGCGGCGCGACGCGAGCCCTTCCTGGAATCGCCGGCCGCGCCGGATCCGCGCGAGCACCTGCCCGAACCCAAGGGCCTGCGCTTCGAGGAAGACGGCCTGCCGCCGCCGATGATGGAGGACGACCGGCCGGACGTGACCCTCGCGCTCAGCCCGGCGACCGCGGCGCAGTTGCGTGCCAACGAGGCGCCGTCCCCGCAGGAGCCGTCGCTCGAGCCGAGCTCGTCGATGATGGCCGCGGACGAGGACACGATCGCCGAGGCGAAACGCGCCGCGAAGGCGGCCAAGTCGGCGAAGACCAAGGCGAAGAAGGCGCCCAGGGAGTCCAAAGACTCGAAGGACACGAAGGGCGCGAAGACGGACAAGGCCGGCCGGCCGGGCCGCTCGTGGAATCCGTTCCGCCGCAAGTCCGCCGCGCACGCCTCGGGGGACAGCCCCGAGACCACGATGACGGTGCTGGCCGCCGAATCCGAATTGATGGCCGCGCGCGCGGCCATGGCCGACGCCGCCTCGGCCCAGGGCTCGCCCAGCGTGATGCCGGACCAGTTGCCCAGCTTCATGCGCCAGGCCGAAGCGGCGCGTCGCTGGAACCGGCCCGGCGTGCGCATCGCCCTCGGCAGCGCGACGACGGTGCTGGCGCTCGGCTTGATGGGCCAGCTGCTGTGGCATGCGCGCGAGGCGATCGCCGCGCAGTATCCGGCCGCCAAGCCGATGCTGGTCTCGGTCGCGCAGGCGCTGGGCCAGGAGATCAAGCCCTGGCAGCACATCGAGGCGCTGAGCGTCGAGAGCAGCAGCCTCAATCCGGCCGGCGCCGGCAACCACTACCGCTTCAGCATCAGCCTGCGCAACCGCAGCAGCTGGGAGGTCGCGCAGCCCTGGGTGGATCTCAGCCTCACTGATGCGACCGGCACGCTGGTCGTGCGCCGCATGCTGTCGCCCGCGGAGATGCAGGCCGGTCGAGCGGCCCTGCCGTCGGGCGCCGACGAGCAGCTGCAGCTGGTCTTCGACAGCGGGACGCAGAAGATCAGCGGCTACTCGGTCGAGCTGTTCTACCCCTGAAAAGAAAAAACCCGGCTTGCGCCGGGTTCGGAGGGCTTGGATGAACCGGACCCGAAGGTCCGGTCACCGTTCAAGCTCAGGGCTTGTTGCCGGTCGGGAAGGGCCACGCGGCTTGCGGGCTCAGCGCGGTCTTCGCGGCAGGGGCCGGAGCAGCGGCAGGCTTCGCAGCAGCAGGGGCAGCGGCAGGCTTGGCGGCAGCCTTCTTCGGAGCGGCAGCCTTCTTGGCGGCCGGCTTCGCAGCGGGCTTCGCGGCGGCCTTGGGGGCAGCCTTCTTCGGAGCAGCGGCCTTCTTCGCCGGAGCAGCCTTCTTCGCAGCCGGCTTGGCGGCGGCCTTGGCCTTGATCGGCGGCTTCTTGGCGGCAGCGACCTTCTTGGCCGGAGCGGCCTTCTTCGCTGCCACCTTCTTCGCCGGTGCGGCCTTCTTGGCTGCCACCTTCTTCGCCGGCGCCGCCTTCTTCGCGGCAGCGGCCTTCTTGGCCGGAGCGGCCTTCTTCGCCGGAGCGGCCTTCTTCGCGGCAGCGGCCTTCTTCGCCGGCGCAGCCTTCTTGGCCGGAGCGGCCTTCTTGGCGGCCGGAGCCTTCTTGGCCGGAGCGGCCTTCTTCGCGGCCGGAGCCTTCTTCGCAGCGGCCTTCTTGGCCGGAGCCGCCTTCTTGGCCGGAGCGGCCTTCTTCGCAGTTGCCATTTCAGTTCTCCTTGATCAAGTGGAAATAGCCCTGCCCGTCATCAACCGGTTGATGCCGGTGCAGGTATTCACCGCCCACGACGCGCGGGAGTTGCGCTCCGCGGTGCGGTGAATCGGGGTGCGAGGCGCCTGAGCCGCTTCTGCGTCGGTCTCAAGGTGCATCGCCAAGCTTGATCTCTTCTTCAACAAACAATGCTCGGAGGTCGCTCGGTCTCCGGGACTCAGTCCCAGGACAGGGCGCCGCCCGATTGGTATTCGATCACTCGGGTCTCGAAGAAGTTGCGTTCCTTCTTCAGGTCGATCATTTCGCTCATCCACGGGAACGGGTTTTCCTCGTTCGGGAAGAGCGCTTCCAGGCCGATCTGCGTCGCACGGCGGTTGGCGATGTAGCGCAGGTAGCCCTTGAACATGGCCGCGTTCAGACCCAGCACGCCGCGCGGCATGGTGTCCTCGGCGTAGCGGTACTCGAGCTCCACGGCCTTCTGGAACAGCGCCTTGATCTCCGCGCGGAATTCAGGCGTCCACAGGTGCGGGTTCTCGAGCTTGATCTGGTTGATCAGGTCGATGCCGAAGTTGCAGTGCATCGACTCGTCGCGCAGGATGTACTGGTACTGCTCGGCCGCGCCGGTCATCTTGTTCTGGCGGCCCAGCGCCAGGATCTGCGTGAAGCCGACGTAGAAGAACAGGCCTTCCATCAGGCAGGCGAAGACGATCAGCGACTTCAGCAGCGTCTGGTCGGTCTCGGGCGTGCCGGTGACGAAGTTCGGATCCATGATCGCGTCGATGAACGGGATCAGGAATTCGTCCTTGTCGCGGATCGACTGCACCTCGTGATAGGCGTTGAAGATCTCGCTCTCGTCCAGGCCCAGCGACTCGACGATGTACTGGTACGCGTGCGTGTGGATCGCTTCCTCGAAGGCCTGGCGCAGCAGGAACTGGCGGGCCTCGGGCGCCGTGATGTGGCGGTAGGTGCCCAGCACGATGTTGTTGGCGGCCAGCGAGTCGGCGGTCACGAAGAAGCCGAGGTTGCGCTTGATGATCCGGCGCTCGTCCTCGGTCAGACCGTTCGGGTCCTTCCACAGCGCGATGTCGCGGGACATGTTCACTTCCTGCGGCATCCAGTGATTCGCGCAGGTGGCGAGGTACTTCTCCCACGCCCACTTGTACTTGAACGGGACCAGCTGGTTGACGTCGGTCTGGCCGTTGATGATGCGCTTGTCGGCGACGTTCACGCGGCGCTCGCTCGCATCGCCCGTCGACGCATTCGAAGAGGACACCGAACCGGCCGCGGAGGCGGCGGCATCACGCGCGACGGCGTGCGTCGCTGCGTGGATCGATGCGCCCGACTGCGGCGCGTTGCTCGAAGGCTTACGGTCTTCTTCCCAAACCAGCATGGTGGTCTTCCTATGGTCGCGGATTATCGGAGTGTTGTGTTCAAACACAAAGGACTTCTTGACTTTGACGCCGCTTCGCTGTTGCTGGTCCGCATCGCATTGGCTGCGCGGGACCGTGTGCGGCGCGCCTCCTGATGAGCGCGGCGGGGCGTCGTTCCAAGCATTCATCGATCGCTCGCGGGCGTCGCGGAGAAAACCGCCGATCGCCGCAAACATCGATGAACACTCGCATCGCGAGCGTCGGAGGTGTCGGCGCGCGGCGTCGACACCTCCTGTTTCGACTTACTGGCAGGCCTCGCAACCCGGATCGTCGATCGCGCAGAACGTGACGTCGGTGGCCGGCGTCGCGCTGCCCAGATCAGGCGCCGCCGATGCCACGATCGCAGCGACCGGAGCGACGGAAATCGACGCGGCCGCGGCCGGTGCCGCGCTCAAGCCGCCAGCACCGCTGCTCACCGAGTTGAGCTGGCCGGCGTTCTGCACGGTGCTCTTCTCGGCGTGCGTCGCGCCCATCGTGCGGAGGTAGTAGGTGGTCTTCAGACCGCGCTGCCACGCCAGCTTGTAGGTCTCGTCCAGGCGCTTGCCCGACGCGCCGGCCATGTAGATGTTCAGGCTCTGCGCCTGGTCGATCCACTTCTGGCGACGCGCGGCCGCTTCCACCAGCCACACCGGATCCACCTCGAACGCGGTCGCGTACAGGTGCTTGAGTTCCTCGGGCACGCGGTCGATGCGGCGCAGCGAACCGTCGAAGTGCTTGAGGTCCATCACCATCACGTCGTCCCACAGGCCCAGCTTCTTGAGGTCGCGGACCAGGTGCTCGTTCACCACGGTGAACTCGCCCGACAGGTTGGACTTCACCGACAGGTTGCCGAAGCAGGGCTCGATCGATGCGTCCACGCCGATGATGTTGGAGATCGTCGCGGTCGGCGCGATCGCCACGCAGTTGCTGTTGCGCATGCCGTCGCGGGCGATCTTGGCGCGCAGCGCGTCCCAGTCCAGCGACGACGAGCGGTCCACGTCGACGTAGCCGCCGCGGGCTTCGGCCAGCAGGTTCAGCGAGTCGATCGGCAGGATGCCGCGATCCCACAGCGAGCCGCGATAGCTGCTGTAGCGGCCGCGCTCGGCGGCCAGTTCGGTCGACGCCCAGTACGCGTGGTAGCAGACGGCTTCCATCGAACGGTCGGCGAACTCCACCGCGGCGTCGGAGGCGTAAGGCACGCGCAGCTGGTACAGCGCGTCCTGGAAGCCCATGATGCCCAGGCCGACCGGACGGTGGCGCAGGTTCGAATCACGGGCCTTCTTGACCGCGTAGTAGTTGATGTCGATGACGTTGTCGAGCATGCGCATCGCCGTCGACACCGTCCGCTTCAGCTTCTCCTGGTCGATCTTGCCGTCCTTCAGATGCTGCGACAGGTTGACCGAGCCGAGGTTGCAGACCGCGATCTCGTTGTCGTTGGTGTTCAGCGTGATCTCGGTGCACAGGTTGGACGAGTGCACGACGCCGACGTGCTGCTGCGGCGAACGCACGTTGCAGGCGTCCTTGAACGTGATCCAGGGATGGCCGGTCTCGAACAGCATCGTCAGCATCTTGCGCCACAGGTCGCGGGCCGGCATGCGCTTGTAGAGCTTGAGTTCGCCGCGGTCCACCTTGGCTTCGTACGCCTCGTAGGCGGTCTGGAACGCCTTGCCGAACAGGTCGTGCAGGTCCGGGCAGGTCGACGGGCTGAACAGCGTCCAGTCGCCGCCTTCGATGACGCGCTTCATGAACAGGTCGGGAATCCAGTTCGCCGTGTTCATGTCGTGCGTGCGGCGGCGGTCGTCGCCGGTGTTCTTGCGCAGCTCGAGGAATTCCTCGATGTCCAGGTGCCAGGTCTCCAGGTAGGCGCAGACGGCGCCCTTGCGCTTGCCGCCCTGGTTCACGGCGACGGCCGTGTCGTTGACCACCTTCAGGAACGGGACGACGCCTTGCGACTTGCCGTTCGTGCCCTTGATGTGCGAACCCAGCGCGCGCACCGGGGTCCAGTCGTTGCCCAGGCCGCCGGCGAACTTCGACAGCAGCGCGTTTTCCTTCAGCGCCTCATAGATGCCGTCCAGGTCGTCGGCCACCGTCGTCAGGTAGCAGCTCGACAGCTGCGAGCGGCGCGTGCCCGAGTTGAACAGCGTCGGCGTGGAGCTCATGAAGTCGAAGGTGGACAGGACTTCGTAGAACTCGATGGCGCGGGCTTCGCGGTCGATCTCGCCCAGCGCCAGGCCCATCGCGACGCGCATGAAGAAGGCCTGCGGCAGTTCGATGCGGGTGCCGTCGACGTGCAGGAAGTAGCGGTCGAACAGCGTCTGCAGGCCCAGGTAGTCGAACTGCAGGTCGCGTTCGGCCTTCAGCGCGGCGCCCAGCTTGGCCAGGTCGTACTGCTGCAGCTTCTCGTCGAGCAGCTCGGCCTGCACGCCCTTCTTGATGAAGCCGGGGAAGTAGTCGGCGTACTTGGTGGCCATCTCGGCCTGCGTCGCCTCCTCGCCCAGGATCTCCTTGCGGATCGTGTGCATCAGCAGGCGGGCGGTGGCGCGGGTGTAGCCCGGATCCTTCTCGATCAGCGTACGGGCGGCCAGGATGGCGGCCTTGTAGACCTCGTCCATCGGCACGCCGTCGTACAGGTTGCGCTTGGTCTCGGCCAGGATGGGCTCGGGCTTGACGTCCACGCCCAGGTTCTCGCAGCTCGACGAGATCAGCGCGGCCAGCTTGTCCAGGTCCAGCGGCACGCGCACGCCGTTCTCGGTCACCGAGATGCCGGATTCCAGCACCGCGGCCTGCTGCTGCTCGCCCTGGCGCGCACGCTCCTGCGTGCGGCGCTCGCGGTACAGCACGTAGGCGCGCGCCACTTCATGGTGGCCGCCGCGCATCAGCGCCAGCTCGACGTGGTCCTGCACGTCCTCGATGTGGAAGGTGCCGCCGTTCGGACGCGAACGCAGCAGGCCGCGGGTGACGGCGTCGGTCAGCGCGTCGACCGTCTCGCGCACGCTCGCCGACGCGGCGCCGCTGGTGCCGTGCACCGCGAGGAACGCCTTCATCATCGCCACGGCCACCTTGCTCGGCTCGAAATGCACCACCGCGCCGTTGCGGCGGATGATCTGGTGCTGCGGGAAGCTGGCCGAAGCGGCGGCGGACTCGCGCGGAGCCTGCGCCAGGCCCGTTTCAGCGGTCGGTGTGGCGGCGACTGTCTGCATGGGTTCCTCGTTCTGGTCTGAAAACAAAAAAAGCTGCGCCCGGCCCGGCTTTTCCGAAGGGCCAAACGATCAGGGGGTCAGGTGGTGCTCGCGATGCTGAAGATGCGCCTTGGCTTGGTGATTCCGCGCCTCCGGCCAGGGGGCCGATGCCGCGGACAAGACTTCTGATGGAGCATTCATCGCCGTGTTTGCGAAGTCAGCAGGATAGCATGCAAAACACTATATCTAGTGGCTCCCCGACCTTCAAGGAACTACCGCTAGTGCCCCACCCGCTTGACGCGACCTCCCCGCTGGGCTAGCGGGAAGACCTGACCCCGCAGGACCCCGATGGATTCGCGCATCGTGCGCGGAGCGCGAGGATCCACGCGGGCTGGCGGCGAGAAACCGCTTCGGATGCCGATGGTTACTAGCCTCGCGACGATGGCAGTTCGATGACGATGCGAAGTCCTGTCCCCGCCGACTAGGACAAGCCCGAAGTAGGACCTTCCCCTAGCCGCCATGCGCGGTGGGGTCATGGTCGCCATGCGCCCCGATCAGGCGTCGTCGCCGCCGATCGAGATGGCCAGGCGCGCCATCCGGTAGCGCATCTGGCGCAGCGACAGGCCCAGGCTGGCGCCGGCGGCGGTGCGGTTGTTGCGATGCTGCTCGAGCGCGCGCAACAGGATCTGCTTCTCGACCTCGTCCAGGTAGGCCGCCAGGTCCGGCGGCAAGGGCGCGTTGCCCGCGGCCTCGGCCGGCAGGCCGGACCCGGTCGACGGATCGAGCCCCCCGAAGTTGGTGTCGGCCGGCGCCTCGTCCAGGCCCAGCACGCTGTCGGGCAGCCCGAGGTCGCCCAGCTCGATGCCCTCGCCGCTGGACAGGGCCAGCGCCCGGTGCAGCAGGTTCTCCAGTTCGCGGACGTTGCCCGGGAAGCTGTAGCGCGACAGCGTCGCCAGGGCGGCCGGGGTCAACCCCGGCACCGGCGCCACGCCGGCATCGGCGGCGATGCGCTGCAGGATCCGGGTGCTGATCGGCGCGAGGTCCTCCATGCGCTCGCGCAAGGGCGGCACGCGGATCTGGATCACGTTGAGCCGGTAGTACAAGTCCTGCCGGAACCGTCCGCCCGCGACCTCCGCGGTCAGGTCCTTGTGCGTGGCGCTGAGCAGGCGCACGTTGACCGGGATCTCGGCCACCGCGCCGACCGGCCGCACCGACCGCTCCTGCAACGCCCGCAGCAGCTTGGACTGCATCGCGATCGGCAGGTCGCCGATCTCGTCGAGGAACAGCGTGCCGCCCTGCGCCGCCTGGAAGAAGCCTTCGCGGTCCTCGCTGGCGCCGGTGAACGCACCCTTGCGGTAACCGAAGAACTCGGCCTCCAGCAGCTGTTCGGGAATCGCGCCGCAGTTCACCGCGATGAAGGGCTGCGGGCGGCGGGCGCTGACGTCGTGGATGGCGCGCGCGACCAGCTCCTTGCCGGTGCCGGACTCGCCGTTGATCAGCACGGGCGCCATGCTGCGCGCCACCTTCTCGATCAGCTCCCGCACCTGGCGCATCGGCGCCGAGTCGCCGACCAGCCGGTCCAGCGCCGAACTGGAGCCGGTCAACGGCGGGGTGCGCGGCGTCTTGCGGCGCTCGAGCGCGGGCGGACCGCCCGGCACGCCGCGGGGCTCGCGCGTCTCCCGGCCCGCGACCGCGCCGGAGGCCTCGAGCGGATCCAGCCCGCCCGGTGTCGTCGGCGCGAAGGCGGTCGGCGACGGGCGCTCATCCGCCGCGGCCCGCGAGGGCGGCGGCGCCATCGACGCGGCCGGGGACGGGGCGCTGCCGGTCGCCGGCACCGAGGAGAACGGCCGGGGCGCCTGGCCCTCGGTCTTGGGCGCGCGGCCCAGGGCCGAGGCGACGACCATGCGGAACTGGCGCAGGTCGACGGGCTTGGTCAGGTAGTCGTAGGCGCCGGCCTTGAGCGCCTCGACGGCGTTCTCGGCCGACCCGTAGGCCGTGATCACCAGCGCCCGCTCGCTGCGCCCCTGCTGCTCGAGCCAGCGCAGGATGTCCAGCCCGCTGCCGTCGGGCAGGCGCATGTCGGTGATGACCGCGTCGTAGCGGCGCGAGCCCAGCAGCTCCAGCGCGTCCTCGACGTTGCCGGCGCAGTCCAGCGAGAAGCCCTCGCGCAGCAGCGTCATCTCGTAGAGGGTGCGCAGGTCGGGCTCGTCGTCGACGACCAGCAGTCGGGGTTCAGCGCTCATGAAGTTCGGTATCGGGGAAATAGGAGTCCGGTCCCGCGGACGGGATCGAAGCGAGGACGCCGGCCGGCGTCACCGGGCGCGGCAACAGCAGGCGGAACTCGTTCATGCCCGCGTCCGCCGGGGTGTCCGCTCCGCCGCCGCCGGCCTGCCGGCGGTGGTAGCTGATGCGCGCGCCGTAGCGCTCGCAAAGCTCGCGGCAAATGTACAGGCCGAGGCCCGAACCGCGGCTGCGCGTCGAGAAAAAGGGTTCGAACAGGTGCCGCTCTACCTCGGCGGGGATCGCCTCCGCGCGACTGAACACGGACAGGCGCACCCACTCGCCCTCCTCGGCGAGCTGCACCATCAGCGAGCCCGGCCCCGGCCGGGCATGCCGCAGTCCGTTGTCCAGCAGGTTGATCAGGACGCGGCGCAGGTGTTCGGGCTCGAAGCTGATCATCAGCCCGTCGCGCCAGATCTCGATGCGCAAGGGGCTGGCCTCGCCCTCGGGCAGGCGCTGCGTGAGGGCCCAGTCGGCGCAGTACTCCCGCACCAGCGGCGCGGCGGCCAGCGTCAGCGCCACCGGCGCGATGCCGGGCGCGACTTCCATGACGTCGTCGACCAGGCGCTTGAGCCGCTCCACGTTGGAGCTCACCATCCGCGTCAGCGGTTCCAGCCGGGGGTCCTCCGCGAGGTCCTCGGCCATCAGCGCGTTGGCCTGCGCGATCGCCGTGAGCGGATTGCGGATCTCGTGCGCGATGCCGGCGGACACGCGCCCCATCGCCGCGAGCTTCTCCTGGCGGTTGCGCGCCTCGAGCAGCCGGTTGTCCTCGAGGAAGAGCACGCACAGGTCGTCGCCGTCGACCGGTCGCTGGGTGAAGCGCATCCGCACGCGCAGCGAACGCTGCGAACCGCGGCTGAATTCCAGCAGCAGGTCGCGGCCCGACTCGGGCCAGGCCTCCCCGGCGAAGGCCTTCTCGATGGCGCGCAGCAACGGTTTCCAGGCCGGCGTCGTGTCCAGCCGGAAGGCGCCGGAGCGCAACGAGGCGCCCTCGGCCAGCAGCGCGCGCGCCGCCGGATTGGCGATGCGCACCAGACCGCGGCGGTCCGCGACGACGACGCCCTCCTCCATCTCCTCGATGACCAGGCGGTTGAGGTCGGCCTGCTGGCGCGCGTACTCGAGGCTGCCGCGCGCGGCGCGCTCCTCGCGCGCCAGGCGCGAGGCGATCTCGTTGGACAGCAGCGTGACGACGAACAGGCCGCAGCCCAGCAGGCCCGCCTGGCTGATGCGCAGGGCGCCGTCGCGTTCGCTCAGCACGGCCCAGCCGGAGACCGTCAGCAGCAGCAGGCTGGGCAACGCGGCGCAGCCGAGCGCGCGCAGCCGCGGCATCAACGCGCCGGACATCAGCGCGGGCATGAAGAACAGGGCGCCGTAAGGACCGCCCGGATCGTTCAGCTGCAGCAGCGTGAACAGCACGAAGTCCGCGCCGATGCTGACCAGGAACTGGCGCGGGGTGAGGCCGCTGCGCTCCTTGGGCGGCGCCTCGCCGCCGCCGAACCAGCGCGGCAGCATCCAGGCGAGCACCGTCTGCACGCCGTAGATCAGCGCGATGAGCGCGACCCAGCCCGTGGGCCGCGCGCCCATCAGGCCGGCCAGCGACTGCGTGGCCAGCAGCGCCAGGCCCAGCGCGGCCCGCGCGCCCATGAACGCGCGGTACAGCCGCTGGATGGTGCTGGCGCTGATGGCGCCGCGTGCTTCGCTGGTGGCCATGGGGACTCCGGCGCTCAGCTTCCGGAGGCGCCGCCGCGGGCGCGATCCGCGTCGGCCGCCGCCAGCCGCGCCTCGTGCGCGGCGCGGTGGGCGGCGCTGCAGAACTGGCCGCCGCGGCCGGGCAGGGCCTCCCCGGCGGGCAGGTGGGTGCCGCACTCGGCGCAACTCACCATGGATTCCAGTTCGCGCGCGGGCGGGGGCGCCGCCCGAGCGGGCGGTCCCGGACGGTGCGCGTCGCGGCCGGCCGGCCGGCCGCGCTTGAAGCCGAGCACGAAGGCCACCACCGCCAGCAGGACGATCCAGAAGAGCAGCTTGATCACGATGGGAAGAAGGCGGACATCGGGGAAGGCGTCATCGGACGGACCTCAGACGGGCGGGCGCTGCAACACGACCTCGAGCACGAAGCGCGAGCCTGCATAGGACAGCAGCAGCAGCGCCGCGCCGAAATAGAGCCAGCGCGTCGCGCGCCTGCCGCGCCAGCCGAACACGCGGCGGCCGGTGAGCAGGCCGGTCAGCACGATCCAGCCGAGCACCGCGAACAGCGTCTTGTGATCCCAGCGCCATTGCGGCGTGAAGGCCACGCCCAGCAGCAGGGCGATGGACAGCACGACCACGCCCGCGCCGACGAACTGGAAGGTCAGGCGTTCCAGCCGCAGCAGCGGCGTGCCGAAGGCGGGCGCGCCCTGCCCCTTCTGGGAACGCATCTGGCGCTCGGCGCGGTTGAGCATGACCGCATGCATCACCGCGACGCCGCACAGGCCGTAGGACGCCAGGCCCATCGCCCAGTGCAGCGGCGCCAGCGGCGAGCCGGCCTGGGGGCGGTACTCGCCGGGGAAGGCCCAGGCCACCGCCATCACCGCCAGCCCCAGCACGCTGAGCAGGCGCTGCGCGGAGGGCAACGGGAGGAAGCGGCTCTCGATCAGATAGACGCCGATCATGAGCCAGACGGTCATCGACAGCGAGGGGGCGAAGCCGAAGCGCGCCGCGTGTCCGCCATTGACCGGCGCGGCGCCGATGCCGCCGATGTCCACGACCAGGGCCGCCAGGTGCAGCAGCCAGGCCAGCACCAGGACCGCGCGCCAGGTGCGGGGCCGCCGGTGGGCGAAGATGGCGGCGGCGGCATAGGCCAGTGCCCCGGCGGCGCTGAGGGCGGCCAGCAACAGGCCGGAGGGCTCGGCGGAGGCGGACGATAAAATCATCCGCAAAGTGTAATGACGCGCGCCCCCTCCCGTGGGCGCCAACAAGATGGCTTCCACCCTGACCGATCGACTGAGCCGGCTCGTCAAGACGATGCGCGGCCAGGCCCGCATCACCGAGACCAACGTGCAGGACATGCTGCGCGAGGTGCGCATGGCGCTGCTGGAGGCCGACGTCGCGCTTCCGGTGGTGCGCGACTTCGTCGCCCGCGTGAAGGAAAAGGCGCTGGGCCAGGAGGTGGCGGCATCGCTGAATCCGGGCCAGGTGCTGGTCTCGGTGGTCCACAAGGAGCTGGCCGCGACGATGGGCGAAGGCGTCGCCGACATCAACCTCGCCGCGCAGCCGCCCGCGATCATCCTGATGGCCGGCCTGCAGGGCGCGGGCAAGACCACGACGACGGCCAAGCTCGCCAAGCACCTGACCGAGAAGCGCAAGAAGAAGGTGCTGACGGTGTCGGCGGACGTGTACCGCCCGGCCGCGATCGAGCAGCTCAAGACGGTGACGAAGCAGGCGGGCGCCGAATGGTTCCCGTCCGCGCCGGACCAGAAGCCGCACGACATCGCGCTGGCGGCGCTGGACCATGCGAAGCGCCACTTCTTCGACGTGCTGCTGGTCGACACGGCCGGCCGCCTCGCGATCGACGAGGCCCTGATGGCCGAGATCCGCGACCTGCACGCGACGCTCAAGCCGGTGGAGACGCTGTTCGTCGTCGACGCGATGCAGGGCCAGGATGCGATCAACACCGCCAAGGCCTTCAAGGAAGCGCTGCCGCTGACCGGCATCGTGCTGACCAAGCTGGACGGCGACTCGCGCGGCGGCGCGGCGCTGTCGGTGCGCCAGATCACCGGCGCGCCGATCAAGTTCGCGGGCGTGTCAGAGAAGATCGACGGCCTGGAAGTCTTCGACGCCGACCGTCACGCGGGCCGCGTGCTCGGCATGGGCGACATCGTCGCGCTGGTCGAGGAAGTCCAGAAGGGCGTGGACGTCGAGGCGGCGCAGAAGCTGGCCGAGAAGCTCAAGTCCGGCGACGGCTTCGACCTGAACGACTTCCTCGCGCAGATCTCGCAGATGAAGAAGATGGGCGGGCTGTCAGGCCTGATGGACAAGCTGCCCACGCAGATGACCGCCAAGGCCGGCCAGCCCGACATGGACAAGGCCGAGCGCGACATGAAGCGCATGGAAGGCATCCTCAACGCGATGACCGCGAAGGAACGCCGTCAGCCCTCGCTGCTGATGGACGGCAAGACCAAGGCCAGCCGCAAGCGCCGCATCGCCGCGGGCGCCGGCGTCCACATCCAGGAAGTCAACCGCCTGCTCAACCAGTTCGACCAGATGCAGGGGATGATGAAGAAGATGAAGGGCGGCGGGCTGATGAAGATGATGAAGAAGATGGGCGGCCTGAAGAACCTCATGGGCGGCGGGGGCGGCGGCTTCCCGATGTGATGCTCGACATCCGCCAATGACAAGGGCTCCGATCTGGAGCCCTTTTTCGTTTCTCGTGACCGCCGGCCTGCGAAGGCCAGCGCGTTGGCCGCCGAGTCATGGGGCCCCGGCGGCGAGCGCCGAAACCCCACGACTCACCGTCCCGGACCAGCATCGTCCTTCGACGATCACTCCAGCAGTGCCTGCGCGAACTCGCGCGCGTCGAAGGTCTGCAGGTCCTCGAGCTTCTCGCCGACGCCGATGAAGTAGACGGGGATCGGCCGTTCGCGGGCGATGGCGGCGAGCACGCCGCCCTTGGCCGTGCCGTCGAGCTTGGTGACGATCAGGCCGGTCAGCCCGAGTGCGTCGTCAAAGGACTTCACCTGCATCAGCGCGTTCTGGCCGGTGTTGCCGTCGACGACCAGCAGCACCTCGTGCGGCGCGGTCTCCTGCGCCTTGCCGATCACGCGCTTGATCTTCTTGAGCTCCTCCATCAGGTGGAGCTGCGTCGGCAGTCGGCCGGCGGTATCGGCGATGACGACGTCGCATCCGCGCGCCTTGCCGGCGACGACGGCATCAAAGGTCACCGCGGACGGATCGCCGCCCTCCTGGCTGACGATCTGCACGCGGTTGCGATCGGCCCAGACGGCGAGCTGCTCGCGCGCGGCGGCACGGAAGGTGTCCGCGGCGGCCAGCAGCACGTTGGCTTCGGCGTCGGCCAGATGGCGCGTGAGCTTGCCGATGCTGGTCGTCTTGCCGGCGCCGTTGACGCCGACCACCATCATCACCATCGGCGACTGCTCGCCGATCACCAGCTGACGCTGCAGCGGGCGCAGCAGTTCGGTCAGCGCGTCCACCAGCAACTGCCGCACGGCGGCCGGATCGGTGGCCTTGGCCTCCTTGACGCGACGCTTCAGGTCGTCGAGCAGGAACTCGGTCGCCTTCACGCCGGCGTCGGCCATCAACAGCGCGGCTTCGAGTTCCTCATACAGCGCGTCGTCGATCTGCGTGCCGGTGAAGACCTGCGAGATGCTCGATCCGGTCTTGCGCAGTCCCTGGCGGAGCTTGTCCATCCAGCTCTTGCGCGGGGCGGGCTCGACGACCGGTGCGGGAGCAGCGACCGGGGCTGGGACTGGGACTGGGGCCGTCGGACGAATCGGAGCCGGCGCCGCGATGGGAGCGGGAGTCGGAGCGACCACCGGTGCGGGTGCGGGCGTCGGGACGGGTGCGGGAACGACCACCGATGGCGCGGGCGGCGGCGGGGTCAAGACTTGCGTCACTGCCGGCGCGGCGATCGGAGCGGGCGGCGGCTCGACGACAGGCGCAGGGGCTGGCGGAGCGACGGCGGGCTCGGGAGCTGGTGTTGCTTCGGGAGCGGGCGTCGGCGCGGGTTCGGAAGAACCGAAGCCGAGTTTTTTCTTGAGGAAGCTGAACATGGAGGGTCGAGGAAGACTCGCGCGCCGGGCGTGTGGAACGCCGTTCTCGGCGAGGACTTGCATTGTCCTCGAAAACTTTGCTATAGTCGCGTTCTTCGCAAGGCGCTTTAGCTCAGCCGGTTAGAGCGACGGAATCATAATCCGCAGGTCCGGGGTTCGAATCCCTGAAGCGCCACCAAATTTCAAAGCCCGCAAGACACAAGTCTTGCGGGCTTTGTTCATTGGGCCGAAGTGGCGCAAGTTCTGCCATGGGCCACACCGCCTCGACCCGCAAGGTCACCCTTCCCCATCTGCGCAGCAGACCGGCACGGGACGTTCTACTTTCGTGTGACGCGCGAGGGCAAGACGATCCGGAAATCCCTCAGATCCAAAGACCCCGCCTTGGCTAGCATGCTGCTAGCGGCGGCCAATTCCTGTCGGACGATTGAGCTACCCGATGAAATTTTGAAGTCGGGGGCATTGAGGGAGCGCAATGAGAACCTATAGACAGATCATCCGCGATGCTGAGCTTTTGAGCATGGCTCCAGAAGATGTGTGTGATGCCCTCAAGGCTCGCTCACTGCTTACCGAGATGGAGCTCCGTGACGACCTCATCGACACGGCCATGGAAGAGGCGTTATTCGCAAGACAAGACCCGCTCGTTAATCTTGCTCTGGCTCAGTATGGAAGGTCTGTTGTTCACCTTTCGAAAATCTTCGCCTTTGCACCGCGTGAGTCCGCGTTAAGTTTGGCCTGCCTTGCAAACAAAGTTCATAAATTGGAGCTACTCAACCGCTTCCCGGTTGACCTTTTTGGCACGGAACCGCAGATGCAAGAGTGGCTTGCCCAAGCAAGTCAGCAGGAGATTGCGGCGATCTTCGAAAATCCTGCCCTGGGCAACGAGTTTCTTATTGACTTCCTTGAACAGGCCAAGGGATGGGACACCCTGCCCAATGAAAAGCTTTGCTTGGCTCTATTGACATTGACCCGTAACCCACGCATCGGGACATCACGCGATGACGATTGGATGGACGGGTATGCCGATTACACCTATTCGGCGGTCTTTAACGCTGGATGGGGTCTTGCTGAACGACTTAAACCCACGGTCGCCAACGCTGTGGCTCTGGGGCACTTCTTTGACAAGCTTCTTCCGGAAGCCTTCCGCGTGAAAGACCCGTTGAGTCTGGCGGGAAAGTGGCACCCCGATCCGGGTGACGAAGCAGCTTTGAAGCAAGAGGCTCAGTCAAGCGGGTATGGCAGCCTTGGCTACTTCCAACTTGTGCGGGCGGGGCTTGCCAAGCTCGCGGTCAAGCAGGATCGGAAAGTCATCGCGGCGCTATTGGCAAGTGATGATCAAGCCTTCAGGGCGACCGCATACGAGCTCGCCCCCATGAAGCCCGACGAGGTTCACGCCGCGTTTGAACGTGACGGACAAATCGCCTTCTATGCGATGCTTCAAAACCTGCGTATTTGGGAGTCCAACGATCAACGCCAAGCTTTAAAAGACTGTGCGTGGAAGATCGTCAATGCAGACAAGCATTCGGACTTGCTTGCGGCGAACCTGTTCAACCGCAAGGATGAATGGATGCGGGAGCAGCACGCGGACTATTTCAAAGACGAAGAGTATGAGGACGACGAGCCCGTCAGAGAGAGCTCACCGGAACTTCAAGAGCTCGAACGCCAGGGGCTGATCCTCAGGGGAATGTCCAAAGCCCAAGAGGCTTTGACGAGCAAGGTCAACTGGGCTGTTGGCTTGGCGGCGGGTGCACTCGTGATGACGCTCGTCAAGCACTGAAGAGGCGTTGCGGCCTACTGGTTAGGCAGCGAGTCGGCACCGCTAGCAGCATCCTTTTCAGCTTGGAGGGCTTGCAGACGCTCCACGGCATCGTTTAGGGCTTGATTCAGTTGTCGATTGAAGTATCCACGCAGGAAAAAGTGCATGCCTGGGGCCACAGGCGTCGGAAATTTCACGATCGATGAAAATATGCGACTGAACTCCTCGCAAGCGGCGAGCGTTCGATAGATCACTACACCGAGGGCTGGCATCAGGGGAAGGATGTCGTTGGGCTCACGCTCATCGTCCCACCATATATCCAGATCGTGAAAAGGTTTCAGGGCTTTGGCGATCAAGAAGCCTGTATCACCTTCGAAAATGGTTTGAATCGTGGAACCATTGTGCGTAATGTTGTCCCTGAATTCGCGAAGGCTGAAGAAAAAATCCTTCCAGGTCAGATAGAACTGAGCCAAGGACACGGGCATCCCAAAGCGCACGTGAAACGACTCCAAGGTAGCCGATTCACCGTTGTAGCTAAACATCTCACTGAACTTTTTCTTCAGCGGCTTCTTTGTGACTGTCGTATCCAGCAGATGAACAAAATCCCATAGCTTTCTTGCCACCTCGTGGAGCAAATCAAAAATGCTCCGACACACGGTGAAAATATATTCAATCTCAGCCGACACCATGCGATGGCACCCACGACCGATCGCCGCCCGAGTTGCATGGATGTGCTCAATCTTGGACAACGAAGCGGAGAGGTTATAAATATCGTCGTGGATGCCGAACACGGCTCGCGTCACCTCTGGAAAGCAAGCTTGCTGGGCCATGAAATCCAAGAAGTGCGAGCAGAAGTCATTTGGATCAGCCGCTTCTTTAGCAAAGTAGGCGGCCTCAGATGGGAACCCCTGCATTTTTATAAGCTGATCGCCAGCATTCACCCACATATGCCACTCTCCGGCGTCGTGGAATGTCAAGCTGCTGATGGTTCTCCCAGCAAGATTTTTCAAGTCAAAATAGGGGATCGCTGCGAGCTTGCTTAAATCGATGGTAGCCATCGAGGCATTCCTGAATGAGGTCGATAGCGAAACAGCATATCGAAGTCGCCCCGCCGCAAGCGCTAGTACTTGTTGGGACGGGCCATCGACAACGTTCTGAAGTCTCCAAAGAGCATCACCAGACCCCGAAAGAGATCACCCCAGGTCTGACCTTGGTCACCTGAGTTCGTGTCGCGCGGTTAGCAGAATGCCCCTTCACGTCTTCAGTGGAGGGGCACAACGATGCCGACGTTTTCTGAGCTCTGGAAGCAGCATCCGAACATCGCAGGGGATGCACCGATCCTCGACAAGAAGGTCTACGAGAACCAGTGTGCGATCAACCTCTCCGCCGCGATGATGCGTTGCGGCATCGACCTAAAGTCGTTCGGGGGCGCTCGCTCCTGGGAGAAGGACAAGCCCAAATACCCGATCCGGGCCGAGGAGCTCGCGACCTGGTTGGACAAGAATGCGGCGGTGCTTCCGGGCAAGATCCAGAAGTTCACCGGCAAGGACGTGGCAACCTCGTTTGAGAAGATCAAGGGCAAGCAAGGCGTGATCTTCATCAAGGACTACTACGGCCCCGGGCTCAGTGGTGACCACATCGACCTGTTCAAAGATTCCCGCATGACCGATACCTCGTCTTGGTTTCGCATCGCCACAGGCTTTGCCATCCAAGGCTTTTGGAGCGACTACCGCAAGGCCAAGGCCATCTGGTTCTGGCAGATGACATGAAGCGAGCCCTCTTCACCCTGCTCGGGGCACTCATTTTTGCGCTGATGTCCTACGGGCTCGTGGAGCTCTTCGCGCTTTGGTACGGCCCCCGCTACATCAAGTCAGACTCGGACATCGGTGATGCCTTCATGACCGCTCTGGGCTTCATGCTTATCTGCCTTATCGCAGGCGGTGTGGTCGGCTTTAGATGGGCCGGTCGAAGAGCCAAGCGCTGACGATCAGCGTCCCCGCTCCCGGCCAGCAAGTTCACACCAAACTGAAGTCGCTCACCCCACCACCGAGGTCGCCCAACTACCAGAACGGGCGATATGCCGATTCTCAAGAAGAGCGACCTGTGGACGGCGGTACCCGGAGACAACCCGAACAGAACCGTCGAGGACGCGAACCGCTTCAGCCGCAAGGAAGGCTACGAAGTGCTGAGCCTGATCAATTCGCTGACGACCAAGGAGGGCGGCGATCTGGACCTTCGCGTGCGGCAGATCTGCGAATGGATGATCTACGAGAAGCTGCCGTCCAACACTCAAGGACGCGCCAGGGTGAAGGACTGGATCTTCATGAACTACACGGCCCTGTCGAAGATCTATCCGTTCTGATCAGCACGGTGGGCCCGCGATCGGGTTCGGGGCTGACTCACCGAAACGAGGCCCTCGCTCCCGCGAGGGCCTCTCCGCTTCACCGGCTCAATTGCAGCTCAAGGTCGCATAGTTCTTCCCCGCCCCCGCCACGGTGAGCAGCTTCTGCTTCACGCAGGCCGGCGCATGCACCGTGTAGGCATACGGGATCCCGACCGGGAAGTTCGCCGTCGTCACCCAGTCGGTCGCATCCCGCGACGGGCTGGATCCGCTCGCCACCCACTTGATGCCGTAGGTCGCGAAGTCCGACGGGCTGCGCACGTTGTTGTTGCGCAGCTCCCAGTAGCCGATCGACGAGCTGTCCCGCGAGGTCACCGGGTTCTGCGCGTTCTCGAAGTAGTTGCCTTCGATCAACGCATAACCGCCCATGCGGATGTTGGCGCCCGAGGTCAGCACGCCCGAGTACAGGTTGTTGTACAGGTGCGTGTAGCCCCCGCGCTGCAGCGGCAGCCGCGAGCCGACGTTGCTGTACACGTTGTGGTGGAAGGTGATGTAGCGGTCGCTCGCATCGCTGTCGCTCGAACCGATCAGCCCGACCTTGTGGTGGTCGTGGAGGTAGTTGTACGAGTAGGTGATGTGATGCGCGCCGGCCTTGCTGTCGATGAGGCCGTCGAACTCCAGGTCGCCGGCGCCGGAGCACTCCGCGGTCGAGCTGAACAAGGTGTTGTGGTCGATCCAGACATACCCCGGGAACTTGCCGCTCTGCCCTTCGATGCCGATGGCATCGATGGAGCCGGGCAACAGGCCGATCGTCATGTTGCGGATGATGATGTTGGTCGCCGCGGCCTTGATCGCGAGACCGAAGTTCGCCGCCGAGCCGTTGACGCCCTCGATCGTGACGTTGCTCTTGTTCTTGATCTCGACGACCGCGCCCGCCGCCTTCTTCCACTGCGCGCAGGGATCGGGGATCGTGCCGAAGTCGAAGCTGCCCGCGTAGCGGATCACCAGGCCGCCGGTGCCGCTGTAGGCATCGATCGCGGCCTGCATCTGCGCCGCGGTGGTGACCGTGACCGGCGTCGCCGATCCGCCGCCGGTCACCTGACCCGCATAGCCGCCGCTGTGGCCGGCCGGCGCGGGCGACGGTGCGGGAGCAGGCGACGGCGCCGGCGCCGGTGAAGGCGCGGGCGACGGGGATGGTGCCGGAGAAGGCGACGGCGCGGGCGATCCTGCCGGCCCCACGGCGCATTTCTCCGCCTTGCCCGGATTCGGGTCCGCGCTGCCGAAGGTGGCCGAGGTGCAGGCCACGTTGCCGCTCAACGTCTTGAGGACCCACTTGTCCTTCACGCCGAAGGACACCTGGCGCGCCGTGTCGCCGACCTTGCAGGTACCGCCTTCGTCCGCGCATTTGGAGAAGCCGGACGGCCAGTCCACCGCATGCGCCGCGCCGATCGGCGCGACGGCACCGACCGCGACCGCCATCGCCATCAGACCGTGGCGCGGGCTGGGCGCGCGCAGCGATCCGGCGGTCGGCGGCTTCGGCGCGACCAGCACGGAGGACTCGTCAATACGGGTGCTCTTCATCGGATGTCTCCCAATGTCGTTGACGCGATCGGCGCGGGCATGGCTCCGCCCTCACCGATCGCCGGTGAATTGAAAAATGCTCGGGAACCCAACGCCGTTTCCTCCGCCTCGCGCGGCGCGGACCAGCAGGATCCGCATCGGGGACGGTGGCCGTCGGCACAGGCCATGTGTCGACACGCCAGCGCGCAGGCGCGGCCACGTCGACAACGGGCGCAGACTAACGAGAACGCCAGTTTTCGGAAAGGCGTTTTACATTTGGCGAGATGGCGTTACGGACTCCGATCAAGAGCTCGCCGTGTCGCGCGGTGTAATCGTTCGATTACACTCCCGCCATGCCCGGTTCAGTTGGCCAACACCCTGGAGGACGCGTGACCAAGAAGACCAAGATCTCCGAGATTCCTGAGTTCGATGCGGTCGAGTACCTCACCGATGAAACGGAGATCGCAGCCTATCTGACTGCGGTCCTCGAAGACAACGACCCCGCCTTGCTCGCTGCGGCGTTGGGCGACATTGCCCGCGCCCGGGGGATGAACCAGATTGCTCAAGCGTCCGGGATCACCAGGGAAGCGCTCTACAAGGCACTGCGTCCGGGGAGTGCACCGCGCTTTGACACGATCAGCAGGGTCTGTGCCGCCCTGGGCGTGCGCCTCATCGCCACGCCCATGGGTTCAGCGCGGAACTCAGCCTGACCCGCCGAATGAGGCATCCTCAAGGACGCGCGTCCGCCTTCATCTCCGCCGGCTGCTGCCATCCACCGCCGAGCGCCCTCACGAGCGCCACCGTCGCGCGGCGTTGCCGCGTCGCCAGATCGACCGCGCTGCGCCGCGCCTGCAGGCCGGCCGTCTGCGAGGTGACCACCTCCAGGTAGGCCGCCGCGCCCGCGCGATAACGGTTCGTCGCCAGCGCGAGCGAACGGTCCGCCGCGTCGACCGACTTGTTCTCCGCTTCCAGCGCCTCGCCGTAACGGTCGAGCAGCACCAGTTGGTCCTCGACCTGCTGGAACGCCGCCAGCACCGTGCCGCGATAACGCTGCGCCGATTCGTCCAGCGCCGCCGTCGCGCGCGCTTCCTCTGCCTTGCGGCGACCGCCGTCGAAGAGGTTGTAGGCCAGCGTCGGACCGATGGCCCAGAACAGGTTGGGCGCCTCGAGGAAACGTCCGAAGTCGCTGCTCTGGAAACCGCCCTGCGCGCTCAGCACGACGGACGGGAAGAACGCCGTCTTCGCCACGCCCAGCGTCGCAGTCGCGGCCACGACGCGCTCCCGCGCCGCGACGATGTCCGGGCGACGCTCCAGCAGCGTCGACGGCAGACCCGGCGGCACCACCGGCATCGCCAGATCCGTCGACGTCGCCGGCTCGATGCGGAAGGTCGAGGCGTTCGCGCCGACCAGCGCGGCGATCGCGTGTTCCATCACCGCGCGCTGCGCCTGCGACTGGCGGCGTTGCGAGCGCGCCGATTCGAGCTGGCCCTCGGCGCGCGCCTGGTCCAGGCCCGACGCGATGCCGGCCCGATGCCGACGGGAAATCAGATCGAAGGCCCGCGTGTAGGCCTCCTCGGCATCGGCCAGCAGCGCGTTGTCGCGGTCGAGTCCGCGCAACTGCAGCATCGAGTCCGTCAACTGCGCCTGCAGCGCCAGCCGGGCCGCCGCGAGATCGGCCGCGGCCGCATATTCGGACGCCAGTCCCGCGCGCACCTGCTGCGAGATGCGTCCCCACAGGTCCACTTCGTAGCTCAGGTCCAGGCCCAGCGTCGCGCTGTTGTACCAATCGGGCGAGGTCGGACCGAGCACCCGCAGCGGACGTCGCTCCGACTGCCGGTCGCGCTGGCCGTTGAGCGAGCTGTTCAAGGTCGGCGACTGCGCCGAGCGCAGGCTGTCGGTCGCGGCCTTCGCCTGCTGATAGCGCGCCAGCGCCGATGCCAGGTCGGGGCTGTTGTCGATCAGTTGCCGTTGCAACGCGTCGAGCTGCGCGTCGCCATAGGCCGTCCACCAGCCGTCATACGCGATCGCCGCCGTGCCGTTCGAGGCGCCGGCCTCGACCCATGGCCCGCGCGCCTCCTTGAACGCCGGTGCCGTCGGAACGTCCGGCAGCCGCGTCGTCGGCGGCTGCGCGCAGCCCGCGATCAGCGCGGCGACGGCGAGTGCGATCCCGCCTGCGACGCGCGTCGTCATGTGCGCCCCTTCGCCGCGGCCGCCGAGGCGGTCGGCGCCGCGGCCGGCTGCGCCACGCGCACCAGATCGCCGTCGGCGATGCCATCCGGCGGATTCGCGATGACGCGGTCCGCGGCGGTGATGCCGCCGCCGAGCTCGATGCGCGTGCCCATGTCGCGCGCGATCGTGACCTTGCGCAGCTTCACGCGGTTGTCCGCGTCGACCGTGGCCACCTGCACGCCGTCCTTGTTGATGATCACAGCCCCCGGCGGCAGCGACACGCCCGCGCTCGCCTGCGCACCGGCCGGCGCGCCGGACGAGGCGCCGTCGAAGCGCACCGTCGCGAAGCCGCCCGGCAGCAGCTCGTCCTTGTCGTTGTCGACGGCGAGCTGCACCAGCATCGCGCCGCTGGCGGTGTTGATCGCCTGCGACGTCGATTGCACCGTCGCGGCGAAACGCTGGCCAGGCCGCTCAGGCACCGTCAGCACCGCCTTGCCGCCTGCCCGCACCTGCGCGACCTGGCGCTGCGGCACGTTGACATAGACGCGCAGCTTGCGCATGTCCGAGACGACGAACAGCTCGCTGCCCGGCGCGCCGCCGATGTTGATCAGCGCGCCCACGTCGGTGTTGCGCGCGGTGACGACGCCGTCGAACGGCGCCGTCAGCTGCGTGAAGCGCTTCAGCGCCTCGATGCGGTCGACGTTGGCCTGCAGCGCCGCGACCTGCGACTGCTTGGCGGCCATGTCGCCAGTGCGCTCGTCCACTTCCTGCTTCGACACCGAGTCCGACTCCAGCAGCCCCTGCCAGCGCTTGGCGGTGCTCGCCGCCAGCGCGGCATTGCTGCGGGCGGTCGCGAGTTCGGCCCTGGCCTGCATCAGCTGCTGGTCGAGGTCGGGCGTCTCGATCTCGGCGAGCTGCTGCCCGGCCTTGACCTTGCCGCCGATGTCGACGTTCCAGCGCTTCAGGTAGCCGCTGACGCGTGCATAGATCGGCGCGCGCGACCAGGCCTCGATGCGCGCGGGCAGCTCGAGTCCGCCTTCGGCCAGCGGCTGCGGCGCGACCAGCGCGACGCTGGGCTGGCCGCGGTCGCTGGCCGTGCTCTGCAGCTGTTCGGCGTTGGACTTGCGGGACCACAGGCCCGCCGCCACCACCGCGACGGAGATCGCGACCGCGACGGTCGCGGCCAGCTTGAAGCGCGCGGGAGGACGGAAAGCCACGGCGGCGTTGTCGGCATCAGTTCGCATGGGAAGGATCTCCGGCCGCGGGCAGCGTCATCGCGGCACCGGCGGTCAAGTCGTTCGATTCGGAAAGGTCGGAAGCAGGCGCGGCCTTGCGGTGGTGGCGGTGCACGATGCTGAACACCACCGGCACGAAGACCAGCGTCGCGAAGGTGGCGAACACCAGCCCGCCGATCACGGCGCGGCCCAGCGGCGCGTTCTGCTCGCCGCCTTCGCCCAGGCCCAGCGCCATCGGCAGCATGCCGATCACCATGGCCAGCGCCGTCATCAGCACCGGGCGGAAGCGCACGAAGCCGGCTTCCATCGCGGCCGCGGTCGCGTCGCCCAGTGCCTCCAGCCGCTCTCGCGCGAAGCTGATCACCAGCACGCTGTTGGCGGTCGCCACGCCCATGCACATGATCGCGCCGGTCAACGCGGGCACGGACAGCGTCGTCCCGGTCGCGAAGAGCATCCACACGATGCCCGCCAGCGCCGCCGGCAGCGCGGAGACGATCACCGCCGGATCCAGCCACGACTGGAAGTTCACGACGATCAGCAGGTAGATCAGCACCACCGCGCCGACCAGCCCGAACAGCAGACCCGAGAACGCGCGGTCCATCGTGCGGACCTGGCCGAGCAGTTGCACGTTCGAGCCCTTGGGCACCGCGGCCTGGGTCTCGGCCAGCACCTTGCGGATGTCGCCCGCCACGGCGCCGAGGTCGCGATCCTGCGTCGTCGCATGGATCTGCACCATCGTCGCGACGTCGTACTGGCTGATCAGCGCGGGGCTGTTGACGCGCTGGAAGGTGGCCACGCCGCCCAGCGTCGACGTCCCCGGCTGGCTGCCGTTGCCGATCGGCAGGTTGCTCAGCGCGGCCAGCGAATCCAGCTGATGCTGCGGCGTCTGCATCACGATCGAGTAGCTCACGCCGTTCTGCGGATTCAGCCAGAAGGTCGGCGCGACCTGGCTGCTGCCGGCGAGGTTGACCACCAGGCTGTTGGCCACGTCGCGCGTGGTCAGCCCCTGCAGTTGCGCCTGCGTGCGGTCCACGTCGACGTTGAAGGTCGGCGACTTGTTGGACTGCTGGATGCGCGCGTCGGCCACGCCGGGGATCGCCTTGATGCGCTTGAGCAGCTGCTGCGCGTAGGCGAAGTTGGCCTCGACGTCGCGCCCGCGCACCTGCACGTCGATCGGCGCGGGCGCGCCGAAGTTCAGGATCTGGCTGACGATGTCGGCCGGCGGGAACGAGAAGGTCGTGTCAGGGAACTCGCGCGGCAGCACCTCGCGCAGCTGGCGCACGTAGTCGGCCGTCGGCGCATGGCCTTCCTTCAGCGCGATCTGGAAGTCGCCGTCGGAGGTGCCCATCACCCCGGTGTTGTTGTAGGTCAGGTTGATCGACGACGGCGGCAGGCCGATGTTGTCGACCAGGGTCTCGATGTGCTCCGACGGGATCACGCGGCGGATCGCCTGCTCGATCCTCGCGAAGCGCGCGGCGGTCTCCTCCACGCGCGTGCCCACCGGCACGCGGGCATGCATCAGGATCTGGCCCGAATCGACCTGCGGGAAGAAGTTGCTGCCGATGAAGGGCACCAGCGCGAAGGACACCAGCACCACCGCCGCGAAGCCGATCAGGAAGGGCTTCCTGCTGCCCAGCGCGGCCTCGAGCATCCGGCGGTAGCCCTCGCGCACGCGCTCGAAGCGCGCTTCGAAGTTGCGCTGGAAGCGCACCAGCGGATTGCGCGAGGGCGGCTGCGCCAGGTGCCCGTGGCCGTCGGTCAGCGGCGCATGCGGCTGCAGCAGGTACTTGGCCATCGTCGGCACCAGCGTGCGCGACAGGATGAACGAGCACACCATCGCGAAGATCACCGCCTCGGCCATCGGCACGAACAGGAAGCGCGACACGCCCTCCAGGAAAAACATCGGGATGAACACGATGCAGATGCACAGCAGCGAGACGAAGGCCGGCGTCACGATCTGCCGCGCGCCGTCCATGATGGATTCCTCGACGCCCTTGCCGTGCTCCAGGTGCCAGTTGATGTTCTCGATGGTCACCGTGGCGTCGTCGACCAGGATGCCCACCGCCAGCGCCAGGCCGCCCAGCGTCATCAGGTTGAGCGTCTCGCCGATGGCCGCCAACCCGATGATGGAGCCCAGGATCGACAGCGGGATCGACACCGCGATGATCACCGTCGAGCGCCAGCTGCCCAGGAACAGCAGGATCATCGCGCTGGTCAGCGCGGCGGCGATGGCGCCTTCGATCGCGACGCCCTTGATGGCCGCCCGCACGAAGACCGACTGGTCGTTGATCGGCTTGACCTCGAGCTCCTCGGGCAGCGACGGCCGCAGCTCGCCGAGCTTGGACCGCACGCCGTCGACGATCGCCAGCGTCGAGGCCGCGCCGTTCTTCAGCACCGACATGAGCACCGACCGTCCGCCGTCCACATGGACGATGTTGGTCTGCGGCGCGTTGCCGTCGTGCACGTCGGCCACGTCGCGCAGGTAGATCGTCGAGCCGTTGACCACCTTCACCGGCAGCCGGCCCAGTTCCTCGATCGCCGACGGCGCGCTGTTGAGCTGCAGCGTGTACTCGAGCTCGCCGATCTTCTGCGTGCCGATCGGGGTGAGCACGTTCTGCGTCGCCAGCGCGGTGGCCACGTCCTGCGCCGACAGCCCGCGCGCCTGCAGCGCCGCCGGGTTGACGTCGATCTGCACCTGGCGCTGCTTGCCGCCGTAGGGCAGCGGGATGGCCGCGCCGGGCACGGTCACCAGCGGCGTGCGGATGGTGTTGAAGCCCAGGTCGAAGAGCTGCTGCTCCGACAGGCCCTTGCCCGACAGCGCCAGCTGCAGGATGGGCACCGTGGCCGCGTTGTAGTTCAGGATCAGCGGCGGCGTGGTGCCCGCCGGCATCTGCCGCACCGCGACCTGGGCCACCGCGGTCACCTGCGCGTTCGCCACCGCGATGTTCACGCCCGGCTGGAAGAAGATCTTCACCACCGAGACGCCGGGATAGGTGTTGGCCTCGATGTGCTCGATGTCGTTGACGGTGGTCGTCAGCGTGCGCTGGAACAGCGTCGAGATGCGCCCCGCCATCTGGTCCGGCGGCAGCCCGGTGTACTGCCAGGCCACCGCGATGACCGGCACCCGGATCTCCGGGAAGATGTCGGTCGGCGTGCGCAGGGCCGCCAGCGGGCCGATGATCAACAGCAGCAGCGCCAGCACGAAGAAGGTGTAGGGGCGTCGCAGCGCGACGCGCACGGCGGCCATCAGCATGGACAGGTTCCCACGATCGTTGTCATCGTTGCTCTCTTCTTGATGACCGCTTCCTGGTCATGCAGAGCGCGGATTTTGTGTGTCCGCGCACGCCCCCATATTGCTGTCTGGTAATGACCGTACGCGTACGGGGTCAAGCGCCCCCGGTTTGGGCGAAACGCTTCGGGCTGGTGCGGTAGGTGACGGCCCGGCATCGCTCGATCACACGGAAGTTCCCACGGCGCACCTAACGTACGCCAACTCATGCCGCAGCGCGCACGTCTTACAAATTCCCGGGAAAGTCCTGCCGTTTTTGCCGACAGATCCACCATTGAAATGACCTGACCCTCCTTAACATGCGGCCCCAGCGGACTCGCCCGGCCCTCGCCGGAGCACACAAGACCGTCCGCCAGAAAGACATCGGGCCGTATGAAGTTGATCGGGTCGTTGGGACAGTCACTCCACAACAAGCAGGCATGGGCGGCGATGGCGACGGTAATCGCCGTGTCGCTGGGGGCGTCGATCGCGCGCGCCGAACCGGCGCTGCAACCGCAGCGCGGGCAGCCGACGCTTCAACCGGCGCTCCAACCGGCGCTTCCAGCGGCGCTTCCTCAGCCACCCTCGCCGCTCGTGCCCGCCGTCGTCGACTTCCGCGGCGAGCCCGCGTCCTCCGAAGCTCGCACGACGGCACAGTTCGCCTTCGAGTACGCGGACGCCAAGGGCCGGCCCTTCGCCGTCGTCGACAAGAAGGACGCGAAGCTCTTCGTCTTCAGCGCCGAGGGCCGCCTGGTCGGCGCCGCGCCGGCGCTGCTGGGACTGGCGCGCGGCGACACCGTCGCGGCCGGCGTCGGCCAGATGGTCGCCACCGGCATCCCGCCGGCCCTGCGCACCACGCCCTCCGGCCGCTACGACAGCCAGCCGGGCCCCAACCTGAAGGGCGAGACCGTCATCTGGGTCGACTACGACGCCGCGTTCGCCATCCATCGCCTGCGCCCCAGCCCCGCCCATGAGCGCCGGGTGGAGCGCCTCGCCTCCCCGTCCCCGGACGACAACCGGATCTCGCTGGGTTGCGTCGTCGTCGCTGGCGAGTTCTTCGATCGCGTCGTCGCGCCGGTGCTGGGCCACGGGCCGGGCGTCGTCTACGTGCTGCCCGAACCGGCGCCCGCCGCCATGGCGCAGAACATGGCCGGCGGCCGGCTCTGACCCGCCACCCGCGGGCGGCCGCGACGCGGGGACGCTCCCGCTACACTTGCGCCCTTGCGCATTTCCGCAGCCACTGGATCTACACCATGTACCGCTGTGCCCCGCCCGCCCTGCCCCGCCGTCGTTCGATGATGGCGACGGCCGCCAGCACCGCCCTGCTCTCGCTCGCCGCCGCGTTCGGCGGCATCGCCGCCGTGGCGACGCCCTCGACCGCCCAGGCCCAGGCCGCCATCGGCCACCGCTATTTCCCGCAGCGCGCGCTGCGCGGCGAGATCGTCTTCGGCGTCACGCCCGACGTGCTGCTCAACGGCAAGCCGGCCCGCCTCGCGCCCGGCGCCCGGATCCGCAACGCGGTCGACCTGGTCGCCACGCCCGGCTCGCTCTACGAGCAGAAGGCCACCGTGATCTACACGCGCGACATCAACGGCCTGCTCATGGAGATCTGGCTGCTCAACGAGGTCGAGCTGGCCAACAAGTCCTGGCCGACGACGCCGGACCAGGCCTCCAAGCTGCTGTTCGACCAGGCCAGCCAAGTCTGGCGCAAGCCCTGAACGACTGAGCGTCCGCCCGCGCCGCGCCGCCCGACTCACGGAGCGACGCAGCGGCGCGGGGCCGCCGCATTCCTCCCAGATTCCCGGAGCTCCCCATGAGCAAGAAAGTCTTCATCAAGACCTTCGGCTGCCAGATGAACGAGTACGACTCGGACAAGATGGCCGACGTCCTGCGCGCCGCCGAAGGCTACGAACCCACCACCGACGTCGAGCAGGCCGACCTGGTGCTGTTCAACACCTGCTCGGTCCGGGAGAAGGCCCAGGAGAAGGTGTTCTCCGACCTCGGCCGCATCAAGCACCTGAAGGCCAAGGGCGTCATGATCGGCGTCGGCGGCTGCGTCGCCAGCCAGGAAGGCGCGGCGATCATCGAGCGCGCGCCCTACGTCGACGTCGTCTTCGGCCCGCAGACGCTGCACCGCCTGCCGCAGATGCTGGCCCAGCGCCAGCAGCAGCTGCGTCCGCAGGTCGACATCTCCTTCCCCGAGATCGAGAAGTTCGACAACCTGCCGCCGGCCAAGGTCGAGGGCGCCTCGGCCTTCGTGTCCATCATGGAAGGCTGCTCGAAGTACTGCTCCTACTGCGTGGTGCCCTACACCCGCGGCGAGGAGGTCAGCCGGCCGTTCGAGGACGTGCTCGAGGAGGTCGCCGGCCTGGCCGACCAGGGCGTCAAGGAAGTGACGCTGCTGGGCCAGAACGTGAACGCCTACCGCGGGAAGATGGGCGACGGCGACGAGATCGCCGACTTCGCGCTGCTGCTGGAATACGTCGCCGAGATCCCCGGCATCGAACGCATCCGCTACACGACCAGCCATCCGAACGAGTTCAGCCAGCGCCTGATCGACGCCTACGGCACGATCCCGAAGCTGGTGAACCATGTGCACCTGCCGGTGCAGCACGGCTCGGACCGCATCCTGATGGCGATGAAGCGCGGCTACACCGCGCTGCAGTTCAAGAGCATCGTGCGCAAGCTGCGCGCGGTGCGGCCGGACATCCGCATCGCGTCGGACTTCATCGTCGGTTTCCCCGGCGAGACCGACGAGGACCATGCCAAGACCATGCAGCTGGTGCGGGACATCGGCTTCGACGCGTCCTTCAGCTTCATCTTCAGCCCGCGGCCCGGCACGCCCGCCGCCAACCTCGCCGACGACACGCCGCATGAGGTGAAGGTGAGACGCCTGCAGGAATTGCAGGCCGAGATCGAGGCCACCGCCATCCGCCACAACGAGAGCCTGGTCGGCAAGACGGTGCCGGTGCTGGTGTCGGGCCACGCCCGCAAGGACGCCACCGAACTGATGGGCCGCACCGAGTGCAACCGCATCGTCAACTTCAAGGGCCACGAGCGGCTGATGCACCAGATCATCCCGATGCGCATCACCGAGGCCTTCGCGCACTCGCTGCGCGGCGAGGTGCCGGTCACCGAGGACCTGCCGGGCTGAGCGCCCTCACTCGAAAGCGGTAGCGCGTCGGCCAGCCGTCGCGCCGCCGGCTTTCAGCGCTTGTAACTGACGCCCCACTGCGTGACGGTGATGCCGAGCAGCATCAGGCCGTAGCCGGCCATCGTGCCGTCGCGCCCGGTCAGCATCACCGCCGCGACGATGCCCAGCGTGCCGCCGAGTCCGCCCCACAGGGCCAGCGTGCGCCAGGCCATGCCGGCGACGGTCTCCCGCCAGATCAGCTTGAGCGCCGCCGCCATGAGCGCGGCCACCCCCCAGGCGGGCAGGAACAGGTTGCCGAAATGCCAGACGGCGTCGAGAGGATCCACGGGTCGCGTCGCTCCGGGCGAAGGGAAGATGTAACGGGACGGCGATCGGCACGCGCCTTTTTCTTGACGCATCCCGGGGCGATGAGCGCGCCGCCAAGACCCGTGCGAGACACGGGCCGGGGCGGAATTTTATAATCGCCGCCATGTCCGTTTTCGCCCTCGGTCTGAACCACACGTCCGCGCCGCTCGACCTGCGCGGACGTTTCGCGTTCACGCTCGAGCAACTGGCGCCGACGCTGCTGCGTTTCCAGGACCAGATCGGCGCGACGCCGCGTCGCCGCACCGCCGCGGCCGAGGCCGCCATCCTCTCCACCTGCAACCGCACCGAGCTCTACGTCGCGGGCGACGCCGACATGGTGCGCCCCGCCGTCGACTGGCTGGCGCAGGTCGGCGGCGTCGGCAGCTCGACGCTGATGGACCACTCGTACGTCGTCGAAGGCGGCGCCGCCGCGCGGCATGCGTTCCGCGTCGCCAGCGGGCTGGACTCGATGGTGCTGGGCGAACCCCAGATCCTCGGCCAGCTCAAGCAGGCCGTGCGGGAAGCCGACTCGGCGGGCACGCTGGGCACGACGCTGCATCAGCTCTTCCAGCGCAGCTTCTCCGTCGCCAAGGAGGTGCGCAGCTCGACGGAGATCGGCAGCCACTCGATCAGCATGGCCGCGGCGTCGGTGCGCCTGGCCTCGCAGCTGTTCGAGAAGCTCAGCGACATCAAGGTGCTGCTGGTCGGCGCCGGCGAGATGATCGAGCTGGTCGGCACGCACTTCGCGGCCAAGGCCCCGAGGGCCATCGCCATCGCCAACCGCACGCAGGAGCGCGGCGAGAAGCTCGCCCGCCAGCTGGGCGGCGAGTCCTTCCGGCTCGCCGACCTGCCCGACCGCCTGCATGAATTCGACGCGGTGATCTCGTGCACCGCGTCCAGCCTGCCGCTGATCGGCCTGGGCGCCGTCGAGCGCGCGCTGAAGAAGCGCCGCCACAAGCCGATGTTCATGGTCGACCTGGCCGTGCCCCGCGACATCGAGCAGGAAGTGGCCAAGCTCGACGACGTCTATCTCTACACGGTGGACGACCTGTCCAAGCTGGTCCAGACCGCCGGCGAGAAGCGCCAGGCGGCCGTCCAGCAGGCCGAGGCCATCATCGAGACCGGCGTCCAGAGCTTCGTGCACTGGCTGGGCCAGCGCCACACCGTGCCGCTGATCCAGGCCCTGCATCAGCAGGCCGACAGCTGGCGCCAGGCCGAGATCCAGCGTGCGCGCAAGCTGATCGCCAAGGGCGAAGACGTCGACACGGTGCTGGACGCGCTCGCGCGCGGCCTGACCCAGAAGATGCTGCACGGCGCGATGGCCGAGCTCAACGGCAGCGACGGCGAGCAGCGCCTGCAGATGGCGCAGACGGTCTCGCGGCTGTTCCTGCGCGGCGCGAAGACCACGGGCGCCCGCCCGGACGCGCTCGGCGACGAAGCGGACTCGTAGCGACGCCCCCATTGCTCGCGACGCGGTCCACGCCGGCCGCGACCCTCGGTGACCAGCCCCGGCGCTGCCCGCCGGCCCGCCGCCTCCCCGGCGCCCCGCCCTCCTCCTTCCGTCCCCGCCTCATGAAAGACGCCCTGCGCCAGAAGTTCGATCGCCTCGGCTACCGGCTCGCGGAACTCGACACCACCCTCGCCGACGGCAGCGTCGCCGCCGACATGAAGCGCTATCGCGCGCTCACGCGCGAGCAGGCGGAGGTGTCCTCCCTGGTCGAGCGCTACCGGCGCTACGTCCAGCGCGAGCAGGACCTGGCCGCGGCCCGCGAGCTGCTCGACAGCGGCGACGCCGACATGATCGAGATGGCGCGCGAGGAGATCGCCGGCGCGGAGGCCGACCTGGCGCGGCTCGACCAGGAACTGCAGCTCGCGCTGATTCCGAAGGACCCGGACGATGACCGCCCCGCCTTCCTCGAGATCCGGGCCGGGACCGGCGGCGACGAGTCGGCGCTGTTCGCCGGCGACCTGACCCGCATGTACACCCGCTTCGCCGAAGGCCGGGGCTGGCGCTGCGAGGTGCTGTCGGCGAATGAATCGGACCTCGGCGGCTACAAGGAGATCGTGCTTCGCCTGGACGGCGACGGCGTGTACGGCGAACTGAAGTTCGAGTCCGGCGGCCATCGCGTGCAGCGGGTGCCGGCCACCGAATCGCAGGGCCGCATCCATACCAGCGCCTGCACGGTCGCGGTCATGGCCGAGCCGGACGAGGCCGAGGAGATCCAGCTCAATCCGTCCGAGCTGCGCATCGACACCTTCCGGGCGAGCGGTGCCGGCGGGCAGCACGTCAACAAGACCGACAGCGCGATCCGGATCACCCATCTGCCGACCGGCCTGGTCGCCGAGTGCCAGGACGACCGCAGCCAGCACCGCAACAAGGCCAAGGCGATGGCGGTGCTCGCCGCGCGGCTGCGCGAGAAGGACCGCAGCGAACGCGCCGCCAAGGAGGCCGCGCAACGCAAGAGCCTGATCGGCAGCGGCGACCGCAGCGACCGCATCCGCACCTACAACTTCCCCCAGGGGCGGCTGACCGATCACCGGATCAACCTGACGCTCTACAAGCTCGGCGCGATCATGGATGGCGATCTCGCCGACGTGCTGCAAGGGCTTCAGCAGGCGCAGGCGGCCGAGCAGCTCGCCGCGCTGGAAGGCGGGCAGGGATGAACTCCGGCGCCCCGGCCCTGACGGTCCTCGGCGCCGAGCGCGCGGCCATCGCCGCCGGGCTGCCGCGCGCCGAGGCGCAGTACCTGCTGCAGGCCCTGCTCGGCGTCTCGCGGGCCTGGCTGATCGCGCATGACTCGGACCCGCTCCAGGCGCCCGTGCGCGAACGTTTCCAGGACTGGCTCGCCCGCCGCCTCGACGGCGTGCCGCTGGCCTACCTGACCGGCGAGAAGGAATTCTTCGGCCTCGCGCTGCGCGTGACGCCGGACACGCTGATCCCGCGGCCGGACACCGAGGTGCTGGTGGAATGGGCGCTCGAGCGGATCGCCGCGCTGTCCGCGCCGCGCGTCGTCGACCTGGGCACCGGCACCGGCGCGATCGCGCTGTCGATCAAGTCGCGGCGGCCGGACGCGGATGTCCGGATGGTCGACGCGAGCGCCGCCGCGCTGGCCGTCGCCCGGGACAACGCGCACCGGCTCGGGTTGAGCGTCGACGGTCACCTCGGCGACTGGTACGGCGCGTTGAGCGGTCAATCCGCGTTCCACCTCATCGTCAGTAACCCTCCGTACGTGGCCGGGGACGACGACCACCTCGCCGCCCTGCGGCACGAACCGCGCATGGCGCTGACGCCCGAAGGCGACGGACTGGACGACCTCCGGCGCCTGGTCGCCGAGGCGCCTGCCTGGCTGCGCCCCGAGGGATGGCTGCTCCTGGAACACGGCTTCGACCAGGCGGCGGCCGTGGCCGATCTGCTGCGCGCACGGGGCTTCATCGACATCGAGAACCGGCGCGACCTGGGCCGCCAGCCCCGCGCCACCGGCGGCCGCTGGCCGGCCTGAGCGGCGAACGGAATGTGGCGCGCCGCACAGGAATGTGGCGGCGCTCACAGACTGTTTCCACACTGCGGGAAACCGCGCCGGGAATCCGCAACAGTGCCCGGAAACCCCCTCAACTCGATCTGGCGCGGTAACCGGCCCGGGCGTAGCATGGTCTGACTTGGTGCCCGTTTTGATCCATCTTGAAACGGGTGTTGTCGTCAGTCTGGGAGACCTGTCATGCGCGCCGCCCCCTTGCTCCTGCGCCTTGCCGTGGTCCTGGCCGGCAGTGTCTGCATGGCCGGCGCGGCATGGGCCCAACAGGGCCTTCAACTGAAGCCGGACCGCAATGCCTTCACCCGGCTGCAGGGCCGGCTCCAGGTCAGCCAGAGCCAGGACGACGACAGCCTCTCCTTCGACGCCCGCCGCGGCAGCCGGCTGCTGAGCGCCAACCTGCTGGCGGACTACTACCTCACCGGCTCCGGCCTGGGCGACGGCACGCGCGGCGGCCTGCGGGCCACCGGCGGCCTGATGCTGGGCCCGATGTCGCTGCTGCAGAGCAGCTCGGGCGTGGCGCTGGGACGCGGCGCGGCCGTCACGCCGTCGCTGTCGGCCGGCCGCCGCAACCTGAGCCTGCTCACCGGCCCGGAGCGCGAGCCCAATCTCTCGCTGTCGTATGTCGGCGTCGGCTACACGAGCTACTCGTTGCGCGGCGGCTGGGGCTTCAGCGCCGATGTCGGCGTCATCGGCGGCGGCGCCTCCGGCCTGCGCCTGGGCAACAGCGCCCCGCAGGCCGAGTTGTCGCAGGACCTGCGCTACAAGCCCATCCTCCAGCTCGGCGTCAGCTACAGCTTCTGATCCCCGTCGCCCGGTCCGGCCCGCTTGGGCCCAGCCGAGCGCGGGCATGCGCTCTGCCCCGATAATCCCCGGATCGCGTACCGGCGCGCGCCTGCGCGCCCTTCCGCATCCGCTTCAGCATTCAGAGGATTCCGCCATGAGCGACGTTCAGCAACGCATCGACGACCTGGTCAAGGGCAACCGCATCGTGCTCTTCATGAAGGGCACCGCCCAGTTCCCGATGTGCGGCTTTTCCGGCCGCGCGATCCAGATCCTGAAGGCCTCCGGCGCCAGCGAACTGAAGACCTTCAACGTGCTCGAGGACGAGGCCGTCCGCCAGGGCATCAAGGAATACGCCAACTGGCCGACCATCCCGCAGCTGTATGTCGACGGCGAATTCGTCGGCGGCTCGGACATCATGATGGAGATGTACGAGAGCGGCGAACTGCAGCAGTTGCTGGCCAAGGCCTGATGACCGCCGCCGCGGCACCGCGTCCGCGCCTGATCGTCGGCATCACCGGCGCGACCGGCGCGGCCTACGGGCTGCAGCTGCTGCGTCGGGCCCGCGCGCTCGGCGCGGAAACCCACCTGGTCCTCAGCCCGGCGGGCGTGCTCAACGCGCACCATGAACTGGGACTGGCCCGGGATGCGCTCGAACGCGAGGCGGACTTCGCCTACTCGCCCGGCGACATCGGCGCCTGCGTCGCCAGCGGCAGTTTCCCGACCGCCGCGATGGTGATCGCGCCCTGCTCGATGCGCACGCTGGCCGCCGTCGCCCACGGGCTGTCGGACAACCTCATGACCCGCGCCGCCGACGTCACGCTCAAGGAGCGCCGCCGGCTGATCCTGATGGTGCGCGAGACGCCGTTCAACCTCGCCCACCTGCGCAACATGACCGCGGTCACCGAGATGGGCGGGATCATCTTCCCGCCGCTGCCCGCGCTGTACCTGCACCCGAAGTCGATCGACGAGATGGTCGCCGAGACGGTCGAGCGGGTGCTGGAGTTGTCCCAGCTCCCCGGCGCCGCGCCGCAGGCCTGGATGGGACTCCGGCCGCAGGGCTGAATCGAACCGGAACCTGGGTCGCCCGGCCACCGGTTCAGGTGGGGCTCAGGTCGGGAACGGCCTCAGGTCTGGCCGGGCATCAGCCAGGCCTTGCGGGCGCCCATCACCATGTTCGGATACTCCGGCCGCCCGCGACTGCCGTTGTAGCGTCCAAGCGCGAGGAAAAGGTCCCCCTTCTCGCGGTCCAGGTAGTGCCGCAGGATCACGCAGCCGAAGCGCAGGTTGGTCTGCATGTGGAACAGCCGCGAGACCTGGCCGTCGCCGATGGAGCGCGTCCAGAACGGCATCACCTGCATGTAGCCGCGCGCACCGGCCACGCTGATCGCGTATTTCCGGAAGCCGCTCTCCACCTGCACCAGCCCCAGCACCAGCGCGGGCTCGAGACCGGCCCGCGCGCTCTCGTACCAGATCGTCTCGAGGAACTCGATCCGCGTCTGGGTCTCGCTCTTCTTGCGCTTCATGCGCTCGCTCATCTCGCCGAGCCAGCGCAGGTAGGCCAGGCGCGGCTCGATCGAGTCGAAATGCGGCTTGGGCGGCGCGTCCGACGCGATCGCCGCCGACAGCGCCGAGCGCACGGCATCGGCCAAGGGCTCCTCCACCTGGGCGCCGGCCAGCGCGGGACGCGGCAGGCAGGCGGCCACGCCGGCGAGCAGCAGCGCGCGGCGCGGATTCGGAAGCATCGTCTTGGAGCCAGGATCAGTCACGGGAACAACACGGGTCGGGGTCGATCGGAGTGCGGACAGAAGGCACGAGGAGGTGGTACGGGCGCGGCAGCATAACGGCGCGCGGCGGCGCCGTCAGCGGGAGAGCCAGCGCTCCAGCGGCAAAGGTCGCGGACCACGCCACCTCGCGAGCAGCAGTCCGCAGGTCCAGTAGGCCAGCGCCACGCCGCCAACGACCACGGTGCCCGGCGCCCAGGCCAGCCCGGCGCCGCTGAAGATGACCAAGCTCAGGACCGAACTCAAGAGGTACAGCGTGAGCGTGTGCCGCCCGAGCGGCGCAAGCAGGTTCAGCAGTCGATCGTCGCGATGCAGGCGCAGCACCAGCGCCGGTACGGCGGCGCTCAGCAGCAGGATCGTCGGATAGAGATAGAAGATCGCGTAGCGGCCGGTCACGAAGGCATCGCCGTCCCGCAGCCCCGGCCAGAGCAGCGAGGCGAACGCGATGTTCAGCACCACCGCCGGCCACAGCGCGCGCCTCGACCAGCGGCTCAGCGCCGGCTGCCAGCGCGGATGGGAGAACAGCCTCAGGCGGGCCGCCATCAGGCCCGCGGTCATCAGCAGCAGCGGGAGGGGCAGTCCCAGCGTCACGAAGGCGATGGTCGTCGCGACGAAATGCCCCGCGTTGCGCAGCGTCCAGTCGCTCCAGGAGGCCGATGCCGACAAGGGCACCGACGGTTCGCCCGACAGCGGCAGGCTGGCCATCACGAAGGTGAGCGCGATCACCACGACTTCCAACGCGATCAGCACGCGCAGCCGGACCTTCAGCCTCGCCATCGAATGACCGCCCCAGATCGCGAGGATGAACCCGCACACCGCGTAGAGGGTCAGGATGTCGCCCATGTAGAGCAAGGTGCCGTGCAGCAGGCCCAGCGCGAGCATCTTGACGAGGCGTCGCCGGCGTTTGACCAGCGCCTCCCCGCCCCTGGGCTGGGACAGCCCCTGGCTGTAGCCGAACAGGAAGGCCAGCAGCGCGATGCCCTTGCCCGCCACGAGCGCGTGCAGGAACCAGGAGACGACCTGCGCGGGGAGGCTGTCGGCCGGCGACGGCGGACTGAGCGGCCCGGCATCCGGCAAGGCTGGATACCCGACCCAGTTGATCGCGACCACCGGCAACACGGCCAGCGCGCGCAGCGCGTCCACCGCCGCGATGCGCTGCGGCGGACGGGCCGGGCTCACGCCAGCCGTTGCTTCAGGTGGGCGACGACCTCGGCCAGCGCCAGCTTGGTGGCGGCGGCATCGCGACGGCCCTGGTACTCGACCTGGCCTTCCTTGAGGCCGCGGTCGGAGATCACCACGCGGTGCGGCACGCCGACCAGTTCCCAGTCCGCGAACATCGCGCCCGGGCGCTCGCCGCGGTCGTCCAGCAGCACGTCGACGCCCAGGTCGAGCAACTCCTCGTGCAGCTTGGCCGCGGCCGCCTTGACGTCCTCGTTGCGGTCCATGCCGATCGGGCAGATCACCACGGTGAAGGGCGCGATCGCGTCCGGCCAGACGATGCCGCGCTCGTCGTGGTTCTGCTCGATCGCCGCCCCCAGGATGCGGGTCACGCCGATGCCGTAGCAACCCATCTCCATCAGCTGGGGCTTGCCGTTCTCGTCCAGGTAGGTCGCCTCCATCGCGGCCGAGTACTTCGTGCCGAGATAGAAGACGTGGCCGACCTCGATGCCGCGCTGGATCGCGAGCACGCCCTTGCCGTCCGGCGAGGGGTCGCCTTCGACGACGTTGCGGATGTCGGCGACCAGGTCCGGTTCCGGCAGGTCGCGGCCCCAGTTCGCGCCGGTGAAGTGGAAGTCCGCCTCGTTGGCGCCGCAGACGAAGTCGGCCATGTGGGCGACGGTCCGGTCGGCGATGACCTTCACCGGTTGCTTCAAGCCGATCGGGCCGAGGTAGCCCGGCTTGCAGCCGAAGTGGGCGTCGATCTCGGCGGCGGTCGCGAAGCGGAAGCCGCCCTTCAGGCCCTCGAGCTTGCCGGCCTTCACCTCGTTCAGGTCGTGATCGCCGCGCACCAGCAGCAGCCAGACCTGCGACTTGACGATCGTGCCGTGTTCGTCGACCTCGTCGGTGGCCAGCACCAGCGACTTGACCGTCTGCGTCAGCGGCAGCTTCAGCAGCTCGGCCACGTCGGCGCAGGTCGCCTTGCCGGGCGTCGCCGTCTTCGTCAGCGGCTGGGTCGCGGCGCCGCGCGCGGCGATCAGCGACAGCGCCTCGGCCAGCTCGATGTTGGCTGCGTAGTCGCTGGTCGGGCAGTAGATGATCGCGTCCTCGCCGGTCTCGGCGATGACCTGGAACTCATGCGAGCGGTCGCCGCCGATGGCGCCGGTGTCCGCCGCCACCGCGCGGTACTGCAGGCCCAGGCGGTCGAAGATGCGGCCATAGGCCGTGTACATCGCGTCGTAGCTGCGGCCGGCCGCTTCCTTGTCGCGGTCGAACGAGTACGCGTCCTTCATCGTGAACTCGCGCCCGCGCATGATGCCGAAGCGGGGACGGCGCTCGTCGCGGAACTTCGTCTGGATGTGATAGAAATTCTTGGGCAGCTGCTTGTAGCTGCGCAGCTCCTGGCGGGCGATGTCGGTGATGACCTCCTCCGACGTCGGCTGGATGATGAAGTCGCGCCCGTGGCGGTCCTTCACGCGCAGCAGCTCCGGGCCCATCTTGTCGAAGCGCCCCGTCTCCTGCCACAGCTCGGCCGGCTGCACGACCGGCATCAGCAGCTCGACCGCGCCGGCGCGGTTCATCTCGCCGCGGATGATGTTCTCCACCTTGCGGATCACGCGCAGGCCCATCGGCATGTAGTTGTAGATGCCGGCGCCCAGGCGCTTGATCATGCCGGCCCGCATCATCAGCTTGTGGCTGACGATTTCCGCGTCGGCGGGGGCTTCCTTGAGCGTGGAAATGAAGAACTGGGAGGCTTTCATGGGCGCAGAAAATAAAAGTCCGCGGACAGCCGTGCCGCCGCGGAAAAACCGTTCATCACCGAGGGTTAGCGATGATCGCGCCGGGTCCTTGCCCCGGTGCAATAATCAATCCAACGAATGATTTGAAGGTTGATTATGCTCGACCGTGAAGGCTTCCGGCCCAACGTCGGCATCATCCTGCTCAACCACAAGAACGAGGTGTTCTGGGGCAAGCGCATACGCACCCATTCTTGGCAGTTCCCCCAA